>Ga0182030_10002792_pt1 | contig 37203 bp, 25 predicted proteins | sample 812S3MmetaG_FD_121299 | JGI IMG/M metagenome (GOLD analysis project Ga0182030, IMG submission 121299) | Permafrost microbial communities from Stordalen Mire, Sweden - 812S3M metaG (Illumina Assembly) | ecosystem: Environmental > Terrestrial > Soil > Wetlands > Permafrost | place: Sweden...
GACAGCGGCGGCGATCACGACGCCATCCTGCACAGGGCCCAAGAGGAACGATTGAATTTCCGGGTGATGGACGCGGGAGCCTGCGGTGCGCGCCGCGCCCTCGGGATGTCGCTCGATGAGACCAGCACCGACCGGACCGTCGAAGCCATTTGGCGCTGTTTCGGCGGCGACTGGCTCTTCGACAGGGTTCTCGACGAGGCGACGCCGGGCGTGCTCCCCGGCCAACGGCGCCAGTCCACCTTTCTCACGCATCCGGTCTTTCATCGCTACCGGTCCGAAACCGAACTGCTGCGATATTTGCGCCGTCTGAGCGATCGAGACCTGGCACTCGACCGGACCATGATCCCCTTAGGCTCATGCACCATGAAATTGAATGCGACAGCCGAGATGATTCCGATGACGTGGCGCGGGTTTTCCGCCCTGCACCCCTATGCGCCCCCCGAACAAACCCGAGGCTACGCCGAGCTGTTCGACGCGCTCACGCGCGCGTTGTGCGAACTCACGGGCTACGATGCCGTCTCGCTACAGCCTAATTCGGGTGCTCAGGGCGAATATGCCGGCTTGCTGGCCATCCGCGCCTATCATCGCAGTCGGCATGAGGCACATCGCACGGTTTGTCTGATTCCCGAGTCCGCCCACGGCACCAATCCCGCCTCCGCGGCCATGGCGGGAATGCACGTGGTGGTGGTGCGATGTGACGCCCAGGGCAACGTCGATCTCGGCGATTTGACGACTCTATGTGAGCGTCACGCCGATACGCTGGCGGCGGTCATGGTCACCTATCCCTCGACCCACGGGGTCTTCGAGGAAGGCATTCGGTCCCTCTGCGACATCGTGCACCGGTTCGGCGGCCAGGTATACGTTGACGGCGCGAACATGAATGCCCAGGTTGGCCTTGCCCGCCCTGCCGACTACGGCGCCGATGTCTCGCATCTCAACCTCCACAAGACCTTTTGCATTCCCCACGGGGGCGGGGGCCCGGGGATGGGTCCCATCGGTGTCAAGGCCCATTTGGCGCCCTTCCTGCCCCGGCATCCGCTCGAGTTCTCCGATCACGGCGACGGCGCCGCCGGTCCGGTGTCGGCCGCCCCCCATGGCTCGGCCAGCATACTGCCCATTGCCTATTCGTACCTTCGCCTCATGGGCGGCACGGGGCTGACGCGCGCCAGCGAGATCGCCATCTTATCGGCGAACTATGTGGCACATCGGCTCGACACCCATTTTCCGGTCTTGTACCAAAATGCCAACGGACGAGTGGCGCATGAATGCATCATCGATCCGCGACCCCTCACAGAGCTCACCGGCGTGACGGTCGACGACATCGCCAAGCGCCTGATTGACTATGGCTTTCATGCTCCGACCATGAGCTTTCCGGTCCGCGGCACCCTGATGATCGAACCGACGGAATCCGAATCCAAGCGCGAACTCGATCGATTCTGCGACGCCATGATCGCCATTCGTATGGAAATTCGGGAGATCGAACGACAGCGCTACCGCGTGGAAGATTCGCCGCTGCGGCGTGCACCGCACACGGTCCGCGATCTCACGGCCGATGTCTGGGCGCGGCCCTACTCCCGCACAACCGGCTGCCTTCCCGGCGGCGGACACGGCATCGACAAATACTGGCCCCCCGTGGGCCGCGTGGACAATGTGTACGGCGACCGCAACCCCTTCTGCTCTTGTCCACCGCTGGTCGACTACGGGGGCTGACGCAAAGCCGCCTCGCGATTCGTCGGGCTAATACGTTTTATACGGCAGAAACTTCCCCGACAGGGTGATTTTGACGCGATCGCCTTTCGGATCCGGCTCCCGCGCCAGGTTCATCGTGAAATCGATCGCGCTCATGATCCCGTCACCAAATTCCTCGTGGATCAACTCCTTGAACGTGGTGCCGTAAACATTCACCAATTCGTAAAACCGATAGATCAGCGGGTCGGTCGGGATGTCGGTGGGCAATGAACCCTTGTACGGCACGACCGTCAACCAATGGCGCTCCTCCTCCGACAAATCGAAGATCCCGCCGATCAGCGCCGCCAGCTCGCGGCTCATCGTCATCTGGCCCAGGCACGCCGCCGTCACCCATTCCTTGCTCAAGCCGGCCTGCTTCGCCACATCCGCCCACTTGATGCCCTTGGCAACCTTGGCCGCCAAGATCTTCGTCGTCACATCGGCTCGGTTCATACGAATCTCCTGATAAAGAGGTCGGATCGACCCTAAACGAGATTGCCCTAGTTTTGCACGTCGCAGGATCGCGCTCACCGGTGATCTTCCGCCAGCGTATCGCTCGCGGCGAGCGGCGTGTCGCGGGGCAACCGCAAGGTCACCGCCACCATCATCAGCATCACGATCGCGACGACGACATAGGCCGTGCTGAATCCCGCAGCACCGCCGCCCCTGAAATCCGCGATGGCGCTGATCGCCGCTGCCGCGGAGAGCGTGCCGATGGCGTTGAAAATATTGATCAGCCCCTGGGCCGTGGCGCGTAATCGCGCGGGCGCCTCGTCGATCGCGATAGAGCGCAGCGCGCCGCCCACGACGACGCCGAGGCCGAGGCCGACGGGCACCGAGGCGCCGAGGAAGAACGGCAGTCCGTAGGCGGTGATTCCGGACGCGCCGTACCCGGCGCCGAGCAGGGCGAACCCCGCCAACAGCAGGCCACGCGCACCGACGCGGTTCAGCAGCCGTCCGGAACCCGCCGAACCCAGCATGGAGGAGATGACGAGCGGGAGCAGCACGAAGCCAGCATGTTGCGACGTCACACCGAAACCGACCGTCGCGATCGATGTGAGAAAAATGATGCTGCCCATGCCGAAGCCCCCGCCCACTGCTAATACGTAGGCCGTGGCGAGGCGGTGATTGGCGAATAGAGACAGCGGAATCATCGGTTGGGCGGCGCGCTTCTCCACCCCGATCAGCACGGGGGCGAGAACCATGGCCGCCGCGAGGAATCCAGGCCAGAGTGGGACACGCCACAGCCCGTCGGCGATGCGCGTAATTCCAAGCACGAAGCAGGTGAGCAGCAGGAACGTTGCGGCGATGCCGCCGAGATCGAGCGCGGGCGGCGCACCTGCAGGCCGGAGGACCGGCAGCAGGCGGCGGCCGAGGATCAGCACGACCGCGGCGATCGGCAGATTCACCAGAAAGATCCAGCGCCAGCTCAGGGCGACCATCAGGAGACCCGCGAGCGGCGGTCCGAGCACGAAGGCCATGCCGTAGGTCGCTCCGATCAATCCCAACGCCCTGCCGCGTTCAGCCGGAGGGAAGCTGTCGCCGACGACGGCGCTCGCCGTGGGGGTGATGCCGCCGGCGCCCAGTCCTTGGACGGCACGGCTCGCGACGATCATCCAAAACCGGGGACTCAACGCGATCAAGAGCGAACCCACAGCAAAGCAGCCAACGCTGAACAGATAGATCGGGCGGCGTCCGTAGCGGTCGCTCAGCGAGGCCATCAGCGCCGTGCTGCAGAGTGAGCAGAGGATGAACACGGTCATCACGAGGCCCACCTGTCGGTTGTCGACGCCGAACGCCTCGCGCAACGCCGGAATGGCAGGACCGATCACCGCGGTGTCGAGGGCGGACATAAACACGCCGATGAACAGCACCGGCAACAAGCGCCGCGCCGACCCGCCTTCCGACTGGGACTCTAAAGATTTGACAGGCACCCGTGGAGTATACCGCGACGTCGCCGCGTGGCCGCACCGGGCCACGGCTGCTATTGTCGGGACCGTACCGTCCTACGTTGTCCGCCTGTCGACCCCGTCGAGCGCCTGGACTCGGCTCAGGGAGTCGGGGATGGCGTTTCCCACTCCCGCAGTTTTTGGTGCAGAAACCGTTCCGACGTGACTTCGTGCCCATCCGCAAATCGGATCGTATAGGGCAGACCCGAGATGACGGACCGCGTGGCGCACCGCTGGATGAATTCTTCGGCAATGGTCACGCGGGACCCGGCGGTGCGCCACTTCAGACGTAAGTGGGCGGCGGCGGCAGCTCCATCGTAGCCGACGCCGTTGCGAATGAAGGTTGCGCCGTGCAGAGACTGCACCGCGTTGATGAGGTATTCGATCTTGCGGGCTTCTTGAGCCGGCGCGGCTTGTGCGCGGGCATCGCGGAGGACACGAGGTGCACTGGTCAGTCGCCCCGATCGCGCCGCGACCTCACTAGGGTGGCGGCGGCACGATACCGTTGGCCGGGTACGCGGGAAGCCACGGCGGAACATGGGGAAGCCCCTCGGGTTTGCCGGCGAGCGCCTTGAGCATCAAGTCGACCGCGGCCTCGAGCTGTGCATCGTGGCCCGCCAGCAGATCGGCGGGCAGGTTTTCGACCTCGATGTCCGGGTCGACTCCATGGTTCTCGACTGCCCATTGACTGTCGACCGTGTAGATCGCGTCCTCGGGGATCGTGACGTAACCGCCGTCCATCATTTGCCAGTTGCCGCGGATGCCGCGCACGCCGCCCCAGGATCGTGTTCCGACGAGCTTGCCGAGACCGTAAAGGTGGAATAGGTACGGGAAGATATCGCCGTCGGAGGCCGACCAATGATTGAGCAGCGCCACTTTGGGGCCATTCAAGATTTCCTCGGGCTCGGTCGCAATCCCTAATTCGCGATTGGTCGCGAGCGCGACCAGCATGCGCCGCAAGCGCTCGATCGCGAACGGCGCGATGAATCCGCCGCCGTTCCACCGATCGTCCAGGATGAGGGCCTGTTTGCCGAGTTGCGCATAGAATTGCCGCACGAATTGCTGCAGTCCTAGCTGCGCCATATCGGACATGTAGACGTAGCCCACGCGCCCGCCAGAGAGCTTGTCGACCAACTCGCGATTGTGCGCGATCCACGCGGATTCGCGCAGACTGAGCTCCTTGGCCACGGGCGTGACGACGACCTGACGGCGCGCACCCCCCGGCCGATCGGCGATCGTGAGCTCGACCGTCGTATCCGCATCGGCCAGTTGCAGCAAACTATCCGGATCGGTGGGGGCCTTCAGTTCCGCTCCATTGACCGCGAGAAGATAATCGCCCGCCTTGACGTTGAGCCCCGGCTGCGACAACGGACTGCGATAGTCGCTACGCGTGTTGTCGCCCGGATAGATCGTCGCGAACCGGTAACGGCCCGAGGCGGCATCGAGCGCCCAATCCACGCCGAGCAACGCGCTATGGGCCGGGGGCGTGGTGTCACCGTCGTCGCCGCCGCCCACATAGGTGTGCGAATTGCTGATCTCCCCGATCATCTGTCCGATCAGGTAATTGAGGTCCTCGCGCGAGCCGGCGAGCGGTAACAGGGACCGATACCGGTCGCCCACCGCCTTCCAATCCACGCCGTTCATGGGCGGGGAGTAGAACAGGTCGCGTTCGAGCCGCCAGGCGTTGTCGAACATTTCCGTCCACTCCAACCTTGGCTCGACGAGCTCCCGCAAATGGTCAAGCTTGAGCGGCTTTTTGGTTTCCTCATCCTTGAAGGCATCCGCTTTGGTCGCGAGCACGGTGAAATCCTTCTCGTGACGGATCAGCACTCGCACACCGTCGCGCGACAACGAATAGCCGTCCACGTCCTCGGTGACCAGCGCGGACTTGCGCGTCTTGAGATCGTAGAAGCGAAGCTCTGACTTCTCACCACTCAGCATGCCGTCGATGAGTCCGAGGGGCTGCACGAGATAGAAGATGTGATCGCCCCGCAAGTCCAGCTGGGTGATGTTGGCCGCATCGACCGGCACCGCGACGGCGCGCGCCATCAGGCCGTCGAAGTCGATCCGGATCGGCTTGATCGGCACCGCCTTGACCGGTCCCGCCGGTTCGGCCGCCGGGTCGTCTTTCTCCTTCTGCTGATCGCGCTTGCCGGGCTTGGTTTCTTGCCCATGCTTTGGCTCTTCCGGCTGCGCCGGCGGGCCATCGTAAGAAGCGCCACTGCCCTCGTCGCTCTTCGGTGCGACGGGCGAGGACGTGTCCCGCGCCAGCGCGATCGCATAGATTCCCGACGACTTGAGAATCGCAAAATCGAAATCCACATCCGAACCCACCGGGTTCTCATGCCGGCTCGAGATGAAATAGAGATATTTTCCGTCGGACGACCAGGCCGGGTTCGAGTCGATTCCACTGCCGTCGCCGATTCGCGTCAATTTGCCGGTGGCGATTTCGTAGAGCGCAAGGTCTCGTCGGCGGTTGATCGCGGTCAGGCTCAAGGCGAGCCAGCGTCCGTCCGGCGAAAACGCCTGGTCATGGATTTCCGCAAATTTATCCTGAGCGACCTGTTTCGGCGCTCCGCCCTCGGTGCCGACGATCCAGAGCCGGTGGGCCCCGTCCGAGAAAGCCAAGGTTTTTCCATCGGGCGAGAAGATCGGGGCATAAAAGTACCCCTCCGCGAACGAGGTGAGGATTTTTTCCGACCCTCCCTCGGCCGGCCGAATCGCAATCTCCTGGCGGCCGCCGACGTCGGTGGTGTAGGCGATCATCCGCCCATCCGGAGACCAGGCGGGATGGTCTTCGTCGACGCCCGGGGTGCTGGTCAAATTGCGTGTCGCGCCATTTTCAGTGGGTACGCTGAAGATGTCGCCCCGTGCCGAGAACAACGTCCGCTTGCCGTTCGGTGCCAAGGCGAAATCCACCTGTTGTGCGGGGTGGGTCGCACGAATCTCACCCTTGACGTCGGCCACGCGAGGACGAGACCGCAAACCGTCGTCGGGGATCAGGACGGGCACCTCCTCGAGGTGCTCGCCGGGCAACTCCAACCGGTAAAGCTTGCCTCCCTGCTGAAAGGCGATTGCATCGCCTCCCAACGCCGGGAAATCGATATCGTAATCGGTGAAATGCGTGACTTGCCGCATCTGGCGGGTGCCCGTGTCCAAGACCCAAATGTTGGCACGGCGGTTCGCATCCTGATCGGATAGAAAATAGATTTGGTTGCCGTACCACATCGGCGAGGTGTTGGTGCCGGACCAGCTCGTCAGTTGCTTCAGCTCCTTCGTATTGAAGTCGTAGGTGAAGATCTGCTGAGCGAGGCCCCCGTTGTAGCGCTTCCACGTGCGGAAATTTCGAAAGATGCGGTTGTAGGCGATCGTGTGCCCATCGGGACCGTAGCTCACCAAACCGACCGCACTGTCGATCGGCATCCGGGTCGGCAAGCCGCCCGCGATGGGAACCTCATAGAGACTTTGGATCCAGCCGTTCCACTGATCGCGCTTCGACAAATAGACGACGTTCTGCGAATCCGGGGTCCACGTGACCACCATGTTGTCCGGCCCGTGGCGACCTCCCGTGCCGGCTTCGGTGGCCGGGTGGTACGTCAGGCGTTGCGCGGCACCCCCGGCCGCCGGAACCACCCAGATATCCGTGCCCGCCTTGCTCGCCTCCGTATAAGCGATCCACTTACCGTCTGGCGAGACCCGCGGGAACATATCCTGGCCGGGTGCGCTCGTCAGCCGCACGGCCACCCCGCCGCTTTTCGGGATCGACCACACACTGCCGTTCGCGACGAACACGATTCGATCGCCGAACGGCTGTGGAAATCGGGGCAGCGCAGCGTACGCGCCCAGCAGCGGCGCCATGGAAAGGAGAACAGCCGGCCACAAGCGTTTGATGATCATCGAAGACCCTCGGGTTGCGGAGTGCCAAGGTTACCCGCAATTCGTAATTTCGGGTACAAGCGCGGCCACCGTGAACTGACAGGATCAGCGTCTCACGGTTCAGATGGCGTGACCGACCGACGAAAAACCGCGCGCCAATCCTGTGACGGGCGCGCGGTCTTCGGCCGGTGCGGTAATGGGCGCATTGGCGAGGCGCAGCGGCGGCTCGAGAGCCGCTATAACAAGGGCAGCTCGATCGGGTACGACCAGACTCGGAGCTTGAACTCTCCCGGATTGGTGGTCATCGGGGAAAGGCCTCCGCCGGAGGTCAGCGCACCCGTGACGAAGTACGCATTGACCTTGGTGATATAGGGATCGAGGACGCTGAAATCGTTGCCGGCCGGTGTCGCCGCGACGCTGGTGACTCCGGTCGAGGATCCCTTGATCGCGTCGAATTCGGAGTCGAGGCCGCGTTCGAACCAGCCGACGGTGACGTTATTCTCGGGACCGGGTCCTACCAGGTCCGCGTACACTGTCATCGGTACCCCGGTTTGCAGCATGCAGCCCGCCACGGCGACGGCAATGTCGTCCGGGCCGCCGATCGAGGGCTTGCCGACCATGGAGATCTTACCGGTCGAGGAGATCTGCCAGTCGATGACCTCGATGACATTTCCGGACGAGGCGACGATGGGGGTGAACGCGCGACGGGTGAACTTGAAGACCGGAAAGCCTCCCGCGGAAGTGACGGTCTCGACCGTCGTCGCCCCGATCGCCACACTGGGGTACAAACCGCCGACCACGTTCTTCACGACCTGCTGGTCCTGGTAATGCACGCCGGCGCCGTCGACTCCCCAGGTGGTGACCTGTAGGTTATCGTCTCCCGTGACCACGGCGGTGATCACCGTGGCGGAGTCGATCGCTGCAATGGCGAGCTGGGTGACCGCCCCGCCGGTTGCAGGGGCGCCCGCCATCTCCGGCTTTGCCGTCGTGTCGCTCACCGTCCACGCCTGCAGCCGGAGGTTCTGCTGGTCATCTTCATACGCCGTGACCACCTGGGTCGCAGTCAGGTCGACCATCCCCAGAAACGGCGTCATGCCCAGCGGATTGACCGTATTCTCCGGCGAACCATAGTGATTCAGCTCCGCGATGCCGGCCGTGCCGCCCACCGTCCAGGTGCGCAGGGACAAGACCCCGTTCACATCGACGTCCGCGGTCTCCACGTGGCTGGAGTCCAAGCCCGCGGCAGCGGCGGCCATGATGGTGTTGCTCTCGGGCTGCAAATAACCGATCTCGGACAATGCGTGGGTGGTGTCCTGCCAGGCTTCGACCTCCAGGCCCCCGGCGCTGTCGGTGATGGCCGCTACCACGTAGCCGGAGCGATTGTCGAATTCGGTCCCGGTCGTGGTCGCGACCGCGGCCGCCACCCCATAAGTGGTGGCGGAGGCCCCATAGTGGTACAGCGGGGACTGGGCCCGAACGGCGCCACCGGCCAGCAACACGCCGGCCATGAGGGGCGCTACGAAGGTGGATTTGTTCATGTCTGCGATCTCCTTGAGGGGTTGGTGGGGCGACGCCACGACGGCGTTGCACGGTCTCAGAGGGAGATGCGCAGATACGGGACGGAACGCCTCATGGGGGCGCCGGAAATGTCAGCCGGAACCCGAACCGAGTGGGCCTACCTGGACGATTAGGACTTCGCACCCCCCTAGTCCCGGGGTAGGAGACCGAGATTGGCGAGCCGGGGTCTAGATTGCGGGGCGTTTCGCTGAGTGTGCTGGCGAACCCGTACCCACCTCGCGGTAGTCAGTCTCCGTACGGACGATGAACGTCACTTATCCCACTCTATGACCGTTCCATCCGCTCCACCGCGTCCCTGGCCTCTTTGAGCCCCGCACCGGTCTGCTGCCGATACAACCTGATTGCCGCAATTTTGGACCCCGGCGTGCGCGCCAGCACCTTCACGTCGTCCGTGATGGGCGGATTGGAGTCCGCAACGAAGCCAATATGATCTTGCAATTTATGTAGGCGGATTTCCAGATCCAACACCCGCTTCTGGAGTCGCTCATCTGACCGTGAGAGCGAGAGCCACTGCCACGCTATAAACACTGCCATGACGGGTGCCCACCACTGCCACTGATCCATTCCCCTTCTCCTTGGTTGTAGCGCGCCGCCCGCATGAATCGTACCACGCCATGACATGCCGGTTTCCGGGTGATAGCGTCTGTATCGATCCAATGGGCGCAATGTGAATTGCTCAAGAATCCTCAATTCCTACCGATACCCACTAGATCCACCCCGAAGGCTTCGGCGAAATCGGTATCCTCATGCAATCCAGCCCGTTCCGCGGTCTTCGAGGCGCGGCCACATCAGTCCTGCAGGGGCTGCGGATGGCCGCGTCGAGCCTATTCCGCCGCATTGCGCCGCGGGCTCCACCGGCAATTACCCCGGACACCGTCGACCGATGGCTGGCCTCGGCGATGCGCGGAACGAAGTATGGCGTGACGATCAGCGACGTCGAGCGCCGATTGGTCTGGGTTAACGACAGCTTCTCCACCATGACCGGCTTCACCCTCGGCGAGGTGATGGGAAAGAAGACCAGCGATCTAATCTACTATGGCGGGACTGACTCCGAGACCATCGGGAAGGTCCGCGATTCCTTCGCCGCGATCCGCGGTGTCCGTTTCGAGATACGGGTACGCAGCAAGGATGGCCGCGAGTGGTGGCTCGATACCGATGCGCAGCCGTTGCTCGACGAGGACGGTGCCCTGCGTGGATGGGCGTGCGTTCAACGGGACGTGACCGCCGAGGTGCACAAACGTGAGGCCATCCGGCGCGATCAGCACCGTATCCTGATGATGATCCAAGGGGGCAACATTGGAACGTGGGAATGGGATTCCGCGACCGGACTTATTGAGGCCAATACCGTCTTTCTCGAGGCGCTCGGACACTCCCACAACAAAGAAACCCGCACGCTCGAGTGGCTCGAGGCCCTGCATCACGAGGAGGACCGCGGCGCCCTATTGCGCGGCTTCGAAGCCATGGATTCCGGCCGCAGCGACGTATTCCGCGGGCGGCACCGCCTGTGTGCAAAGGACGGTGCCTTCCGGTGGTATCTGAGCGCCGCCGGGGTGGTGGAGCGCGGCGCGGATGGCCGCCCGCTGCGCATGTTTGGCGTGCAATTCGACGTGACCGAGCAAATGCTGGCCGAGGAGCAGCTTCGCGTGGCGAAGGAAGCCGCAGAGGCTGCCAACCGCGCGAAAAGCGAGTTCCTCGCCAATATGAGTCACGAGATCCGGACGCCCCTCAACGGCGTGATTGGCATGACCGCCTTGTTGCTCGATACGCCACTGCGCGACGATCAGCGCGAATTTGCCGACATTGCCCGGTCGAGCGGCGAATCGTTGCTTGCGGTGCTGAATGATGTGCTCGATTTCTCCAAGATCGAAGCGGGTCAAATGAGCCTGGAACGCATCGACTTTGACCTCGCGGCAATCATCGACCAGTCGATCGACGCGGTTGCGCTGCGCGCGGGGGAAAAGGCCCTCGAACTTATTGTCGAACTGGAACCGACTCTGCCGCGAGGCGTCAACGGCGATCCCACTCGACTGCGGCAGATAATCCTCAATCTGCTTGGCAATGCGGTCAAATTCACCGAAAAGGGCGAAGTGCGTCTCGCGGTACGCCGGCAAAAGGCCGTCGATGGGACGGCGCGATTGCGGGTGGAGGTCACCGACACCGGAGTGGGCCTGACCGCCGATGAACGTGCGCGCCTCTTTCGGCCATTCTCTCAGGCGGACACCTCGACCACCCGGCGATTTGGCGGCACGGGACTGGGACTATCGATCTGCCGGCGGCTCATCGATCTGATGGAAGGCACCATAGGCGTCGACAGCTCCCTGGGATCCGGCTCCTGTTTCTGGTTCGAGGTTCCGCTCGCACTGGCGCCAACGCTGCTCGCTGCCGTGGAACCCGTGGATCTCGCGGACTGCTCTGTCCTCATCATCGACGATCACCCCGTCAATCGCCGGATCCTTCAGGAGCAACTGGTCTCGGTCGAATGCCGGGTGACTACCGCTGCCACGGCCGCAGAGGGCGAAGCGGCCTGGAGGATGCTGGTGGCCGCCGGACGGCCGCCCGATGCCATATTGCTGGATCACGACTTGCCCGACCATCCCGGACCCTGGCTCGCCGCTCGCCTCCGACAGGAGCCGCTGGGAGCGCAGGTGAGTATCGTGTTGATGACGTCGCTGGGCACGCACGTCGGCGATCGAACGTCGGGTGACGCCATCGATCGCGTCATGACCAAACCTGTGAAGCGCGCGGCCCTGCTGCAATGCCTGCAACAGACGCTCGGGACCCTTCGAGCCCAATCCACGCCGGCCGTTGCGGCGCGCGACGACCTGCTGCGCCACCGCCGCGTCCTGCTCGCGGAGGATAACGTGGTGAACCAGAAGCTCGCCCGCCGGCTTCTGGAGAAAATGGGTGCCACCGTGACGGTGGCGGACAACGGTCAAGCGGCAATCGATGCCATGTTGAACGCGCCCTTCGACGTGGTCCTGATGGACTGCCAAATGCCGGTGCTCGACGGTTACGAAGCTACCCGACGGGTGAGATCCGGTGCCGCCGGGCCGGCCGCGGCAGCCATTCCTATCATTGCGCTCACGGCCCATGCGCTGAGCGGGGATCGCGATCGGTGCCTCGAGGCGGGAATGAACGACTATATGACGAAACCGATCGATCCCACTGCCCTACGCGCGACTTTACAGGCGCTTTTCCTGCCCGACGCGCGTCGATGTCCCTCCACGGGTATCAAAGCCGAAGCGATCGATTCGGCCGCCGTACTCGACGCGCGCGCCTTACGGGCGATAAGCGGCGGCGACGATGACTTCGTGGCAGAACTACTGAGTGCCTTTGTGACAACCATGGATGAAGAGGTCGGTGCACTCTTGACAGCGGCCACGCAAAGATCAACGGCGGAGGTGAGAGCGCACGCTCACACCATCAAGGGAGCGGCCAGTAGTGTCGCCGCCGGCGCCCTCTCGCGCGCGGCCGCCGTTTTGGAGCAAAGCGCTGGCGAGGGTTTCATCCGGCGGGAGGAAGTCGACTCCGTGCGGGTCGCGTGGCGGGATGTTCGGGTTCACCCGGCGATTGCGCCTGTAGCCGCCGCATTGATTCCGGTCTGACGCTCCAGCGCGGGTGGTCGACGAGATCGGTTCACCAAGCGCCGGAGCGCGCGTTGTAGCCCGACTCAGCCACCGAACAATCTAAGCCGCCAGCAGCCGTTCGAAAAAGGACCGATACCGTCGCAGCGCCTGTCGTAAGTTCTCCGTGGAGGGCTCGCCGGTGCCTTCGTCGCGCTCCCACGCCGTACGCTGGTGCGCGAAGGACGCACTCAACACCTGGATAACCTGCGTAACGAGCTCGTCACCGTCGCGTACCGCCCGCTGAGGGTCGTCGACGAACCCGCGTTGAACCACATCCCAACGGGAGCGGAAGTCCGCCGCTGCTTCGTGATCAAAAAGCGAGTCGAGCTCCGCGGACTTGACGCGGCGGGTTTCCGTGACGCGACTGGTATCCGCCAATTCGGGGATCGGACGCTCGGACCCCGCCCCCTCGGACCGGACGCCCTCGGGAATCTCACGCTCCGACATCCTCCGCTCGTTAACGTGTGCGGCACCGTCGGCCACTTCTGCGGATGTCGCCTCGAGCGACGGCTCGTGCGGCGTCCGTAGCGGCAATGGACGTGCTCCTCCCGGTGGTACGCGGTCGTTCGTCCCGGCGTTATCGCGTCGGTCCGGGCTCATGAGTGCACCGCCACGGGGTCGGCGGCTCGCGGGCTGGCCTCGGGCGACACCTCGAGAAGATCATCGAACAGGGTCCGGTAGTGCACCACCGCCTTCCGCAAGTCTTCGGTGTCGGCCTGGCCGCGCGCGTCCCGTTCCGCAATCGTGCGAGCGGCACGAGCGGCAATCGGGCGACCCGTTCCTCGCGCTTTGCCAATTCCGTTTCCGCTTCGCCGTCCATGCCCACGCTGTCGAACATCGGACTTCCGATGGAACGTATTGTTAGCGACGCTAGGTCAGGGAACCCAGGTAGCTCAACGCTCTGATGCCCGGCAAGAAAAAGTATGCGCCGCCACGGATTGTCACAAAACCGCCAAGATTCGAGAGACGCTGACGAACCGGCGCCCGGGGAATCGTCATGTAACCGTCCTTTTGCGCACTGGAGTCGCCGAAAATCGGATCACGTTCATTGTACAGCCCGTTGAACGAGGGACTATTGACCCAGGTCTGCTGCACGAACTCGAACTGGCGCTCGATATTGGCATTGACGCACATGAAAATGAGGCCGCGTTCTTCAGTATCGCTGAGATCACGCGGGTTCGTCATGCGTGAACCGTAGGAGCGGCCACGGCGGATTAGTCGGTGCCGCTTGGTCAGAGTAAGCGCTTCAACGCGATCCTCGCCCAAGGTATCGCGCGGATTGGAGCGACGCACGTGAGCGCCGAACGGGCACCTCAAGCCGTCGGGATCCTGCATTGCGCCCGATTCGTTCGACTGATAGACGAAGTCATTGGACTCCGAGAGTGTCGGATCATCCGCATCCGGGGTCAGCACCACCGGTGCGCCGCTCTTCCAGCGCCCGATCAGCTTCGCCGCCAGTTTGTCACTCTCGGCCGGATCGTGGGTGATTCCGTCAAGATATTGCCAGAGCTGCGCGACGTGCTGAGCGACTTGGCGCACCACGAGAAAGCTGCCATTGCGGCCCAGATCCGGAACCGCCGGTCCGCTGCCGTTCTGCTGTGTCGGCAACAGCCCTTTGGGATCGGACCCCGCCGGCAGATCCGGTGCATCCGGCAGAACGCCGTACTCGTTCACATACCCCAGCACAAACTCGCCCGCCTTGATCACGTTGGAGTCGCCGTAGACGGCGGTCGGGGCGGTTGCGTGCGCCCGGGCGGGCGGTGGTGAACCCTCAATCACCGGCTGGGAAATACCGTCATGAAAGCCGAAGTGTTCGGTTTGATTCGCCGATACCTGCGTGTAGATGAGCGGGACCTTAAGGCTCACCCCCGCAAGGGCGGACTGCTGCTCCAGTACCGCTGCCTTCAGCACCGACGGGTCGTTGGCGTAAATCAACAGCAACGCATCGACAGGTGCGTCGGCTCCGCCCCAGAGCCATAGTTTGGGATCGCTTTCACCGGTGTCGCCCACAATTCGGCTGCGGTTGTCAGATGCGGCGCCCTCGACGAAGGCGGTCGGGAAGGAGGCCAGAACCTCGGCGGAGAGCCCGAGCTTTGCGAGGCCGGTGCGCGTGAAGGCCACGTTAAAATAGCACTCGTCGGGCCGGGCGGCGATTTTGGTGGCCGTGGTAATGCGCGGCATCAGAGTCGTCAGCCAACCCCGCGCCAACGCCGCGTTGTCGATTTGCAACAACAGGTTCCCGGTGTAGCTATGCCTACCATACGCATACAACACCAAGCCCTGCACGTCCTCCCAATTGATGGGCGCCGTGAATGTGGATGCCGTTGGCATGTCGAATCCTTCAGTCGATGCAGCTCAGAAATTGGCGAGCCACGCCGCTTCCGCGGCGGCGTTCAGCGGGGCAAACAGGCCTTCGCGGATCGCCGCATTGGCCTGGATGTTCGCCGTACTCAAGTCCGGGTAGGCGCTGTACCACACCAACGAGGGCGTTTGACTGCGGCGTACCAATGTTTTGAACAGCAGTTCATCGCGGGCCCCTCCTTCGACCAGGTAGGCGGTCCGCGGAAATCCCACCGTGTTGCTCCAAATCGCGGTTAATCCTGAGCTCGCCTGATCGATGAAATCATCCAGGTAGTTCTCCCAGCTGCCATCGTAGTTGCTCAAGAACAGCAATCGTTTGCCCCCGGCGATCACCACCCAACGTGCGAAATGAATCGACTTGATGCCGGAGAGGTTACCCTGGTTCGAGGACACCGCTGCCAGCACATGGATGACCTTCAACACGGCTTTCAGCACGATCCAGCGAAACGGCCCCGTCTTGAGTTCGGCGACGCTGGCGAAGTGGTTTTGCACGACGCGGTTTTCTTGATTGACCACGTTCTGCACCTGCGCATGGTCCGGCGCCGCCTCCGACACCGAGTCCTGAGTTTCGTGCCAGCGCAGCACGCCAAGCAGCCCACCAACGGACGCCAGCAGTGCCGCCACGACAGTCACGTCGAGCCATGGCCCCCGTTCGCGCCAGGACAGGATCGCCGCTCCGATGAGCGCCAGAACCACGATCGAGGCCAGCAGCGCAAGCGCCGCGAGTACCACGGATCGACAGCGCACCAGAAACGGACGTGGCGGAAAACTCTTGACCCAGCCGAGCGCGGGGTCAGCGTTCACGAATGCTTGTACCCTTTGGCGGATTCCGGCCGGCGTCATGCCGGCCAGAGTGGAGTCGCCCTGCTGATCGAGAAAATGCTCGAGACTGGCGCGAAGCCCGCGCTCCTGCAAAATCCGCTTGACCGGCAGTCCGCGCCAGCAAATGTAATAGCAGTCGTACCCGATGTTGGCCCGAAGCAGATATTGGACGACTTCGTCCGGTGCACCCGAACCGAGCGCCGGGTACCCGGCACAATGCCCGTAAATCTCATCGATCCCACCACCCGCCTCATCGAGCAGATCCACCAGAAAGGCCTCGATCGGCCCGTCCACGTTGATCTCGAGAAACAGCAAGGGAGCGGCGTCCTGCGCCTCGACGATGAACCAACTCATGAAATGCGCCGATTCGAGTGTCGCGAACGCGATGTGGGGGTTCCCGACAATATCATCGCCGATGCTCTGGAGCAGCTCCCTCAAGACCTCGAGATGCCCGGGCAAGATCGGCGTGAAGAAAGTTGCGCCGTACTGCTTCTCGCTCATGGGGTGAACCCGACGATGAGCCGATCAGGGAACGGTCCGTCATAAAGCATTCGCCCGATGCGGTGCAGACCCGGCTGCTTGAGCAGCATGGCCGCGATTTGCGGGATCTGCACGCCATTGATGGCCCGTCCAAAGCAGGTGTGCAGGCCGGCGCCGAAGTGCAGGTACGGAGCATTGGTGCGATCGATACGGAATGCGCCTGGATTCTCGAACGCCGCCGGATCGAACATGGCGGAGAGGGTCGCCAGGAGCACGGTGCTTTGTGCGGGAACGGCGGTCGCGGACTGCGCGCCGATGGCTGCACCGCCACTGCAATAGCGTAACAAGCCGGCCGTTTGCGGATTGAAGCGCAGCGCCTCAAATACGTACTTCGAGACGGTGTCGAGATCGCCCGCTTTGGCGGCGGCACATGCCGCCGCCAGTTCCGGGGGCCGATCCAGCAAGAGATCCAGGGCCTGCGCCACGGCCGCCGAGGTGGTCTCGACCGCGCCCACAATCAACCCGGATAGGTTGCGCCGCACCCCTTCGTCATCCAACGACTCGCCCGGTTCGGATTGCATCTTGAGCAGTCGCGCCAGGATGTCGTCGCCTTCCGGGCTGGCGGTCTTCTGCCGTTCGCCGATCAACGCAGCCAGGTAATCGCGCAGGCGGTCGGCATAAAGGGCTGCAGTGTGCGTCACGAAACCGTCGTTCGAGCGATTCAAGAACAGCTGATAGAACAGCACTCGCATCCAGCGCATCATCGTTTGTTCGTTCGGCCCAGGCGTGCCGAAGAACTCGGCGACCGTACGCATCGCGACCACCCGCGCGAGCGAGCCCACGAGATCGATCCGACCCGTGCCGCGTGCGGCATCGATCGCATCCTCCCCATGCCGCGCCACCAGGGCGCGCAGGGCGTCCCAGTCGGCTGGCCCGACCGCACGGCGCAGAATCCCGACTTCGCGATCGTACTGCGCGGAGCGATCCCAGCCGAGAATGAAAGGCGCGTCGGCGGCGTCCATCCGCGCACCGTTGATCTGCGCGATGGTGAACACCTGGTCACGCTTGAGCACGTCGATCACATCGTCGTAGCGGGTCACGACAGCCGTCTTACCGAGGATTAAAACGGGACGGAATGTCCGTAACATCCAGAATGCAGCGCGCAGCAACGAGGGGCTACCGGTGATGGCGCTCTGCACCTGCTTCAAGTAACCGCCCACGCCGGCGGCCGGTGCAATGCCGTCGCGCGACGGCGTACCCCGATCCTGCGCATACAGCCGCAAAACAAAGCGACCCGCCGTTGTCGCGCGCAGTCGGAGCACGCCCGCACGCATCTCCGCCGAACACTCATCGAGCGTCGGAAGCGGGCCCCCGTAGCCCTCGGGTAGAATCACCGGACCCATCAGGGCGGCGAATGCCATGTCGACCGCCGTCAAACGGTCGCCCATCAGGTAACGGCGGCCGTCGCTCAATCGCTTCTCGACCATGGCAAAGCAGTCCTCGACCTCGGCCATGGCCTCCTGCGGCGCCGTGGGCGTCAATTGAAGACCCTTTCTCATGATTGCACGCATCACCGGAAACAGCAGCGAGGAGACGAGCTTTTCCCAGACAGGTGCACCTTGCTGCCAGCATCGCAAGGTCACCTTGCGATCCGGTAGCGCATAGTAGTAGGCCCAACGGCGCGCGGCGATACCGGTTTTGAGGTAGAAGCGGGCGATGAGCTTTCTGGCATCTTTGTCGGTACCGATGAGTTTCTCGCCCGCGGGGCTGTGCGCCTCCCAGTAGCTTAGGATCTGCGGTGCATTGACCAGCAGGGTCTCCGGCACCACCAGGCCCGGAAATTCGTCGTTGGTGCGCACCCCCATGAGGTGCAGCATTGGTACATGGGATTCTTCACGGTACTCGACCCCGCGGCGGTCCAGGAACCAGCGCGCGATCTCGCTGTACGGACTCACGCCATAGGTGATCATCGCGTACGGTCGATGGCGATAAAAAGGAGAATAGGGCATGAGGTCGCATCCGATCGACTGAAGGGTCTTCCCGCGCCACCGCGGCCGCCCACCTTGCTGGCTATTAATCTTTAGCACCCGACCCCGCCGACGATACTCGATAAAAGCGTCGAACGCCAGATCGTAAAAACATAGTGATTCGATCACCGGGTTCGTTACAGTCCGGGCGTGCCGCAGACCTCCCTACCCCACGTGAAGATAAGGAATCCCCGCGGTGGCTGCGAACGTCAGAGCGGGCAGCAGTACGGCCTGCACCAGCGGCTGCTCGGAATAAGGTGCGAAGGCGCCATCGCGCAGCTGTTTCACCAATTCGATCAGAGCACTGAGTTGCGTCGCGGAGTCTCTATTCGTCGAGGCCGGCTGCGCGGGCACCGACGCCGCGAGCAGCGCCAGTTGCCTGTGCGCGAGTCGACGCAGCAGCTCGGCGCGCCAATTTTCGGCCGCCCGGCGCAACAGCACAACTGCCGCAACGATGAATCCGATGCTGAGCAACAAGGTCACCGGATTGCTCTCGAAGCGATACTGACCGTATTCCACCGTAAACGTCGCCGCAAACATGCCGGCGATCACCAGCGATGGATACCAAACGAAACCACTCACCCAGTGGGTACGCCGTGCGATCAATTGCAAGCTCAGCCACAGGGCTGCAAGATCGTCAGGCAGGCCCGTTTCCTGCCGGGCCCTGTTCAGGGACGCCGTCGGCCACGACGGCTGATCTCGCGCTACAGCCAGCAGAAATGCGCGCGTCAGCAATATTGCATCGATAACCCAGAAAATCAGCAATTGCATGAAAATGACGCAGGAAAACGCGATCCACCCTGCAACGCCATGTTTACGCGCCTGAGTGGCAAGCCAGGGAACACCGGTGAACTGGGAGAACCCGAACCATTCGAGGAGCCGCAGTACCACGATGAACAACGTGGTCGTTATTAGTACCCGTAACCAACGCTTTTGCCAAACGCCGCGATATAGGTAACGCGCAATAAGCGTCTCCAAGGCCGATGCGCCCGGCATCAGGGGCACTTTATCCTCGTTGTTCGATAAGTTGCTCATCGGCACATAGGTCCATTCATTCGCGCGCCGCCGCCAAGGTAATGAACGCATGGCCAACGCATAACGGTGAATCAGCCATCGCGGATGACTGGCGAAGCGGAATTCGTGGCGAATTCGATTCGCGTTGTCATTGAGCTTACGCTGACCGCGTAATAGCAGTGTGATGACGAGCGGAATGAGGGACGCTTCGAGTAGTTCTTTGCCCCACAGGCTGGCTCCGTCCGCTATGGGCACCGGCATGTAATGTCTGTGCCCGGTTAGGTAATCCTCCAGCGCAGACCAAAGCGGCGTAAATCGCATGGAGAGAACGGCGAGGATTCCGAGCAAGACAATGAGAGCGGTCGGACTAAGCCGCAGCACTGGCAAGCGCCGCCGCATCATCGCCCGACCGAGCCCTGCTCGCAGCATTATCCACACCGTGATCGGCACAACCACGACGAGCGCACTGGCTGTCGATTTCGTGACGATCTGCGCAAACGTTGTGGTTCGGCTGACGGAGATCGACGGGCAGTCGCCGTCGAAATCGCAGGGCTTGTCCACCTCTGAATTAATGAGCAGGTCAAGCGGCTTCTTGCGGCCAATCTCAAACACCATGGCCCTTTTCGTCCATTGCAAACCCGCGTCCTCGAGGAGCTTCTCGGACTCCAGCCGTGGCAGAGATGCACGGTGTAGCGCAAGCAATGTTGAATAGAACGTTGCCGCCTGATAGCTGTCCCTAAGGGACGGAATGTCGCCTTGCAGGTCCCCTCTCAAAGACAAACCGAGGGTCGAACCGACCAGCAGACGTCGGGTCCATGGGAGGTTTGTATCATCGGTATACCGCGCGTCGAGGCCGAACGTAAAGAATACGACATCCGGAAACATTGGCCGCAACTCCTGCAACACCAGAAGTTTGTCATAGATGTCGGTTCCCAAAACACCGATTGCCTTGATGTAGCGCGGCCTACAGTCGTTCGGGCTCGCAGATCCGCAACCTCCCGCGGCCGCACCTTGCATGGCAATCAGTGCGGCGCCCATGCGCCGCAAATAATCCAACTGACGCGGACCGGTCGATGCATCGGGCGCGGAGTCGGTGCGGGTTGGCTGGTCCCATGCCTTGGCCGCGTTCGCGCTCGTTGCGTTCTGTGCGCCCGCTTGTTTAGGGGGCGGCGGCCCGATGCCATCGAGTCCCTTTAGATAGGTGATGCAGAGAGGGGCGGATGTGCTGGCGCTGTCCGCGATGCCCGGATCCTCGCGCGGCGGATTGGCGCAGCCGCTGAAATACTTCCCCATCGCACGCGCGTAAAGGGTGTCGCGCTCGGCAACGAGGGCGATCTCTGAGGGTGCGATATGTCGATCGCTTAGCACCTCGCTCATGGCCTTCGCCACCAGATCGTCGGTGACGACGCTGCGATAGAAGTGCCCGTCAAGCCCGTCGGAATTGAAATGCTTGCCCTGCAACGGTTGGCCGCCGTCCGCGATCGCCTCATCTTCCGCAGTGGCCATGGGCGAGTAGATGCTTATGGGTCTTGCGTCTGGGTCGACCGCTTCCGACCTTATTAATCCCTGCGCCATCGCATGCAAGCCGTCGGAATCGGCGGGCCCCAAGATCACGATGGACACTTCCTTCGGCAGCATACCCACCGCAATCTTTGACAATTGCGGGATGGGTGCTGTTCGAAATCCATCCTGATCCAGCCACACGAGGAGCACCCGGGACGGGCGCGCTTTGTTGGCGGCGGCGTCGCTGACGAACCATTCGAAGGCGGCCAGGTCGTTGACACGGATGGGGTCCGCGTACAGTTCTGCCAGGCGCACATAACCGACATGCTGGTTGTTCAACGGCATATATCCGGACCGGTACAACCCCGCCAGTACCGCATAGCGAGTGCGACGCCGGCTCTCGATGTCCGCGGCATAAGGCGCGCCGGACACCATGGCGCCCATCACCAAAACGCCGGATGATGCCCACGTATGGATGGACGAGCACAAATGCTGCACCGAATGGATGTCGGGATTTTCCGTTCGCGAGGGCATTGACAGCCACTCTGCGCATGGTTTCGGCGGAGGACTCACCGCCTTAGGTTGATCCCCGCTGTTCGCCGCAGATACACGGCGCGCCGTTTCCACCGCTGCCAGTGGATCCTGCCAAAGGCGCGCCTCCACATCCTGATCTTCCGTGACCGAGTGACTATACTCCGGTACCCACAGATCCGTCGGCCGCGTGTCCTGAAAGGGATATTGCTTTAAGGCGAATATCCCCATGACCGCAATGGCAAGAGTGATCCAAGTGCTGGGTGCCAGGCCTAACGGACTAGAGCTCTTGTCTGCCACGTCGTGCCATCCTTGTGTAATGAATTACCACGCGTAATTCCCTTGACTACTCAAAGCGACGATTCAAGACAGTTCGATTGTGGAGTGACGAAGGACAGCGCCACAAGATCAGCGAGGGCAACGATCACCCGTTCATCGATGCGGGAAGACCGAACATCCATGTGATGCCCCCTACCGTTATGACGAAGGGACCGATCCTAGCGGGCGGTCCCTTCCCTGCCACCCTTTGAATTCAAGCATGCCGCAAATGCGTTCTCGATGCACTCATTTTCACTGGTGAGATACGCGTCGAAGTCAATTCCGTCGTTGATGCCGCACGGCAACAAGCCTTGGGTAGCTACCCCATGTGAATGCTGTCGCCGGACCGGTTGGCTATGGTTCGCCGCCCCACTCGCCAACGTCGCGATGCTGCTCGGTTCCAGCGGGGCTGCTCCGATTTCCGTGCATTCCCCCTTGATCGATTCGTTGGGCAATACCCGGTCACGCATCAGCCCGGCTATTGACCCGTCAATCGTTTAGGACTAGCTTCGTTTCCAACAACCAATCCGCCGATTGATCACTTCAGTGATGAAATGATTACGTCTACTTTCCACGAATCAACGCCTCGAATGGAATCGCGTCTTTCATTGCGATTGCATCATCTTGTCCAGGCGACCGCAGTTGTTACCTTGGCGCTCACCATCGCTCTGTCTGCCGGGTGCGCCACGTCGGGTCGTCCAATCATTGAGCCGGACAGGAATTTCTCGGGACTTCGAGATATATTGGATGACTTGCCGGACGATGGAACCCTGGAGATATTTCTGGCCCACGGTATGCGGGTCGACGCCACGCAAACCTACGCTGACGTGATCCGGGCAATCACCAAACGATTGAACCTCTTTACGACGGAAGACCCCAACACCCTCCAACCCATTCCGTTGGTCTTGCGACCCCCCGATGTAGTCCTCGATGGCGTGCCTGTTTTCGGTAAGGGAAGTACGCATGGCAGCGACTGGACCCAATTCCAACCGCGGGTCACCGTCGAGCACTGGCAAGCTCGGATCGGCCATAAGCGCGTCAACTTCTATCGCTTTGAATACTGGGAAGCACTGGCCTTCATTAAGTGCCAATTCGTCGTATCGCCTGACACCAAGGTAATCGGTACGACGACGACGTTTGGCGCAAAGACTCGATCCGCCTTCTGCGCGTCGCCACCATGGAATGCGCCGGGCCACCAGCAACTGTCAAAGTTGCCGGAATTGGGCAATCAGCTGCTTAAAAGCGAAATCATGGAGTGGGGTTTGGCAGATGCGGTCATCGCCACATCCCAGTACCGTATTGTGCTGCGGCAGGCCGTGCGAGAGGCCCTGCAGATAACCGCACGCGACGCGATCGCCGCCGCACCCACCGCGGCCGGTTCTGCCAGCGGAGCTGCTAGCGCCGCAATACCCGACCACTATCGGTATCGATTCGCATTCATCACCGAAAGCCTTGGGAGCTATGTCATTAGCGACGCGCTGAACTCATTTGTCGCGCCAACCACCCTCCCTGCGGTTTCGTCGCCTGGCGGCGAGACTGATTCGAGCCGGAATGCCGAGCCATTGTATGCCGCGAAATTTGCCATTTGCGGCGCCACACAAGTACACATGTTGGCCAATCAATTGGCGTTGTTGCGGCCATCCGAACTCCTGATGTCGTCCGCCGATGATGCGGGCGGCTCCCTTTCGGCGACTGGCCAAGACGATGGACAACCGCCGTCGGCCCCATCGCATGCCCACTTCTTTCGTGGATGCGAGGAGCGAGCGAGGATGCCGTCACACGCACACAACGGCGTCGCCTATGGCGCTTGGCAGGTTGTCGCCTACCACGACCCTAACGATCTGTTGAGTTATTACGCGTCGGACAAACCGGGAACCGTTGGGACGGGGAACTCGGAAACAACCAATGTCGTCGTTCCATTTGCGCCCATATGGATACCATTGTTGTTCGCCGATCCGATAACCGCTCATACAGGCCAGCCGAAAGTGCCCGTCATCATGGATTTCATGGCCTGCGGATATGGCGTGAATAAGACGCCGGCGTGTAGATCCCGCTAAACACGCGCTGCGTCCGGCATTTGCGATCGCCCGTCGCCGCACCTCTCGAACAAAACCAGGGACGCCATGCCGTACGCCTACAGGTTGTAGTCGATATAAAGATCGCCCGAAGTGAATCCCGTCGGTAGCTCGGACAATTCTTGCTTCGCCTGCGGATCGGCTGGCGTCTTCCCCACGGGGATCCAGTCGCTGCGAACCATCCGCTCACCGGTCTTGGACTCAAGCGCGTCCATGAGCGCGGTGCGTGGCACTTCGGTTTTATTGGCGGGAGTGCCGTAGGCGCCAGTGGCTGTCGAGCACATTGCAGCGCAGTCTCGGTTCAGCGCACCGACCGCCGGAATCGGCGTGGCGTTCGTGCTTCCGTGGTGGCCCACTTTGTAGAAGTCGATGGAGCCCAGAATTTCGCTGGCACGGGCGCTGATGCCGGGTGTCGTGCCTGTAACGGCCTTGCCGTACAACCAGTAAGCCCAATTACCCCACTGCGCATCGCCCACGAAAAGCAGTTTCTTGCCGTTGCAGCTGAAGAGCACTACGAGGCTCTGGTTGTTAAGCGTGCCGTCAAGCTTGTCAGCCGTGGCGGCGAGCGCGTCGGGCTGCATGCCCGCGAGGGTGGATTCCAACTTCGAAGCCCCATCATTCTTCGGCTTTCGCGACGCGCCTATGACTCCTCCATTAAACTCCTCAAAGGTTTGAGACGGATAATCCGCAGAGCTTGCAGGCCACTTTCCCTTGTCAAACGGCTGCGCCGGTTTAACGTCGGGAACGCCGCCGTCACTGACGGCGGCAAGGTACTGTTCGGTCTTGTTGTCGCTGGCCGCGAACGCTCCATCCGAGTCCTTCGGCGACGGACCGAGAATTTCGGCGGTCAATACGCCCTCCAGCTCGGGCGGTAGGGTCGGTGTGTCTCCTCCCTGGTAATAGTAGACCGGCGGCTTGGACTTGAATCCCGATTGCAGCAACTGGAGAGCCTTGGCGTTACTCCCGCCACCCCCGTCCTCTCCGTCAGCGCCCCGGGCACCCAGAGAAGTTCCGAGCGCGTTCTCCAGTTTGAGCTGCGCTTCAACGGCGGCGCAGTCGGTGCGGGCGCTCAACTGTAGCTGCATCTGCAGCTGCTGCGCGAGAGAGGTGATCTGCGCCATAAACTTCGAGGTCGCGAGGTTCGACGGATCGAGACGGTTTGTGATCCACACTGCTCCCACGTGGTCGAAGGCGGCGAAGTCGCCATAGTTGGATGCGAATCCCGACATGTGGTCCGCGTGATAGTGGGTCAGGATGACTAGAGCCAGCCGGTTTCCGGTCACCTGCTTCATATCCTTCACGCAGGCATCGATGCTGCCGATGTTTTTCGCGTGAACTCCGCAATCGATGAGTATGTGCTGTGGTCCATTGTTACCAGGTACCGTGACTAGGAAGAAATCCCCGAATCCGATACGGTACATTCGTACACGGATATTCGCATCGGCGCCGGAGTTTCTAGCCGGCACCGCGGCGCGCGCCGGCGCTGAGTTCTGAGCGGCTTTGGCGGGGGTCTTCGCACGGGCTTTCGCTGGCGCCTTCGCCTTCGGATTACTGGCGGTTTTACGGGTGGTCTTAGAAGTGACCTTGCCGGTAGCCATGATTTAATACTCTTCGTGCACCAACGCAAAGTTCGCCTGGAAGTGAGCGGGATCCGTCGTGTCGCCGCTCGCCAACCCTTGCGCGAGCGCAAAAGCGCGCTGTGAGGCCTCACGCTGCTTCGCCTCGCTGCCGGTCATGCTCCTGCCAATGGCGAAACGTACCATCGGCGGCTGTGCGACGGCGTGATGCTTCTCGTCCTCCTTTAATTCCGGCGCTTCGACGATGACGGTTACACCCGCGCGGAACGGGAACGATCCCGCCTCCGGCACTTTGGAATCAAACACTGCCTGCCGGGATTGGACAATCTCCACGACCATTTCGACCCGCAGCTTGCCGTTGTCCTTGGTGCGGAACACCGGATGGAACGACGGCACCGTCAATGGCAGCGCAGGATCGAGGCCCAAGGCCCTGCGGTGTTTGTTGGCCCACTCGCGAAGGACGTCGCCATTGTGATTCTTTTCCTCCGTGGACAGTCCATTGGCGCTGCCGAAAATGAGCCCGGCTATCGGTGCCAGCACGTCCTTTGGCACACTGGGCCAACACAGCGCCTCTTCGGAAAAGAAGCTGGCGGACTCTGAGTAGATGCCGCGCAGCCGAAACGCCTCCATCAACGCGTCGCGAACACCGCCGGCATCTACCGGATCGATGTCTTTGGAAACTGTGATCAGGGCACGCAGAAAATCACCAAAAGTCAGGTCGACCGGCGGGCAATAATCGATTGCGCGGGCACAAAGCTGAAAAAAGAAGACCGCCGACTCTGAGGCGTAGTCCGCGAGAAGCCCCGCAAGCGAGTCGGGCAAATCGTCGGTTCTGTCGGCGCCCCCCGCGTGATAAACGCGGAACAGAGCGTCGGTTCGACTCATGTATACGCTGAAAAACGCGTCGAACACGGCGGACACGAGGATGGAACCCCGGAAATGCGGGTCGTTGACATGCTTGTTGATATCGTCGGAGTTGGGCGGCGTGCCGAGGGCCGATCGGAGACCGTATTGGTCTCCACGTGCCTGCCCGAATTGCATCGCGAGCTGGATCAACGGATTTGACTTGCGGATTTGGGCGGCGATCGACAGCTTGGCGCCAGATTCCAGGGTCCCCGCTGGCGAAGGGGCGGTAGGGGTAAGTTCCGTTTCGTACAGTCGTCCTCCCGTGCGCCGGATCGCGTTGACTAAGACCTCCTGCTGAGAGAAGTGCGAGAACAGCGCGCACAAATCGGCAAAGCCCTCGTGAAACGCCAGCACGTCGGGGTTGGTGGGCTCAGTAAAATAGGTGCGAATGCCGTCGATCACCGCGTGGGTCACCTCATGCGCGATGATGTCCTGCGATAGACACGTGAATACGATTTGACCTGGCAGGTTACGACCTTGGCCGGTTTTATTGGCCCTGAAGTAACCAAACAGTATCCCATGGGCCTGGGGACTGTAGTAAGCGTTAGCCTGTTGCATTGCGTGAGGATAAAGTTTGAGTACGCGAATGTCCTCGGGCTTCCGCAAGGCCTCGTTTTCATTGGACAAGCCGAATCGGTCTGCCCGCCGCCAGTGAACCTCACGCCCCAGCGCAACCTCGAACATCTGAATGGTCCGGCTGGCAATGGCGTAGACCATTTGCTGGTGGAAGCGCGGATCCGATTCGGATGGGTCAAGGCCATCGTTTGCCAGAAGCAGCGGATTGTCGAGATTGACCGGCGGGTAGTAACACTGATTCGAGGCGTCGTAGTCAATCACCGCGATCTTCTTTCCGGTCGGCCCGGAATCCAACTTCTCCCACGGCACGTGCACGGTAACTCGATTGCCCGCGTAGCTGCTCGTGCTTGGATCTTGCGCATACACCTGCAGCGCTCTCTTCACCGGCGGGGGGACATTCCAATTCGGTGAATGGTCGCTGCCCGCCGGTGAAACCATCCTCAGCTTGGCCATTTGGTCTCCTACGCAAGGCGCCAGGCGTAACTTGAAGCCCAGTCGCGGTCGAAAACACTTTGAAGTGAGTGGACAAGTCCCGGGTGGTCCGCGTTGAGGCTACTCCCCGCAGTACACGAAAAATATTCCCAGGTCATGTTTGATGTGCCGACATTGATCCGGCGATCGGTCACAATATACTTGGTGTGATTAACCCGGCTGTGGCCGGGATATTGTCGCGCGCTACCATTCGTGCTGTTCCACCCGGGGATGATGAATTGTTTGATCTCGAGCTGGCCGGCGGTCATGACGCTGTCAACGCGCCCGGCGTCGGCCGCGTTCTGGAGTGCCCTCAAAAACGGCTCGATTAGGCCCGACGTATGGGCCCATTTGCTGACCAACATTCGCACGTAAAGCTTTCGCGTCAACACCCCCTGAAGTAAGGCATCGAACAGACTAGGCCACCACACGGGCGTGTTGTTTGGCACTATTCCTTCCTCGCCCAGCGGAGGACCGGCGCTTTTTCGGGTGTAAAGACCCACGGGCGCGAAGTCCATGACACTCACACACACGGACTTGCGTGCGTCACGAATGGTCTCGACGATTCCTTCGCCGTCCGCAGTTCGCCCTGACCCGCACACTTCATCTGGACAGCCGGTAAGGAATACCCTCCCCGGTTCGCCGTTAAGTTCGAGGGGAAGCGGAGTTTGACGATTGAACCCTGTCGCGTATTTCTCCCCCGTGAGCGGCGACCGCGCTCGCCGTGCTTCTGGCACCAGCGCGGACCAGGGTGGAACGAGACGATCGACGCGTACGGATGGATCGAAAACCTCTGAGCTGGACGGTGTTAGCTCGCTGAAGGCGCACCACGCGTTGAAGTACTTTGTCGCGTCGGCCGCACACTCCGGGCACTCCTCCAACGAGATACCCATCTCCTTCACCTGGGACATCGACTTCCAGTCCATGTTGGCAGAACCCAGGTAGACGTCTCGGCCGTCGAAGATCCAGAGTTTCTGGTGCATGATGCCGCTGCCGCCGTACCATTGGCCCATATCGATCGAATAGATTTTGATGCGGTCGGGGTACTCCGCCTGGAGTGCCTCGGATTCCTGCTTCGGTCCCGAGAAGCCGGGACTCTGGAGGATGCGGATGCACACACCGCGGCCGGCGGCCTCGCGAAGGGCTTGATAAAGCGTACTTCCCGCTCCGGCCCCCATGGCGTCGAGTTGGGCGGCCGTAAATCCCTTTTCGTCGCCATCGGGATCGGGCAAAAGGGCCCAGTACATCGCGGTCAAATCGATGGTGGCCTTCGCGGCGCACGTTAAGCGCGCCAGCACGTCTTCCGTATATTGAACGCCGGGAGTATCGCGAAGCTCCTCCATTCCTTTTGGGACCGATTCAACGAGATAGGCGCGGGCGCTCATGAGTGGCCCTTATGTGTTTGCTTGAAGTTTCAACCGGGCACACTTCTTCGACGGTTGTAATGCCCATAAGTTACTCCCTCGCCCGCTGACGACGTCACGCCTTCTGAGAATGGACTTTTCGGATGATGTCGTCCGCAGTGCGCAGTGCCAACGCTGACAAGGTGAGCGTCGGATTGGCGGTACCCACTGTCGGAAACGTCCCGCTTCCGACCAGATAGAGGTTCTCGTGATCGTGCGAGCGCTGCATCGAATCGACGACCGATGTCTTGCGATCCACGCCCATTCGATACGTGCCCATGACGTGACCGGCGCCACCATAAGTCAGTTGCTCGACCTTGCCGTCGATCGTCATGTCAAACCCCGCGGGATCCTTGTCACCCCGTTCGGTGAAGTCAGTGGCGCCCAACTTTTTGAAAATCACTTTCCTCAGGCGAACGGCGGCGACAAACCCCTGGCGTGTATAGTCCGAAATATCGTAGGCGATCTTCGGACGTGGCAAACCCAAACCATCGAGAAGCGACGACAATGTGACCCGATTGTTGGGGTCCGGACTCTGTTCAATCGGGAATGCGATCCGAAATTGTCTTGATATGAGATTGCCGAGGGTCCGAGTGAGATCGGTGCCAAACAGGGCACTGTTGTCCGCCAGTTGACTGAAATTCTGCTTGTTGAGACCGCTGGAGTTCATACCGTTGATAAAATCGAGTGTGGTCACATTGGGATCAGAGCCGAATTGAGCATTGCCTCCGACCAAGGAATTCCACCCCTCATTGCCCAAGCTGATCCGGAAGGCGGCGCGCTGGGTGCGAAACGGGCCATCGCATAGATCCCCGATGGCTGAGGTCACAAGCGGGCCGCGATAGGGAAATACCGGCTGCGGCAGCAGTCCCCAGCCGAGATATTGCGGGTGATCCATTAGATGGCGTCCAACCATATCGCTACTGTTGGCAACTCCATTGGGAGTCTTACCCTCATTCTTTGACATGAGCAGCAGCCGCGGCGTCTCGATACCGTTGGCGGCAATGACATAGATCTTGGCTTTCAGGCAGCGATTCCCCGTTCTCGGTCCGCCCTCGTGGTCGTAAGTAATGTAATTGATACCACTGACCAGGCCGTTCTCGAGCAGGATCTCGCTGGCGACGGCATGATGGATCAGCCTCGTGCCGCCGTTCATCGCCTCATTCAAGGTAATCGTCGGGTCAAACTTCGCCTGAATCGGGCAGATTGGAATGCAGTTGGTGTTGCCGGCGCAGGCGCGACGATTTCGATACGGCTGGGAATTGCGTGCCGATGGGAGGCTCCGCACTTTGAGTGCCGTCACGGACTTGCCCATCCCGAGAAAGGCAGTATCTACGTCAGACAAGTCCGCAAGCGCCTGGCCTACCCGTTGATCAAACAACGATGCGGGAATCCTCGGCATGGGATACTTGTAATTCGGAGTAAAGCTGAGATTGGCGAAGTGCTGCTCGTCGACATCGGCGGCAACACCGAGCTCCGCTTCCGCTCTGTCGTAAAACGGGAGGATATCCTCGTACTTGATCGGCCAATCCGGAAGCGGAAAGTCCTTTTGTCCTTTACCGTAAGTCGTCTGCATTTGAAAATCGTGCGGCACCAGTCGAGGCGTAAGTCCCATCCAGTGCGACGTACCCCCGGCAAGACGCTCGTAAGTGCTCTTGAAGGGAAGCTTGCTCCCCCTCTGATCAAGATAAGCCTGCTTCGGATCCTTCCAGTTCGAGCCCGTGGTCAGCGCCGACGGCCTGCCCGCGGCGACATGCGCAGGATCAATGAACTTTCCCTTCGAATCCAACACAGCGGGGGGATAGGGACTTTCCGGTACTTTGGCACCCGCCTCATAGAAGGTCTTCATGAAAGCGTTGAAATTGGGCCGGACCCCGGGTCCCGCCTCGAGAATAGCGACTTTGATGCCCTTCTTGCTCAATTCATTGGCAATGAACGATCCGGCGAATCCGGATCCGACGATTGCGACATCGCACGTGATGCAATTTCCCGCCATGACAGGTTTCCTCAAGACTTCGAAGGGCTGAAGAGAGGCAGTGGACCGCCATTCGGGCCATTCAAATCGTGCGGATCGCGCGACCAATAACCAAACTGCAAATTGCTGTAGCCCATAGGATGAGCCCCGGCGATTTGCCACACCAACCCCTGGGTATAGGCCTTGGCGGAGACGACCGTGGATGAAATGGCATGGCGGGTTCCAGGCGAGGCGTTTGCCTTCAAATCGGCCGGCTCGTACCACGAGCCGAGATACCACAGCAAAACAATGCTTCGGGCCAGGAACTTCGTGTCATCGTCGCTGGCGCTCACCTGGGTGATGATGGCGCCCGGGGTCTTGCGGCTGTCCTTGGCAATCTGCAGCAGCTTGGCGATTGAAGACGGCGCGGCGTGGGTGGTAATCCACTCAAAATAGGTATTCTTGACATTGATCGGGTCAATACCGGGATCCGAATTCAAGATCTCGTTCGAGTCGGCTGAGAATTCTGGCGCAAGGGTTTGCCTGCTCACTCCCGTGAGAGCCTCGGAAAGCAACAGAAACGCCACCATATCCTGCTTCGGGTTGGACGCCTGGGCAAACGTCGAATTCGACAGCGGCAGGACCGCCGCCACCGCCGTCGTTGCGACCGCTCCGGCGACCATGGCCCGACGCGAGATTTTCCCCGATTGAGTGAGTGGCTCCGCACTTTCTGTGTTGCGGTCTCGACGCTGATCCATCGACAGTCTCCCCGGGGTGATCTTGCGCTACTGGGCTTTTTCCAGCATGAATGTGAAATCCGATTGGTTCAGGTTCGGCCTCCCTGGCTGCGGATTTGAAGCTGTTCTTTGAAATCCTACCGCGTTACTGTGGCAGGCGATGCAGCTTGAGGAAGCGAGCGGGACGTCCCCCTGACTATAGGTTTCCAGCGTGGAGTTCGCCAAAAACGTCGGCGCAGGCGAACAAGTCATGTCCGGCTGTTTGAGAAAATCAGTCTTCGGATCAGCGGTATTCGGGCTTTTCGACTGCAAGCTCGTGCACGAAAACGCACTCGGCCATTGTGTGCTGATCAGCATATAATTTTTCCAAACGCTGTTTGATAACATGCTCTGGAAAATGGTATTCATATTCTTGGCTGCATTAGTCAGCGGAGTCTCACGGACGATCTGGCTCTTGAACGAGTTGTCGCTCCTGAACCTCAGCCCCAGCGTCGGATCCGGGTCCCAGGGTGTCGGCGGAGTTGCGTTCTCCGCACAGTCTCCCTTGCAACTGACACTGAAGAAATTGTATGGACCGTGGAGTCTGTGGGCGGTGACCTCATCCCTCGCGGGTACGTTCTGGACGTGCTCAAATGAGGTCCAGATCCATTGGGGACGACTCGCCGTCTTATGTACTGCGTGAAACCCCACCAGGCCCAAGGATTCCTTTAAACAGCGTCGCGTGGCGCCGGGCGGCGTCAAAACGAGGGCCTCTACCGTGTGGAAGTTCTTGGCCTGGACCTCGCCGGGTGACAAAATCCGCCATGACACCTTCAGCATAAAGGCGCCAAATTCTTCCTTCGAATTGTCGCCGGCGGGAAAGTCGACCGAAAGATTGGAATTGGCCGCTTGTCCCGCTTTGGTATTCAGATGGTTCGCCATGATGTAATTAAACATCTGCCGATTCATCAGGATATCGAAGATGGCGTAATGGCCCTGTTGGTCGATCAACGGCCCCGTCTTGAACGGTTCGTTGAAGCTCTCTTCGATCATCTTCACGATCATTCTTTCGGGGAACTGCCTATGTAGGTCGCTGCACTCCGTCGGCACCAATCTTTCGCGCTCCGCCTCCATCCCCTCCCTGTCGGTCGGCCATTGAGGCGGCAACTGATTGGCCGGTAACATGACGTCGAGCAGTTGTTTAAAACTGTTCATGTTCTCCCAGCGCGTCGGCATGGCCGCCTGGGCCTTATCGATGGGAGTCCCGTCGGCGGGCGAATTCAGTGCGATAAAAGTGCGCCAGGAATAAAAGTCGAAGCCGCGCTGCAAGTTATCTAGCCCGATACTCTCTTGTCCATTCGGACTTACTTCTTCTTGACACGGCAGACCGCGCCCAATGATGGAGTGTCGGGTCGCGTCGCTGATTGGGAGTAATCCCGGGGGAAGGTTCGGGCCAGCCAACGGTCCCGCGAAGGGATCCTTTTGACCGTTCAAAGGGGCGGCCTTGGATGGATCCTTGGGGACCGGTGCAACGCACTTCAAGCCCGGGGCAGCAGCTGCCGAGTCGGTTGCCAACGCCGTGGCGGCTGTTTGAGCCGGCGACTGCGCCGGAAACAGCGATAGCGAAATCAAGCCAATCGCAGTGGCGATTTGAGCTGCGCACAGGGGGCTGCAGCGTACGTTGGGTGTGGTCCCGTCAATTCTGGATCTGACGTTCATGCGGTTCTTCCCTGGATATCCGCGGATCCAATAACGCTTTTACGCGCGCCGGTTCTATTACGCAAATTAATTGCCGTCGCGACCTCCTCTTGCACCCCGCGCATCCCCACCGCGACGCAGCAAATCACCTACAAACGCGACGACTCATCAGCTCTCTCGGAGCGGAAGTCGACTTGCTAGTGCGGCCGGATCAGGAACAGCGCACACGCACCGGCGGCGGCGGCGATGACGGCGCCCACCAGGGCCGCCGTGTGCGCGCTCGCCAGCAGAGCCACGCGCGTGCCCTGACTGACAAAGACGAAGCCGAGCAGGGCCGTCGCGATTAGGCCGCCGATGCGTGCAACCGCACTGTTGAAGCCCGACGCCGCGCCGATGTGATCCGCGTCGACGGCGCTCATGACCGTCGTCGTCAGGGGGGCCACGCAGATCGCCATGCCGAGCGCGACCAGGAGTGTCGCCGGCAGCACGTCGGTCCAATAGCCGCCGACGCCTGCACCGACCCGCAGGTACAGTGCCAGCCCTACGGCAACGATGAATGCGCCGATGCCGAGCGGCATCCGCCCGCCCACTTTGGCGGCAACCCGGCCCATCCAGCGGGATCCGACGCCGATCAGGATCGGTATGGGCAGCATGGCCGCCCCTGCTTCGACCGGTGAATAATGTTCGGCGCGAATCAGGACGAACGGCAACAGGGCGATCAGGCCGCCCAGCGCCGCGTAGAGAAAGAAGGTCAGCAGTGTGACGCCAAGGAAGCTCGCCTCCCGGATCAAAAACAGCGGCATGAGGGCGTCCTCGCCCCGCCGCAGTTCGATCAGCACGAAGGCGGCGAGCGACCCGAGGCCGCCGCCGGCGGCGGCGATGAGCGGTGCCCGCGCGGCGCCCGGCGTTGCCGCATCGGTGAGCGCCCAGGTGAGCAATCCCAGGCCAACCGTCACGAGCATGCCGCCAGTCAGATCCAGCCGTGCGCCCGCGCGGTGCTTGCGGCTCTCGGGGACGTAGATCCAGGCAAGCCACGCGGCCGCCGCACCGACCGGAAGATTGATCAAGAAGACCGTGCGCCACCCGGTGGCCTCGACCATCCAACCCCCCAGCACGGGCCCGATCGCACTGGCGAGTGCCCCGACACCGGCCCAGGTGCCAATCGCCTGTCCCTTGGCCTCACCCTCGAACCCGGCACCCAGCAGCGCCAGGCTGTTCGGCATCAGGAGCGCGGCACCGATGCCCTGAATAGCCCGGCCCGCCAGCATGAGGGCAAGCGTCGGCGCCACGGCACAAGCCAGTGACGCCCCGAGGAACACCGCGATGCCGATGAGAAACATACGGCGGCGGCCATACTGATCGCCGAGCGCTCCGCCCAAGAGGATCAACGCCGAGAGAGTCAGCAGATAGGCGCTGATCATCCACGCGAGTCCCGCCGCGCCTGCATGGAGGTCGCGGTCGAACGCGGGCAGAGCGACATTGACCACCGATCCATCGATGAAAGCCAGACTCGATCCCAGAATCGAGGCCGCGAGGGTCGCCGTGGGATGGCGACAGGGCTGCGGGGACGTCGTATCCGCCAGTGTGGGATCGCACGGAGTGGGTGTGGCGGAACTCATCATGACCTCCGCTTGTCGGGCGATGCGCTGGCGAACCAATCTACCAGTTCTTCAGCGTCCCGACTCCACTGCCATGTCCGTGCGCTCCTCTTCCATCTTGAGCCGACCGGCGCGCGATGCACGCTGGATGACCTGGGGCGGCTGCCCATAGGCGCGCAGGAAGGCACGGCGCATGCGATCGCGATCGGCAAAGCCGGTCTCGCGGGCAACGACGTCGACCGAGAGCCGACCCTGCTCCACGAGTGCTCGGGCAGCCTCGACGCGCAGCGCCTCGACCGCCTTGGCTGGCGAACGCCCGGTCTCTTTCAAAAAGGCGCGACTGAACTGCCGTTGGCTTAAGTTCGCCGCCTCGGCAAGTTGCTCAACGGTCAGTTCCGAGCGCAGATGACTTTTCGCATAAGCCAGGGCGTGCTGAATGCGATCGGTCTTCCCTTCCAACTCCAGAAATTCCGAATGTTGGAGCTGTCCCCCGGCACGCCGATGAAACAGCACGAGCTTCTTGGCGACGATCCGCGCCGCGTCACTGCCGAGGTCTTTCTCGATCATCGCCAGCGCCAGATCGGTGCCCGCACTCATGCCACCCGAGGTCCAGATCTGCCCGTCGTTGATGAAGATCAGATCCTCCTCGAGCATGACCTTTGGATGGGCCGCCTTCAGCTGGCGCGCGAACGCCCAGTGCGTCGTGACCCGACGCCCATCGAGAAGCCCTGCCTGCGCGAGATGAAAGGCACCGGTGCACATGGCAGCCACGCGCCGGGAGGTGGCGACCGCGTTTCGGAGGAAATCAAGCAGCGTGGGCGAGGCCTGTTCGATGTGCAGTGATCCCCCCACGATGATGGTGTCGTACGGTGTGTCATCGAACGGATCGGTCGAGACCGAATAGCCCAGCGAGCTTTTGATGTTGCCACCCGCCTCGGAGATCAGCCGAATGTCGTAATGCGGCGTGGGAACGGGCTGGTTCGCGATCTCAAAGGCGCTCAGTCCGGCAAACAGCATGACCTGGAAGTCCGGGACCAGCAGATAGGCAATGCGCTTCATGAAACCCCCTGGGCAACCACCGGCAATTTGACGCAAGGCGTCCGGCTGCGGCCGGCCGCCGGGCCTCGCGTGAGAGGCAGTATGGCATAAAAAGATGGCCTAAAACGACGGGCATATGACATATAGGACGGCCTTTCCGGACTTATCGTGTCTTCCAAGGGCGAAGGAGCCCGACTAACTGGAGACAGAAACATGATTACCCCCATCCACCCGGGCACGGCCGTCATCACGGGAGCTTCCACCGGCATCGGAGCCGTCTACGCCGACCGTCTGGCGCGGCGCGGCTTCGATCTAATCCTGATCGCACGCCAGCGCCCGCTTCTCGACAAACTCGCCCAGCAGATTGCCACCGAGCGCGGACGTGCCGTCAAGGTCATCGCAGCCGATCTGACCAAGAAACCAGATCTTGCGGCGGTCGAGGAGACACTCTGGAGCGATGCGAGCATCACGCTCCTCGTCAACAACGCAGGCGTGGCCAGCGCATCGCCGCTGCTCGGTTCACGCGCCGATCAGATGGAGGAAATGATCGCGCTCAACGTGACCGCCCTCACGCGACTCACCTACGCGGCCGTGCCGGGCATGGTGGCCCGCGGCGCGGGCGGGATCATCAACATCTCCTCGATCGTGGCGGTTGCGCCTGAGTTCCTCAACGGAGTCTACGGAGGCTCGAAGGCCTTCGTCCTCGCCTTCAGCCAGTCGCTGCGGCACGAGCTGCTGTCCAAGGGTATCGCGGTGCAGGCTGTACTGCCGGGACCGACGCGCACCCCGCTCTGGCATACGGCCGGCGTCGATGTTGACGAGGCGATGAGCGGTCGGGTGATGACGCCCGAAGACCTGGTCGATGCGGCATTGGCCGGCTTCGATGCAGGGGAGTTTGCGACCCTGCCCGCGCTGGCGGACGCGCGGATGTGGGAGCGGTTCGACGCGGCGCGCGTTGCCTTGCAGCCGCACTTGAGCGCGGAGAAGCCGGCCGCACGTTACCGCACGCCGACCTCCTCAGAGGTCGTCGGGATAGCGCAGCGTGTATGAGGCGCTACGCAATGTCCCTGGCGGCGCAGGCCGCCAGGCTCTTGAAGTCCCTGACGCCCACGGCGAGACCCGACAACGTCGTAGGTCCGCTTTGTGCGGCCGATCCTCGCAAGGTCCTCGGCGCGCAGGCGCAGGCGGTGGACCAGCCGATCAAGGCGACGCGTGTCAGCGGGGAATTGGCCACGGGTGATGCGCAGGCTCGCGCCCGGCGAATCCTCCAGGGCGAACGCCCGCGCGGCGACAAACCGGTGAATCAACTCGCCGCCTCCCACAGAAGCGGCCGCTAGTTCGATTCGAGCGGCAGCCGTGCCTTGACCATCTCCCGCGA
>Ga0182030_10002793_pt1 | contig 37199 bp, 29 predicted proteins | sample 812S3MmetaG_FD_121299 | JGI IMG/M metagenome (GOLD analysis project Ga0182030, IMG submission 121299) | Permafrost microbial communities from Stordalen Mire, Sweden - 812S3M metaG (Illumina Assembly) | ecosystem: Environmental > Terrestrial > Soil > Wetlands > Permafrost | place: Sweden...
GATGGACTATCAATGGATTACAGCAGGTAGCTAATTTGAGAGTAGTGCATAAAAGCGATGACTGGGATACCGTTTTAGGCATGATTAACAAAGCCGCTTAATTTGTCGTACACCCCGGACAATGTTAAGTTAAATCATTTAATGAAAATTCTTTGTTTTCGGGGTTACATGTATTTAATGCAGCAGTCAGCGTTTCTTTAGTTATTCTTTTCTTAAAGAACTTTTTTCTTGTGCCGTCAGTAATATCATATATATTCCAATGGCAAGGGTCGCCATTACTTGTTTCTGGGGCTATTCTACACCCTGGACATTCTGCGAGAAGCTCTTCTTTTGAAAATACCCAAAATATGGGTTTTTCGTGTTTATAGTATTTTTCAATGTGCTGGCAAATTGTGGATTTACTTTCACTGATACATTCAACACATAGGACGGAAATTCCGCCATCGCTGCTAACGGAAAATGCTGTTGTTGCAAATCTGCCCTCTTCCTTTGCCCAGTGCTTGCGATATATGATTCTGACGAAAAGCATTCTTTAACTTTTATAGCATTTACTATGTATTCTCTCGCTTGGTGAATATCAATATTAATAAATTCGCTAACAATTTCGTCGTCCTCTTCAATAACCAAATTTATAGAGCCATCTTTTTTTACACCAAATTCATACCTAAATGTGTCATTGTAAAGAATAAACTCAATGCCGCCAACTAAAGTAGGCAAAGCGTCTTTTTTTATACCAGTGCCGCGTGAGGCTTCAAAGTTTAATTGAATAGCAACGTCAATGGCAGTGCGCGAAATCTTAGGGCTATTCCCATAAAATTCATTTTCTGCTATTTGCGAAAACCCCTCTATTTTTAAGGCCGTTTCATCCAGCAATGGATTTTGGGAAGGGGAAATCCAATAAATTGACTTGCCTTCGTTCTTAAACCCCATTTGTATATTTTCAGCTACCACCTTCGTTATTTTTCAAAAGCTTTTCCATTCTTTCCCACATATCATTAAAATCTTCCACTTTTGTATCTAGTCCTTTTTCGTATCTGTCTACTAAATCTAATAAACTCTTTGCAACATTTTTTGCGGTTATAGGCGAAAGATTAACAGTACCAACAGCTATTCCGTTTTCGTATAAATAAAGTTGAAAATCAACAAGAGTATTGTTCACATTAAACCCATTTGCGTAGAATCTTGGTTTGTCTAAAAATGGGCTCGGTTTGCTTTCTGTTTCTGACATAATTGTGTTATTGTTCTTGTAAGATTAAATAACTTTCCTCAATATAACGCAATTGCGGCCTTTTTGCAACTTTTTTTATTTATAGTTAGTTATGGAAAGCCGTATTTTGAAGTGGGATTTTTAGTATTTTGGGTATGAATCAGCCAAAAAGGAACGTCCTAAAAAGTACGCCGAAAAGGTAAAAACCGACAAATCATTTATTGAACTGGTGCGGATGGCTGTAAACTTTAAACCTAAAAAGCAGGCACTTAAAACCGCCTGATTTAGTCCTATTTTACAAATCATCATAGGGGACAAAACGGGACAGGCTCCCAAATAACTACTTTAATACATCAATTGAGCGATAATTTGCAGTGTTTTTCATTGTGGCTTGTCCCGTGAAATATATCGTTACCCCGTTATTCTATTGATTATCATGTTTTTAGGTCTTTGCCTGCAGCTACATAAAAGGCGGGCCTATTTAACTTTAAAAAAACTTCAATTTATTGGCACTTTTTTACTATTTTTGCAGCCCATTTTTAACAAATCAACTAAACTCATGTTCCGGGATGAGAATAAACAATAACCGGCTAGTTATTTATGCCAGAAGAACAAGTATCAGAAGAACAGGTTTTAGCTACTCCGGCCAAGAACTTCGGACCCAACGCAGCAGTTGGTGCTTTCGATGATTTCGATTGGACGGTAGACAAACGCAATGTAGTACGCTACAGCGATGCTGAAAGCAAAAAGTATGATGAAGAATACTCATCAACCTTAAAGACCATCGAAAACGATGAAATCGTTAAAGGAACTGTTGTTGCTATCACTTCAGCCGATGTGGTATTGAACATTGGATTTAAATCAGACGGCCTGGTGCCACTTACCGAATTCCGCGATGTGGAAGACCTGAAAGTGGGCGATGAGTTTGATGTTTATGTTGTAAACAAAGAAGACAAAAAAGGTATCCTGCAATTAAGCCGCAAAAATGCCCGTATGCTTAAAGCATGGGAGCAGATTGTTGAGGCTAACAAAAACGGTACTGTGGTATCGGGTAAAATATCTTCTAAAACCAAAGGTGGTCTTATCGCCAATGTATTTGGCCTTGAAACATTTCTTCCGGGTTCTCAGATTGATGTTAAGCCAATTACGGATTACGATGTTTACGTTGGTAAAACAATGGAATTGAAAGTTGTGAAGATTAACGAAGCAATTAAAAATGCGGTAGTATCTCACAAAGCGCTTATCGAATCAGATATTGAATCTCAACGCGAAGCTATCATCGGCAAACTTGAAAAAGGCCAGGTGCTGGAAGGAACCATCAAAAACATCACCGACTTCGGTGCGTTTATTGACTTGGGTGGTGTTGACGGATTATTGTACATCACAGACATTTCGTGGGGCCGCATAAGCCATCCGAAAGAAGTACTGGAACTTAACCAGAAACTGAACGTGGTTGTATTGGATTACGATGATAACAAGAAGAGAATCTCTTTAGGCTTGAAACAATTACAGCCTCACCCCTGGGATACTTTGGATAAAGAAATTGAAGTAGGCAGCAAGGTGAAAGGTAAGATTGTAAACATTGAAGATTACGGTGCATTCCTTGAAATCACTCCGGGTGTTGAAGGTTTGATTCACGTATCGGAAGTTTCATGGAGCAATACGCCAATCAATAGCCGCGAATATTTCCACTTACAGGATATACATGAAGCTATTGTTATGACCCTTGACCGTGAGGAAAGAAAAATGTCATTATCGTTAAAGAGACTGACTGAAGACCCTTGGGTTAAGATTGCCGATAAATTCCCTGTGGGAACCAAAACCAAAGGCGTTGTTAAAAACATTACCCCTTACGGTGTATTTGTTGAATTAGCTGACGGCATTGGTGGCATGGTCCACATCAGCGACCTTTCGTGGATTAAACGTTACAACCACCCTACTGAATTTACCAAAATTGGTAACGACCTGGATGTAGTGGTATTGGATATTGATAACGAAAACCGCAAACTTACTTTAGGCCACAAGCAGATTGAAGAAGATCCATGGGATACTTTTGAAACTGTGTTCCCAATTGGCTCAGTACACGAAGCAACTGTGTTAAGCGCAGACGACAAGGGTGCTGTAGTTCTTTTACCTTACGGCTTAGAGGCATTTGCCCCTAAAAAGCATTTGGCTAAAGAAAATGGTGGTTTCTTAAACGCTGACGAAAAAGCAGAATTCAAAGTATTAGAGTTTAACAGAAACGATAAGAGAATACTGGTTTCGCATGCACGCATCTGGGAAGACCTGAAACGCGATGCTGAGGAAGGCGAAAGAAAAGATAAGAAAGTTGAACGCGAAAAAACTGCTAAAACAGTTAAAACACTTCAAAAGAACGTTGAGAAAACAACCCTCGGCGACCTTGGTGTATTAAGCCAGTTAAAGGAGAAGATGGAGAACAAGCAAGCTGCCGATGAAGCCGCTGAAGCCGAAGCAAAATCTAACAAAGCCGCTGAATCAGCCGAGCCTACAGAAGACAAAACGGAAGAATAGTTTTCCGGTTTTCTTTTCCAAATTGAAAATCCCGCTTCCGAAAGGAGCGGGATTTTTTATTTTAACGAAATAAAATTGTTTTTAAAAGTTTCCATTTTTGGAAACTTTTGCTATATTCGCAATAATTATTTATTTCACATTAAAGCAAATTTTATGAAGGAAACGAATGTGCAATTTTTAAACTATGATTGAAAAATTCAAAGTAGTTTACCTGGAGGAAGTAAGGGATTTTTTAGCTGGGTTATCTCTTGGAGCAAGGAACAAAGTCATTTATAATATTGACAAAGCCACTTTGCTAAACGACCCTGAACTTTTTAAGAAACTGGATGATACTATTTGGGAGTTTAGAACGAATTATCAAAATCAAAAAATCCGATTGTTTGCATTTTGGGATAACAGGGATAAAAGTCAAACTTTGGTTATTACAACTCATGGAGTTATAAAAAAGAAAAGTAAGGTTGACCGTTTCGAGATTGAAAAAACAAAAAGGATTAGAAATCAATATTTAGGTAAAATATGAAAGTAGTTAACGGTTTAAAAGTCTATAGCCACGAAGAAATTAAAGATGAGTTTGTTGGTAAATCTGGTACGCCTAAAAGGGATAAATACGAGGCCAACCTTCAGATGGAAGTGCTTGGCAACATGATTAAAGAAACAAGAATTAAAAGAGGGTTAACCCAGGCGCAGTTGGGTTATATGGTTGGCGTTCAAAAGGCACAAATCTCTAAGCTTGAGCAAAGTGCTAAAAACGTCACCTTTGCCACTGTTATGAAAATTTTTGATGCGCTCAATGCAAAACTTACGCTAAAACTTGAACTCGGAAAGGATTTGGTAATCGCCATAAAATAACCTGCTGAAGCTAAAGCAAAACCTACAGAAGAAAAAGAGAGGAATAGTTTTTCCCGTTTCTTTTACAAATTGAAAATCCCGCTACCGAAAGGAGTGGGATTTTTATTTTGTTGTCAGGTAATATCGGGGTGATTGTTGAACGAAGTTTAATGTGGTGGTAAGGCGTATTCTCTTTCTTTCTATTGCTAAATTCTCAATCATGTCACCCCTTCGGGGTTTATACCATTTTGTTGGTTGTTGCTATAATAATATCACCCCTTCGGGGTTCGAAGCAGTGCGTTAGTATTATTTGCCGGATTTAAATTTAGCAGAACATTTTTCTTTAAAATGAAGAATGTTCATTTATTGTATTTTGTATTAAACCCGAAGGGTTGACATTATTATAGCAAACGGGCAGAACATTTCTTAAACCCCGGAGGGGTGACATGATCGAGCCTCCGCTACCAATATGCATACCTATAATTCTTCCGCGATTTGCAATTATTTTGTAACCTTAGCCTACAAAGTAATTATATGGCAAGCACATTCTCATAAACATACATCCAAGTAGTTTTTGCGGTAAAGGGTAGAGAAAACCTAATAGGCAAAGCCTGGAAAGATGAATTACACAAGTACATGGCTGGCATTATCCAAAAGAAACAACAAAAATCAATCATCGTAAATGGAATGCCTGACCATATTCATGCCTTCATTGGGTTACGGCCATCTATGGCAATTTGTGATTTAGTGCGCGACCTTAAAAACAACTCCAGCAACTTTATTAATGATAGAAAATTGGTAAAGCAGAAATTTTCATGGCAGGAAGGATATGGGGCTTTCTCGTATTCGCATTCTCAATTGGATGATGTTTATCAGTATATTTTAAAGCAGGAGGAACATCATCGAACCAGAACTTTTAAGCAGGAGTATCCTGGTTTTTTGAAGAAATTTCAGGTTGATTATGACGAGAAGTATTTATTTGATTGGATTGAGTAGAAATTGACTTTCACTACTCAAAAAACCTCCACTTAACCCCCGCCTGGAAAGTAATATCGGCTGCCGGGTAATGGAAAGCGCTGAAATAGTTTATAAACGCTTTTGCCGGGATCGGGATATTAAGATTCCTTTCCGTTTTCTGCAGCGATTATCTTTTTCAACTCCTTTAATGTAGAAGGGACATGCTGTTTTAAAATTTGCCATACCAGGCTTTGGTCAATATCAAAATAATGGTGCGCCACTTTTATACGGAAAGCGTATAAGTCATCCCATTCCACACCAGGATAACGAAGTTTTATTTCGTTTGGGATAGTGTGTGCCGCTTCCCCTGTAATTTCCAAACATCTTACTGTTGCATCCTGGGTTTTTGAATCTTTGCAAAACGATTCAAAACTCATCCCCTCAATATACTCAATAGCGTGTTGAAGATTCACTGCCATGTCCTCGAGATAGAAAATATAATCGCGGTTCTTTTTAGACATTAAACAAAGGTGGTTTCGTTTAATATGGAATCTTTAATCCTGGGTTTTAACATGGCTTTGGTGGCCAAATCTATTTTTCTTCCCAACTGATTTTCAAGAAAACGTTGTAACCTGAAAAACTCATACCCAACAGGCCGGTTAAATTCTACCAAAATATCAATATCACTGTTTTCGTTCTGCTCGTTACGTGCAAACGAACCAAATATACCAATTCGCTCAACCGAAAAATCCTTCGCTAAATTTGATTTTAAAGCCTTTAATTTCTTTTTTATTTCAAACAGGGTTTGCAATCTGTCTCCTTTAATATTGTAGGTTATTAACGGCTCATTTACCTCATTGTTTGAATGATGTATGCTATCTTTTTCCTCTTCCATAAATTAAAGATAACCCGAAATTAATTTAAATGCAAAAATGAAAGAACCTACTCAAAAAACCTCCACTTAACCCCCGCCTGGAAAGTAATATCGGCTGCCGGGTAATGGAAAGCGCTGAAATACCCCTGTGGCCCAAACTCAGAACTGATGTTGGAAACCTTTAAAAATATCCGCACCGTTTTAATTTTTGCATTTACAAAGAAATCAAGCACCGGGTAGGTGGCCATAGGATAAGCCGTCAGGTAAGGGTATTGTTGCATAGCATTGGCCTCGGGGTAAAAGCCACCCAATAAAGGGTCGTAATAAGGAGCATTGTTTTTGTAGCGTATGCGCAGGTCAAATCCTACATCCAGCCAAAGTAATTGATGAAATAACCTCCGCTCGTAATAAATGCTGTGCTTGGTATAAAGCATAGGGTATGTAGTGCCAATATCACCGTTGTCAGGCGCTACCGTAAACCAGATATCATCATCTAAATGGAAACCGTAAAAAGAGTTCTTATTGCCAAAGTGCGCTACAAACACATTCTCCTCACCATTGGTAACATAAGGATTTGCCAGGCCGGGGAAAACCGGTATGTGGTCAACCACATAATAATTTAAATCGGCGGTTATGCCTAAAAAAGGATTGGTGTATTTTCCGCCTATGGCCAGTGTTTTCTCTTTGGGTAGTTTGTAATGATATGAAAGATTATAACGACCCGAATCGGCAGATATGTAATAGTTTTCGTAAATGTAAGGCGCCTCTTTTAGCTGATATGAGGCATTACCGGTTATAGAGCCAAACTTACCCAGGTCGTAACCAACAACGCCATCTACCAGCAAATCGTTTTGGTTATAGCCGTACAGGTAGTACTTGGCCGAGGCATTATAAATTATTTTTTGTTTGCTGGAGTAGTTGTTGCGAAACGTGCCGCTTACATACCAGTCGCCGAAATTGTTATTCAGGCCATTCTGCGTTAACAGGTAATAGTCGAACCCGCTTTCGGCAAAGGCAATAAAATCTTTCTCTTCAAAGGTGGAGTCTGTAAGTAGTTTGCGCGGCCGGTATTCCAGTTTAAGGGCGTTGCCAACTTTGGTATAATTCAGGTTATTATACACTGAATCGGGCGCATAAAACCGGTGGTAATAATTAGTATCAGGATCGTAATCGCGATAGCTGTATGTGCTGCGCTCCACATCAAACTGGTAACCTATGTTGAAAACGGGCAAAATAATTTGCGCGCGGGCAGAGTCCGGATGTTTTCGCTCAAACATTTTAGGGCCAATACTGTAAGTGGCCGTCAGGTAAGCATCTATCTGAATATATTTATTCAGCGCTGAATCGCGAACGGGTACCAACGTTTTTTTAAAGTAGGTAGAGTCAAACGGGTCGGCCATTACGCCGCCGCTTTCCTCATTTTTTACGGAGTTAAATACAATATCGGCCTCAACATTCCAATGCTTGTTTTTCGAAATATAGGTGGCGTACAAGTTAAAGCCGTTAACGTTTGTCAGCTGGCTGCCATAGGTGCCCGGCGAGAATATCCTGGTAAAATCAACGCCGTAGTAAATCATTTTTTTATACTGGTTGGCAAATTTGGCGGTTATCATATCCTCTTTATTCAACCCGAACATAAGCCCCACCTCAACGTATGGCCTTATCAGGGTATAATGTTTTATAGAGTCCTTCTCGTACTTATAAATATCGTATTGATTATACCCGGTATTAAACCCCATGTGTTTATCAAGGCTAAAAACGGTTGGGTAAGCAGCGCTGCCGGTGTTACCCATATTGATGTAATCAATGCCTGGGCGCTGTACCAGATTGTATTCTTCCAAATGAAAAATAGTAGAGTCAATAACAAAATGGTTATCCGGCTCGCCCGGCAAGTGCCAGGTATCGTTTTTGGTGGAAGGTTTTTTAGGTTTAATGGTTTTGACGGAATCAACAGCCACATGGGTAGAATCTGATACGGCACCAAAAGATAGTTGAGAAACAAAGAGAAGAAAAACAGCCCCCACCAAACCTCCCCCGAAGGGGGAGGCTTTAACTGCGCGTTTAACACAATCATATAATCTTAAAAGTGATGTGCTGCGCATGTTAAAGCGTTAACTTATTTATCAAACTCAATAGCACCTCATTAACCTGAACACCTGAACACACTTACCGCTCATATCTATATCTGCTGAAGCAATTCAACAATAATTTTCCTCATTTTTGGTTCGGCCTCCGCGGCTTTTTTCAAAACAAATTCGTGCGTTACTTTATCTGCTTTCTCGAACGGGTAACCCATATCGCTGATTACCGAAATAGCAAATACCTCCATGCCCATGTGCCTTGCTACCACTACCTCAGGTGTTGTTGACATGCCTACTGCATCGGCGCCAAGTATGTGTAGCATCTTATACTCGGCGGGGGTTTCAAACGTAGGGCCCTGCAGGCCTGCATAAACGCCGGTGTGGCAGGTAATATTATTTTCAAGTGCAATAGCCTCTGCTTTTCGGATCATATGCGGATTATAAGCATTGTTCATATTCGGAAAGCGTGGGCCCAGTTCGTTATAGTTTTTACCACGTAACGGATGCTCAGGCTGCAGATAGATGTGGTCAGTAATTATCATCAGGTCACCTACTTCAAAATCGGCATTCATACCGCCGGAGGCATTGCTTATCAGCAGGGTCTCCATACCTAAAAATTTCATTACCCTAATAGGGAATGTAACTTCGGTCATAGAGTAGCCTTCGTAATAATGGAACCTTCCGTTAAGTGCTACCACATTTTTGCGGCCCAACTCTCCAAATATCAGGCTGCCTTTGTGGCCAGGCACCGTTGATACGGGAAAATTCGGTATTTCGCCATAAGGTAGTTCTAAATCTATCTTAATCTCCTTTGTCAGATTTCCCAGTCCCGACCCCAGTATGATGCCATGCTTATACTCCTTGCTTATCTTCTTTTTAAGAAAATCGCTTGTCTCTTTTATCTTTTCCAACAAATTTTCCATGCCGTTATTAAACCCCGGTTTTTTGTTTTGTTACTTCAACGTATTGCAGAATATCTGCATTAAATCTTTCGGCGCCACCCAATAAAAACTGAACCACAATCGGCTGGACAAATATTTCGATTTTATTCTGCAAAAACCAATCGCGGAATTCTTCAAGCCTTGCGGCATCCTTTTCGGTTGTTACTATAATTTTCTTTACATCGCCCAGGTTATTGAAGGTTTCACGTATTGCCTCCAAATCATAGCGGTCGAAACGGTAATGGTCGCGATAGTCGCGAACATAAACATTCCCTGCCCTTTGGCTTAAATAGTTTTTCAATTCGTCAAAGCGGGCAATGCCGCATACCAGCAAAACGTTGGTGTCCTTTTCAAGATTCCATTTCCGGCCAAAATCATTAAACGAATACAAAGGGCCATATTGTATGGTAGAGAAATAAATCTTCTGGTAGCTATATGGAGCAATCTCCTTTATGATTTTTTCACTTTCGGCTGGCGTTAAATTCCAGGGGCACTTGGAAACAATAATAATATCTGCCCGGTGATAATTGCTTCCGTGCTCCCGCAGCCAGCCAACAGGTATTAAGTTATCGCGGGTAAACAGGTTGGCATATTCAGTTACTAAAATAGATAAGCCCGCTTTTATACTCCGGTGCTGAAACGCATCATCCAGCAAAATGACATCAATTTCGGGGTGTTCACCTAATAACTTTGGCACCCCTAAAACGCGGTCTTCACAAACAGATACAATGGTTTCAGGAAATTTAGCCTTAAACTGACGGGGTTCATCGCCTATTTGTAAGGCAGTAGCGTTTGTATCGCCAATAACAAAACCATGGCTCCGCCGGCCATAACCACGGCTCAGCGTCGCCACTTTGTAAACATACTGAAGCAGAAATATCAGGTATTCGATATGTGGGGTTTTACCAGTTCCCCCTGCAGATAAATTACCCACTAATACTACCGGGAAATCAAATTTTAACGACTTGAATACCTTCTTATCGTACAAATAATTCCTGAAGGCTGTTATTAAGCCGTAGATGAGTGCAAAAGGGTAAAGAAGTATTTTTGAAAGGGTATTGATAGGATAGCGTGTTTAAAATCTAAAAAAATCTTGCCACAAAGGCACTAAGAACACTAAGAAATGCAAAGGGTTAAAAAGGAATTTCCTTATAAAAACTTTGTGCCTTAGTGTCTTTGTGGCAAACATAAAACGTGAATCTGATACAAATTTTATGTTTTAACCAGCTTTTCAAATTACTTTGTATTCAATCAGCTCAAAAATATGAAGATAAAAGACATCACCGGTTTTCTTGAAAGTATTGCGCCGCTGGAATACCAGGAAAGCTACGATAACTGTGGTTTGATAGTAGGGGATAAGAACAGCCCTGTTAATAAAGCGCTGGTAACCCTGGATGTAACGGAAGCCGTTATTGATGAGGCTATTGCTGAAAAATGCCAGTTGGTTATTGCCCACCACCCCATAGTGTTTGCCGGGCTTAAAAAGCTGAATGGCAAAAATTATGTTGAGCGCACGGTAATAAAAGCCATTAAAAACAATATTGCCATATACGCCATACATACCAATCTCGACAATGTTATGGCGGGCGTAAATGCTAAAATATGCGAGCGCCTTGGCCTGGTGGATTGCGAAATACTTTTGCCTAAAAAGCAGCTCCTTAAAAAGCTTTACACCTTTATTCCGCTTGACCACTATGCTAATGTGGCACAAGCCGTTTTTGAAGCCGGGGCCGGGTATATCGGTAATTATAGCGAAGCAAGCTTTAGCGCCCCGGGTATGGGCACTTTTAAAGGAAATGAGGCATCTAATCCTGTAGTTGGTAAGAAAGGGGTAATGGAAACGGTAGAAGAGGTAAAGTTTGAAACGATTTTTCCGGCTGTTATTGAACGTAAGGTGGTTGAAGCCCTGATAAAAGCCCATCCGTACGAGGAAGTGGCTTATGATATTGTTACCCTGGAAAATTATTATAGCAAGATTGGCAGCGGTATGGTGGGCAACCTTAAAAAGCCTGTGGATGAGCTGGCTTTTTTAAAAACAACTAAAAAGCAGTTGCAAACGGACTGCATCCGATATACGCCTTTGCGCCAAAAAGAGGTAAAAAGAGTGGCCGTTTGCGGTGGTTCGGGCAGGTTTTTGTTAAATAATGCAATTGCTGCCGGGGCTGATGTGTTTGTTACCGCCGACTTTAAATACCACGACTTTTTTGATGCCGAGGGCAAAATAGTGGTTGCCGACGTGGGACACTTTGAAAGTGAGCAGTTTACGAAACATCTGCTGATTGAAATAATTTCGGAAAAATTCCCTACATTTGCAGCCCTAATGTCAAAAATCAATACAAACCCTATTAATTATCTATAACAATGGCAGCAACCAAAGAACTTTCTATTGACGAAAAATTGCAGCAACTATGGGAACTGCAACAAATTGATTCAAAGATTGATAAAATACAGATCCTTAAAGGCGAATTGCCTATTGAAGTGAAAGAACTTGAGGACGAAATTGAAGGTCTTCACACCCGTCTGAAAAACTCTCAGGACGAAGCCGGTGAAATGGAAGAGGAAATCAAGAACCGCAAAAACGCGAAAGCGCTTGCTAAAGAACTGATTACCCGTTACGAAAAACAGCAGGATAACGTTAAGAACAATCGTGAATACGATGCTCTTTCGAAAGAAATTGAATTACAGAAACTGGAAATTCAGTTATGTGATAAAAAGATTGCTGATTCTACCGCCAAGATTGAATCAAAGCAGGTAGTGTTGGATGAAACTGAAAAGACTATTAAAGAGCGCGAGAAGAACCTGAAGAACAAGAAGAAAGAACTGGAGAAGATTATTGAAGAAACCGAAAAGGAAGAAAAAGAACTTCAGAAAGATTCGGATAAGCAATCAAAGAAAGTTGAAGAGCGTTTATTGAAAGCTTATACCCGTATCCGTGGCGCTTATAAAAACGGCCTGGCTGTTGTTGCTGTATTACGCGATGCCTGCGGCGGTTGTTATGCAAAAATACCACCGCAACGCCAACTGGAAATCCGCCAGAGAAAAAGAATTATTACCTGCGAACACTGTGGTAGAATTTTAGTTGCCTGGGATGAACCTGAAACTGAAGAATAGTATTTATAAAAACCCTCTCCATCCGAGAGGGTTTTTAATTTGTGGCAGGTGAGGAGCTTTATTTATTTGCATTACCGGTTATGCCGTACCAGCTTAAAAATTTTTGTATCCCCTCTTTAAAAGGCGTGGAGGGCTGATATTTGAGTAACCGCTTAGCCTTTTCAATATCGGCAAAGGTGCGGTTTACATCTCCTTCCTGCATTGGTTTATATTGAATGTTGGGTTTGCTTCCCATTAATTCGTATAAGATATTTACCATTTCGGTAAGGGATATAGGGCTGCTGTTACCCAGGTTTATTATTTCAAAAACATTTTCGTGTTCGTTCAAATACGTTATGGCATTGAATATGCCCTGCACTATATCTCCCACATAAGTATAATCCCTGCTTGAACTGCCATCGCCGTATAGTGTTACCGGTTTATTTTCGCTGATAGATTCAATAAATTTTCTGATGGCCAGATCGGGCCTTTGGCGGGGGCCGAAAACGGTAAAGAACCTGAGGTTAATAATATTTATACCGTACAAATGATGATAAACATGGTTAATCAACTCGGCCGACCTTTTTGCAGCGGCATAAGGAGATATCTGCTGCTCTACATTATCTGACTCAGAGAAAGGCACTTTAACGTTGTTGCCATAGATGCTGCTGGACGATGCAAATACCATTTTCTTAATTCTGCTTTTTTGCATCCAGCCCAGTATGTTTTGCGTGCCTGTTACGTTTGCTTTAAAATAACCAAGCGGGTCGGCAATAGAAGAGCGGACACCGGTTTTAGCCGCCAGGTGAACCACCGTATCAATATCGTTGGGCAGGGCATTAAGGATTGCGTAATCGTTTATATCGCCTTCAATAAACGTAAAATTTGGATGGTTAAGCTGGGTTTTAAGGTTCTCCTCTTTAAGTGCCCTGGAATAGTAAGCGTCAAAGTTATCGATACCAATAACCTGGTAACCCTTGTTCAGCAACATCTCGGAAGTATGGCTACCAATAAAACCTGCACAGCCTGTTAAAAAAACTTTGGGCATCTGATATATCAATAAAACTGAAAATACAATTGCATGAACGGTGGTAAAAGTATAAAAAAAGAAATGCGCTGTTAAGAAAAGGAGGAGTAAACCAAGGTTGTGCACTGTTCATTCAAATACAGGCCTCTCCCGTCCGGCACTTCGTGCGGGCACCCGCTCCACTCTAAGAATAGAGCGGGTAATATAACCCACATAGAAGCCTCTCTATCGCTTGCGATGGAGGGTCGACAAGCGAAGTCCCGATAGCTATCGCATGTGCGTCAAGCTAATTACAGCAAACAATGCCTGTAACCCTTGTTATTGTTACGTTTCAGGTTCATGTTATAATCTGCCGGAAATACTTATAGTGCCAAGGCGGCTCCTAACGGAGCGCGACATTATTTGGTACTTTCGCTACAAACAGCCGGTTGCTCTGCAACGGAGTTCCTCCAAAACGCTCCAGAGGAGCCGACTGTTTGTAGTAAGGCCATACAATATGGTTGCGCTCCGTTAGGAGCCGCCTTAGGAACAGGATAGAAAAAAGAGGAAATGTATTCTCCTGAAACCCTTGTCAATAAAGGGCTTCAACTTGTTTGACCGATTCTTAGGTTGACGCATATGCGATAGCTATCGGGAGCGAGAGGCCTGTATTTGACCGCCGGAAATTGAATTGCGGCGGCCGGTTTTTAATTTCACGCTGCACCGTTTATCTTTCACCCCGTGTTAAAGCAATCAGCCGTTTTTTTAGTCATCCTTGTTACCGGTTTTTCCGGCAAAGCCCAAAACTTTGATTTTAATGCTAATTGCCGTAACGCTTATAACAACCTGATAGCTTTAAAGCTTAACCAGGGCAGCGCTTTATTAAAAGATGAGGAGAAGAAAAACCCGGATAACCTGATTGCCGTGTACCTGGATAACTACTTCGATTTTTTAACCGTTTACACCAGCGATGAACGCAACGTTTACGACCGGTTAAAAAAGAATGAAGACCTGAGGCTTGTTTTACTGAATGAAGGCGACCCAAAAACGCCTTATTATTTGTTTACCATGGCAGAAGTTAACCTGCAATGGGCTGCGCTTGATATTAAGTTTGGGGAATATTTAAATGCGGTGTTTGAAATACGCCGGGCATTTAAAATGCTTGGCCAGAACCAGAAAAAATTTCCTGATTTTAAGCCCTCGCAGAAGTCGCTGGGGGTGCTTTATGCGTTGCTGGGCAGTGTGCCTGATAAATACAAATGGGGTGTAACCCTTTTAGGTATGGAAGGCAACGTTGAGCTGGGTATGGGTTATCTGAAACAGTTAATTGATTACGGCAATAAGAATGATTATATCTACCGGGATGAGACCATTACCTATTACGCCTTTCTGCTGCTGAATTTGCAGAACAAAAGCGAAGAGGCCTGGCAGGTGTTGCAAAGCAATGGTTACCCCAAAAGCGATAACCTGATGAGCACTTATACCTGTGCGCATATCGGAGTGTATGGCAAGCATAATACCGAAGCTTTAAAACTGCTTGACCAGCGCCCACCGGTAGATTCGTTTGCTAAATTTCCTTTTTTAGATTACCTGGCGGGCCTTGCAAAACTGAGCGAACTGCAACCTGATGCTGATGCTTGTTTTAAAAAATTTATAGCTGCATATAAAGGCGAGAACCACATTAAGTCGTCTTTTCAAAAAATAGCCTGGTGCTATTTATTAAAAGGAGATACGGCCAACTATCTGAACTTTATTGAAAAAGCAGGCCATAAAGGAGGTTCTGTGCTGGATGCGGATAAGCAGGCTAAAAAGGAAGCGGACGACCGGCGGATACCCAATCCGAAATTACTGCGGGCGCGTTTGTTGTTTGACGGGGGTGAATATGCAAAGGCAACAGCAGAAATGAATTTGCTGAACGAAAATGCCTTTATTACAACCGATGATAAAACTGAATACCTATACCGCTTAGGAAGGATATTTGATGAAACCGGCAAAACCGATTCGGCCCTGGTATATTATGGCCGGGCAATTGAAAAAGGGAAGGACATACCCCGCTATTTTGCGGCTAACTCTGCCATCGAATCGGCAAAAATTTATGAGGCGAAGGGCGATAAGGAAAAAGCAAAATATTACTACAATCTTTGCCTTTCATTCCCAAATCATGAATACAAGAATGGATTAGACCAGAAAGCGAAGGCGGGATTGAACAGGTTGGAGTGAGGGGGTGGTGTTCAGGTGTGCAGGTGTTGAAATGTGAACGTGTTCAGGTGCGCATGTGTTCAGGTGTTCAAGTGGTGTTGTCTTTCATTAAAATGTATGCCATTCTAGGAATAGTATTTAAGTTCGTACCAAAATGCCGCTATTGAACATCACTACCTGAACACTTGCGCACTTGAACACTTGCGCACTTGAACACATGAACACATGACAATAGAATCCAACATCTCCCTTAAACCCTACAACACCTTCGGCATTGATGCCCGGGCAAAGTATTTTACTGAAATAACATCGGCAGATGATTTCAGGGAGATATTGGGAGATAAAAATCTATCGGGCGAAAAGAAATTAATACTAGGTGGAGGCAGTAATATGCTGCTTACAAAAAATTACGACGGGCTGGTAATAAGGAATTGTATACCCGGTATTGAAATTACCTCTGAAGCCGAACACCATGTTATTGTAAAAGCAAATGCCGGAGTGGTTTGGCACCAATTGGTATTATGGGCCATTGAAAGAAATTATGGGGGTATTGAAAACCTGTCGCTTATACCGGGTTTTTGCGGGGCGGCCCCTATGCAAAATATAGGTGCTTATGGCGTTGAAATAAAAGATGTTTTTTATGAGCTGGAAGCGGTGGATATACATACCGGCGACCTGGTAAAATTCGGTTTGGCAGATTGTGAATTCGGTTACAGGGAAAGTGTTTTTAAAGGAAAATACAAAGGGCAATTTCTGATTACCTCGTTAAGCCTGCGCTTTGTAAAACTAAATTCGCCGCATGCGTTTGTACAGTATCGTTTTAAAACTGATTACGGCGATATAAAAGAAACCCTGGGCCAGATGCAGGCTTTCGACCTTTCTATTAAAGTTGTAAGTGATGCGGTTATTAAAATCCGCTCCTTAAAATTGCCCGACCCTGATAAGATTGGCAATGCCGGAAGTTTTTTTAAAAACCCGGTGATTAGCAAAGAACAGTTTGAAACACTGGTGGCCAAATATCCGGTAATGCCCGGTTATCTTCAAAAAGACGGCAGTGTAAAAGTGCCTGCGGGCTGGTTAATTGAGCAATGCGGCTGGAAGGGCAAAGTAGTGGGCAACACCGGCTCGCACGCTACCCAGGCGCTGGTATTGGTTAATTACGGCCATGCAACGGGTAACGAAATATGGCAACTGGCGCTGGATATTCAGCAATCGGTAAAGGAGAAATTCGGGATTGAAATTTTGCCGGAAGTAAATGTGGTATAACTGAAATATTTAGTAAAAGACAACTTTCATAGTAGGGGCACTTCCCCGCTCTTTTCAACTAATCGTTACTCTGAATCCCGATATACAATCCAACGAGCGAGATTTGTATTTAAATATAAACAGATGTCATTGCGAAGACTTTTCCAATAAAAAAATAAAAGAGAAAAGGCTGTGGCAATCTTCCGCTGTGTCTTTATGGTACATTTCCCGTTTAAAGACACAACGGAAGATTGCCACGGCTAATGGTATTTTTAATTTTTCACGGGAATTAGACTCGCAATGACATTTTTTTACGTTAATACCGTGGATCATTATCAACCGGCGGCGGCGTGTAACGCGGCTGGCTTCTTTGCTGGTTACTACTGCTTTTCTTTTTATCGCCTGCTTCAAACTTCCATCCAACGGTCAGCAAAACAGTAGAGCTGTTATAAACGCTGTTAACCGGGAAGTTATAGTTTGAAAGTTGTATGCTGGCATCTTTCGACCATCCATATATATAGGCAAGGTCAACATAAAAATGGGTCAGTCTTATTCCGGCACCCAGGGTAAAGGCATTTCTTACGTCATTGTATCCGGTGGTTACTTCCTGCCCGCTCTTGTATGGTGTGGTAGAGAAGTAATATCCCGCCCTTAGCCTTACAATTTTAATAGCAGCTTCAAGCCCGGCGTGAACCGTATGATTGAATCCATAGGTAGATTTTATTTCGCTGTTAATACTTGCTCCCTCGCCGGTTGAATCATCAGGCACATGCACCCTTGATGCGCCTAAATTCTGAATGTCATAATCTACTGAAAGAAACCCGTACTGCTTGTAATAAAAGCTTGCACTGAAGGTGCCCTTCATGGGCGTTCTCATGCCGTATTTAAAAGGGGTAGCAGATATGGGCTGGCCGTTATTAACGGTGGTCTGGTAGATTCCTGAATCTTCGGTAAAGTTAATATTGTAGTTTTCCGTCATTGCATACCAGGTTGGTAAATGATATGCTGCGCCTATGCGCATAAATGGAAATGGCCGGTAGATAAGGCCTAAAATGCCGTTAAAGCCAAAACCGGTTTCGGTAGTATTGGTGGTAAGTTCGTACTGCTGTATCGTTGAAGGATTGCTGCCGTAAGGGGTTTCAACAAAGTCGTTATAAATATTGTAATTGATAATAGGCACCGCCAGGTTAATACCAAAGTATAGCTTATCCTGCAGGTTGCCCCCTAAACCAAAATCAATGCGGTTAATGGCCCCGCTGGTTTCAAGCTGGCCGGCTTGCGTAACCGGTGCTTTCATGTTGCTGTAATAAGTACCTGTTTTGGCATTATACCCTACCAGGTTAAACAGCCCCGCCATGGCAATTTCCGGCGGGTCGTTTGAAAAATTTATAGGATTTGTGTTGGCTGGTACATTATACATGTTGGCCAGGCCTGCGTATCCATCTATCAGGCTGTTAGTGGTGTTAGTGGCATTGTAATATTGCCTGCGGTCGAAAGAATTGGTTTGCTGAAAATTAAGGGCCACACTAATGGATTTTAGCGGGCGTTCTGAAAACCCCATTTGGTTTCCATTGCTTTCGGAGGCATTTTTATAAACCTTGGTAAACACAAACCCGCCCTGGGCTATGGCAAACGAAACCTTATGCGAAAAGGTGTTACTGCCATCGTACACTGCCTGGTTATTTCCTATTTGCAACAAAGGGGTTAAAGAGAAATCGGTTGAGCGGTAAACGCCCAATCCAGCGGGATTAATATCTATGCAACCCATATCTGCACCTACTGAGCCAAACGCCCCACCCGAACCAACGGACCGGGCAGTGCCCGACAAACCTGTTCGGGACCATAAGGCCGACATATCTGAATTATCCTGCGAAAAAGTAATCTGCCCCAGTAACAAAAATATAGCTATAAATCCTGCTCTCATTGTTTAGTATTACATTGCGTTTAACCATTCAAACGCAAAGAATAATCAAAATTATATCAATCAACCTTATCCTGAAAAAAAACGGAACCTTTTCGGGATTCCGTTTTACAATATCTTAACTGGCCTTATTATCTGTGTCCTCCACCTCCACCGCCGCCTGAATGTCCTCCTCCGCCTCCTCCTCCTGAACTATGTCCTCCACCGCCGCCCGAACTACGTCCACCACCGCCGCCGCTATATCCGCCATGGGATCCGCCACCGCCACTATATCCACCACGGGATCCGCCGCTATATCCGCCATGGTATCCACCACCGGCAGATCCGCTGGAACTGCGTGAAGAAGACGAGCCTCTGTATTGACCAGCTGAACTACCTTGCCTTGAAGAAGAAGCATTATTGCCCCTGCTTTGTGCCTGTGAGTTGCCTCTTTGCTGAGCCGAAGAAGATTGACTTCTTTGAGCCTGGCGGTCGGCACCCCTTGCAGAACTGCTTCCGTTAGTGGCAGACGATGCTGATTTACTATTGTTCCAGCCACTGGGTGATACAGATTTCCAACCGCCGCTTTCAGAAGACCTTCCTGCTGCCTGTGCTGATCTTCCGCCATTTGAATTAGATTGTACTCCCGCGGTCCTTCCTGATAGCTGGTTGCCTGTGTTGCTATGTGCAACCCCGCCTGAATTACCAGATGACGAATGACCTGTGGCACCAAAAGCAACCCCGCCGTTACCAGAGCCAAATCCTCTTCCGCCGCCGTATCCACCATAACCACCGTATCCGCCCCTGCCGGATCCGTATCCGCCTCTGCCAAAGCCGTAACCGCCGTATCCATGGCCCCAGCCACCGCCCCAACCTCTTCCATAACCATAGCCATAAAGGCCTCCCCAACCGCCATAACCCCAACCTAAACCGTAGCCCCATCCTAAACCCCAGCCCAAACCATAGCCACAACCAAAACCTCCATAGCCACAACCATAACCTCCATAGCCGTAACCAAAATCTCCATCATAACCGTAGTCATCATATCCGGGGCTGTTGTATCCGCCGTAATAACTCTCTAACTGACCCGAATAGTCGTTATCGTTGTAGTAGTTATTATTGGTTACTGTGTTTCCGCTGCTATCAATATAGCTTTTGCTGGTTTGCAATTTATAATTGGGTTGATTGCCATCCTGGTTAGAATAATTCTGGCCGCCGTTGTTTTGCTGCGAACCATTATCGCCTTTAAAATATACATCATCGGCTTGTGCAAAAACATTCAATCCCAAAAAAATGTTGAGCAACATTAAAGCTGAAATGATGATTGTTTTACGTTTCATAAGTTCCCTGTTTTATATAGTTATGACAAAGTTAGTTGAAAAGAGTTTAAGCCTCCTCAATGATTTTGATAATTTTGACGGATTATTAACATAAAACATCATTATTAACAAAATTCACCGGTATTAGGAACTAAACCCTTACCAAATTTACGATGGCCAAAGAAATTACGTCGAAACTTAACGATTATTCACAGTGGTATAACGACCTTGTTATTAAAGGTGGCTTAGCAGACCACAGCAGTGTGCGCGGATGTATGGTTATTAAGCCTTACGGTTATGCCATATGGGAAAACATGCGCGATGCGCTTGACAAAATGTTTAAAGAAACCGGACACGTTAACGCTTACTTTCCGCTGTTAATACCTAAAAGTTTTTTAAGCAAAGAAGCCTCGCACATTGAGGGTTTTGCCAAAGAATGTGCCGTAGTAACGCACTATCGGTTAATTAACGACCCTAACGGCAAAGGCGTAATTGTTGACCCCGAAGCAAAACTGGAAGAAGAGCTGATTATCCGGCCAACATCAGAAACTATTATATGGAATACTTATAAGAACTGGGTACAATCATATCGCGACCTTCCGTTGCTGATTAACCAATGGGCTAACGTAGTACGCTGGGAAATGCGTACCCGTTTATTTTTGCGTACCGCCGAGTTTTTGTGGCAGGAAGGCCACACCGCACATGCTACGGCTAAAGAAGCAATAGAAGAAACGGAAAGGATGCTGGATGTTTACGCCACTTTTGCCGAGGAGTATATGGCGCTACCGGTTATAAAGGGCAAAAAAACACCGAACGAAAGGTTTGCCGGTGCACTGGATACCTATTGCATTGAGGCTATGATGGGCGATGGACAGGCATTACAGGCAGGTACCTCACACTTTTTAGGGCAGAATTTTGCCAAAGCTTTTGAGGTACAGTTTTTGAATAAGGAGAGTAAGCTGGAGCACGTTTGGGCAACCAGCTGGGGTGTTTCAACCCGTTTGATTGGTGCATTAATTATGGCGCATAGCGATGATGATGGATTGATAATGCCGCCAAAACTTGCACCGCTGCAGGTTGTGATAGTACCTATTTTTAAAACGGAAGAGGAAATGAATAAGCTGCACGAAAAATGTGCACCGGTGATGAAAGAATTAAAAGCCAAAGGCATTTCGGTAAAATTTGATACGGACGATACCAAGCGCCCCGGCTTTAAATTTGCCGAATACGAATTAAAGGGCATACCGGTGAGGTTAGCCATGGGCATGCGCGATTATGAAGCAGGAACCGTTGAAGTTGCCCGCCGCGATACCAAAGAAAAATCAAGCCGGCAGTTTGAAGGTATAGCTGCCTATATTGAAAAGTTATTAGCTGATATACAGCAAAACATTTACAACAGGGCGCTAGCTTTCCGCAATGCGAACATTCGTGAAGTAAACAACTGGGATGAGTTTTTAAAGGTAATTGAACAACCGGGCTTTATATCGGCCCATTGGGACGGCACGGCTGAAACAGAGGATAAAATTAAAGAACTGACGAAAGCTACTATCCGTTGTATACCTTTGAACAACCCACAGCAGGATGGTGTTTGTGTATTTAGTGGTAAACCAAGTAAAGAACGTGTGATTTTTGCACGGGCGTATTAATATTAATTAATTTAATACAGCAGGACGCTGATTTGTTATGATAATTATGATTATTTTTTTATGATTTTAAAGGCATTTTAAGTATAAAATTGCATTTAATCATAATCATCATAACAAATCAGCGTCCCCTAAAAAAATAATACTATGAAAAACAAATTTTTAAATCTCTTCCGTAACTGGAACCCTGAAACCGAAATGGCCGTTAAGGTTAAGTTTATAAAAAAAGGGACTGATACCCCGGTAACCGGTGAACAATATACCGCAAGGCTGTACGACAAAGAGCTTTTTCAGGATGATGAATACCTGGGCCATGCACCGCTAAACGAAAAAGGGGAAGCGCTTATCCATTTCTCACCGGCTGATATCAGAAACTACCACTTTGGTTTTGAAGAACTACCCGATCTTTACGTGCTGCTTTTTGACGGCGACGTAGTTCATTTTCAAAGCCACGTTTGGAAAAACGTTGACTTTGAGAAGCTTGCTTTGCTGGATGTGAATGAAGGCGAAGTGTTGAACTTTGGGACTTTTGAAGTGGAGTAAATGCAATGTTTCGCACGGAGACACGGAGGGAAATGCAGAGGAATGCGAATAGCTTTAAATTAAATACAGAAGACCTTCCCCGAAACACCTTCCCCGCAGAGTCTCCCTTTCGGCTTTGCGAATGGGGCCTCTGCGTTAATGCGGGCCAACCTCATGCAGAGTTGCAAGCCAGAATGGTGACTCTTAGGCGAAAGAATTGTTCAATATTCTGAAAGAAACTCATCGAGAATACCCTCACTGGCTAATACCAGAATCGCTTTCCCCAATTTTACGTTTCCCTTACAAGTCACCAGTGCAGATAAGGAAGTTGTATAAGTATATCCATCTAGCTCATCATATAAACGGCTAATGACATAATCATATAAATCTTTTAATCCTTGTTGGTAATAACTTAGGAACTCAACCGGTAAGGAAGGATTCTTTCCGAGGTGCCTTTGTTGTTCAATAACCGCGCAAAGACCTAAAACATTCCAATCAAATATTTTCTTTTCCCGTGCGATTCTGACTATTTGAGGCAAGGCCAAATATGAGGCAATTCCAACATCACCCTGATGATGAAGTTCATTCCATAACTCATCCAGAATTATTTTGATCTCGTCAGAACCTACTGCTTTTTCGAGTTGCTTTAACGGAATTGAAGCATCATAAACCGTCTTATAACCTGCTTTAAGGTCTTTCCATATGGAATTATCTAAGGTCATATCGGAAATTATAAAATTAGCCTAATTCCTCTCCAACACCACAAACTCAAAATGATAAGGATGTTTCTCGTCTGCCCAATGGCTTTCGGTGCTAACAACTTTCCAGTGATTATCTGAAATGTTGGGTGCAAACGCATCTGCATCAATAAATGTGGCGTGTACTTTTGTAAGATATACTTTATCGGTTTTAGGGAAAACCTGCTTGTATATTTCGCCGCCACCTATTACCATTAACTCTGTTTCTCCGGCTTTTTTGGCCAGTTCAATACCTTCATCAAGGCTTTTTACTATTACCGCGCCTTCGGCTTTAAAATCTTTTTGGCGGGTTATTATAATGTTGGTTCGGCCCGGTAGCGGGCGGAATTTTGCGGGTATTGAATCCCAGGTTTTGCGGCCCATTAATACATGGTGGCCGGTGGTTATTTTTTTAAAATACTCCATGTCTTTAGGTAACCTCCAAAGCAAATTGCCACCGGCGCCGATGGCGTTATTATCTGATACTGCAACTACGATAGATATTTTCATGAACCGGCAATTTTTAAAAATGCGCGTCATTGCGTGGTGCGCGTATTAAGACAAAACTAAGGTAAACATTATTGCCACTACGGAAAACCGGGTGTGTTGAGAAATATTTGCAAACCAAAGCAAAAGAAATTCTCACTTTTGCATTATCATCCATAAAAACGAGACAATATGAATCAACAGCAATTTTGGGATATTATTCAGGACTCACTGAGGGCAGGTAATGCCGAAGACCAGCTTGATTTTTTAAGCGATAAGCTGGAAAGTTTTTCAAAAGAAGACTTACTTGAATTCGATTACATATTCCGCCAGTTACACGAAGAATGCTATAACTGGGATTTATGGGCCGCAGCCTACACCATACAGGGCGGTTGCAGCGATGATGGTTTTATTGATTTCAGAAGCTGGCTGGTGGTGCAGGGTAAAGATGTATTTGAAAAGTCCTTAAAAAACTCTGATACCCTGGCGGAGCTTGGCCGGGAGAAACTGGAAGAAAGTGAAGAAGCTGAAGATTTTTACTACCTGGCCGCAGATGCATACGAAGAATTAACCGGCAAAGAAATTGAAAGCGACCCCGCGTTTAAAGAAATAGCCTACAAAGAAGCCCCCGATGGAAAAGACTGGGACGAGGATAACCTGGATGAACTAAGAGCGCGCAACCCGGATGTGTTTAAGGTGTTTTGGAAGTAGGAGTGGGGTGTTCATGTATGTGTTCAGGTGTTCAAGTGTTCATGTGTTCAAGTGTTCAAGTGTTCATGTATTGTACCGTTATAGGCAATTTGTTTGGATACAATTAGTTTGAACGGGAAAGGTCATGACAAACAACCTTTTGGGATTAACTTGAACACATGAACACCTGCGCACCTGAACACCTCTTATAACAACGCTTTCTTACTTGCCACTGAATCCCTCATGCCATTCAAACACTTTTCGGCCCATTTGCGGCTGGGTTCGTGGTCGGTCATTTCGGGGCGGAAATAAATGTTGGTGAAGTTATCGTACTTCATTGGGAACAGCTTGGGGTCCCAGGCGCTTTCGGAGTAAATAATGCCATCGGTTACTTTGGCCAAAGCCGCGGCTAAGTGGCCGTAAGCAATGTTAACCAAAGCCGATTGCCCGGCCGAGCGTTTAAAATACCATTTGATATTATACTCTTTTATCTGTTGTATTTCTTTTGCACTTACCAGATCGTGGCAAACTTCTTCAATGTAAGATGGCCAGTAGTCCAGGGTTTCGCTTAGTTTGTTACAATAGGCCTCCGTGCCCCCTTTGGCTTTATCCATGGTAAACCAGGCATATTCAGTGCCCTTCCAAACAAACTTATCGTCGGGGTTTATCTGGTTAATATATTTCTCATCGTTATCGTGCACGTTTACCGATAGTTTAACTACCGGGCTCAGTTGATATGACCGGAGGTAGTCATTAATGCTTTGTTCGGCAATGCTTACAACGTTTGCGTAGGTAAGGCGTTCGTCTATTTTCGTTGGGATAACCCCGAATGATGTGCTCATATAAATAACATTAGCAGGTAAGAATAATATGGTGTGCCTGTGCAAAAGCCATCAAAGATAGCATTTATAAGCTGAAACGCGGATTAATTTGCAAAGCGCCTGCCTTGTTTAGGGTTAAAATATGGAACCTGCTTTGTATTTCAGCGTATTAAACTGTATACTCTTCAGGTCTGCCTGTTATTAAGTAAGCAGGATTTCCTTTGATATTTAGTCGCTTTCTGGCGAATTATGACATTGAAAAATACTAAACATATAAATACGTATTATTTTTAATGTAGTTTTTTCTTATTTCCAGGCAGCACTTATCCAATGCAGTTATTTAAGATATAGACGTAAGATTTAAAGTTCAACCCATGAAAAACTTTCTACTCCCCGTTACGCTATTGATAGCAGTGCTATCTTTTGGCCAGGCACCCCAACAAATGAATTATCAGGCTATTGCGCGTAACGCTTCAGGCCAGCCTTTGCCAAATAATACCACAGTTTCAATCCGTTTTCAGATTCACGACCAAAGCCCCTCGGGAGTTATCGTATTTCAGGAAAGCACTACTGCTACAACCAACCAGTTTGGCCTTATAACCCTGCAAATAGGGCAATTGGGTAACCTGGCTACTGTTAACTGGGGCAGCGGCCCTAAATATTTACAGGTTGAATATGATCCTACAGGTGGCGCTAACTATACTGATATGGGAACTACCCAATTATTAAGTGTCCCTTATGCATTATATGCTGCCAATGCGGCAGGCGGTGGTACAACAGGCCCCACAGGGCCAGCAGGAACACCCGGGGTTGCAGGGCACGCCGGAATAACCGGGTCAACGGGCCTGGCAGGTGCACAGGGTAGTACCGGGGAAACGGGTGTTGCCGGAGCAACCGGTGCCTCGGGCGCCACAGGTTTGGCAGGTACGCAGGGTGATGTTGGTGCAACAGGCGCTGCGGGAGCAACGGGGCCTTCGGGTATTGACGGAGCGCCTGGTTTGCAGGGCCCCAGCGGTGTGGATGGAATTACCGGCCCAACAGGTGCCGATGGCCCAAGCGGTGAGCAAGGCGCAACGGGACCCAGCGGTGGACCTATAGGCCCTACCGGCCCGACAGGTACTGACGGAACAAATGGAACAGATGGTGCTACCGGTGCCCTGGGAAATACCGGTGCTGATGGTATACAGGGCCCTACCGGGCCGACAGGTTCGACAGGCGACATGGGTGATACCGGTGCTACCGGCCCCGGTGGAGGCCCAACAGGCCCATCAGGAAACGATGGCCCGACAGGCCCGCAGGGGAATGATGGACCGGCTGGTGCTGCAGGAGCGACAGGGCCAGGTGGTATAGATGGCGCACCGGGTTTACCGGGTGCTATAGGCCCGCAAGGCGCGAGTGGTGCTGACGGACAACCGGGCGCACCCGGTGCAGCTGGTGCGCAAGGCCCTACCGGTTTACAGGGACAGGCGGGAGCAACAGGTACACAGGGGAATCCGGGTGCAACCGGTTTGCAGGGAAATGCAGGACTGCAAGGTGCAACGGGTTCACAAGGATTACAGGGTAATACAGGCGCAGTTGGCGCTACCGGCCCTATAGGATTACAGGGACCTGCAGGTGCTACCGGTAGCCAGGGGCTGCAAGGTGCGCAGGGGGTAACCGGAAATGCAGGAACCACAGGTAGCCAGGGACAACCCGGAATAACAGGGCTGCAAGGCTCAACAGGGGCACAGGGCCCTGCAGGACCACAGGGTAACACCGGAGCACAAGGCCCGACAGGAATTATGGGAACTACAGGATTTACAGGGCCAACAGGGCCTCAGGGGATACAGGGCATAACCGGTGCCATTGGTGCAACAGGCCCGCAGGGAATACAAGGGATAACCGGTGCCGTGGGCGCAACAGGTGTACAGGGCGTACAAGGTATAACCGGTGCCCAGGGGATTCAGGGCTTTACCGGGGCTGTTGGCGCAACAGGTGCCCAAGGTATACAAGGCATACAAGGTTTTACGGGTGCGCAGGGTATACAGGGCCTTATAGGGCCAACCGGTCCGCTGGGTGCTGCCAGTGGTGATCTTTCGGGCAATTATCCTTCGCCAACGGTGGCTAAAATTCAGGGAAACCCAGTTAGTTCAAACACTCCAACCTTAAACCAGATATTGAAGTGGAACGGTTCTGCCTGGGTGCCATCGGCAGATAGCAGTGATTTTTCATGGAACCTTCTGGGCAATCCGGGAACTGACCCTGCTATAAATTTTATAGGAACTACAGATGCCAGCAATCTTTCATTTAAAGTAAACAGCCAGATTTCCGGCTTGATAGATTTCAGCAGCTTTAATACATCTTTCGGGTACCAATCAGCAAACGCGAATGCCGGTGTATCGAATACTGCAGTAGGGTATCAGACTTTATATACCAATACTACCGGTGGATACAATACAGCTATAGGACAAACATCTTTGTTCTTAAATACCACGGGCACAGATAATACAGCATTTGGTCAAAGTTCTATGTTCCTGAATGTAACCGGTTCAAATAACGTTGCCTCCGGCTTCAGGGCGCTATATGCTAATGATACAGGCTCATCAAATACAGCTACAGGCTGGCAGGCCATGTATTCCAATACTAACGGGTCGTTTAATGTGGGCGATGGTTACAAGGCGCTGTGGAATAATATAACCGGCACCCTCAATACTGCTATTGGTTACAATGCCAATGTAAGCGGCGGTGCTTATACTGATGCAACCGCCGTGGGGTCGAATGCCGTTGCCACTGCCTCGCACATGGTGCGTATAGGCGATGCAAATGTTACTGTGATACAGGGACAGGTGCCGTATACAAATCCTTCTGACGGCCGCTTTAAGTATAATATCAAAGAAGAAGATGTGAAGGGCCTCGATTTCATCATGCGTTTAAGGCCTGTGGTTTACAATTTCGATACCCGCAAATATGAAGAGTTTGTAACCGCAAAAATGTCTGCTGAAGAAAGAAAATCGTACCTGGATGGTAAAGATTTCTCAGCATCCTCAGCTATACGTCAAAGCGGTTTTATTGCGCAGGAAGTTGAACAGGCCATGAATGCAACCGGTTATGATTTTAACGGCTTACATAAGCCTGCAAATGAAAATGATAATTACGGTGTGGCATACAGCCAGTTTGTGGTGCCTTTGGTAAAAGCCGTGCAGGAACAACAAACTATGATTGAAACACAGAAAGCGGCCATTGAAGAGTTAAAGAAGCAGAACGCTTTAATGATGCAGGAAATTGAAGAGCTGAAGAAGAAATAGTGAGTGAGTATTAAGTATATAGTATTAAGTATTTAGACCTGAATTTTCGCTTAACTGCGATGAGTGACGTTTTTCTGTATCAAATATGTCAACGAATGAATAAAGTGATTTACGCTGCCCGGTTTTTTTATTATAGCCCCCTGCCCCGGTGCGGTTCAAAAATCTGGCTAACGCTGTGTTTGTTTATTGCAACATCACTGGTTTACGGCCAGTACTGCCTGCCAAACTACCAGGTAACTTCCTGTGGTTCGGGCGATTATATAAGCGGGGTTCAGTTTAATACTATCAATAATCAAAATGCGGTTTGTCCGCCGGTTAATGCTAATAACACTGACTATTCCGGCACCTTTTGCACCAGCGTTTGCCCGGGCGCAAGCTATCAGATTACCATTACCAACAATCCCAATAACGGCGAATATATAGCTGTATGCATTGATATGAATTGCGACGGGACTTTCTCAGACCCCGGCGATTTTTTTCCGATAGGTTACGTGTCGCCCGGTGGAGTGATAAGCGCCAATATTATTATACCCCAGAATGCAGTGGCTGGGAATTCAAAGTTGCGCGTGTTTTGCCAGTCGGGCCTTGCCCCGCTTACCCAGCCGCAAGTCTGCGGCAATTTAGCCGCCGGTGAGGTGCAGGATTATTGTTTAACTATCAACGCCGGAGTTTCGGTAAACCTGGGCAACCCTGTTACGCAATGCGGCGGAAGTGTAACGCTAAATGCAGGTAATCCGGGTTCAGCTTATTTGTGGTCTGATGGTTCATCTAACCAGGCCTTGCAGGTTAGCGCCAGCGGTAATTACAGCACAACGGTAACCAGTGCTAATAGTTGTACCGCTACATCATCTGTGCAGGTTTATATTAAACCGGTACCGGTGGTTTACCTGGGTAGTAACATTGCCAGTTGCGGAGGGACGGTAACTTTAAACGCAGCAAACCCCGGACAGGCTTATGCATGGAGTGATGGAGAAACAACGCAGTCTATAATTGCAGATACAAGCGGGGCGTACAGTGTAACCGTTACTGAAACCAGCAGTGGTTGCCCGGCAAGCGATACTGTTGAGGTTACGATAGATTCGGTTCCCACTGTAAATTTGAATACTGTTGCGCCGCAATGCGGTGGCTTTGATACCCTGGATGCGGGTAATGCAGGGGCCGGTTACTTATGGTCTGATGGTTCTACCAACGAAACTTTAATAATAAGCGGCAGCGGCATATACAGGGTTACTGTTACTAACAGTAACCAGTGCCCGGCAACCGCGTCAGCAAGTGTTACTATTCATCCGTTACCGGTGGTTACTTTAAATATTCAGCCCAATGTTTGTAATACCGTTGCCAATTTTGTTTTATACGGTGGTGCGCCCGCAGGTGGTACCTATTATGTAGATTATGCTGCCGATACCTCGTTCAATACTATAGATGCCGGTATTGTGGGCCATAATATCAGTTACATATACACCGATACTTTTGGGTGTGCCGATTCGGCGGACTCATATATTACCGTGCGCAAACATCCGTTTATAACTACGGTTGATTTTCCACCTACCTGTGCCGGTTCTGCGCCCCTCGACCTCAATAATTATTTTACACCTGCCGGTGGGGTGTATATTGGTTTGGGTGTAAGCACGCATTACTTTTACCCGCCGTTAAGCGGTAGTGGCAACGATACCATCATTGATATTGTTATCGATAATTACGGATGCGTTGATACTTCTGTTTTCCCGCTTATAATTAATCCGTCGGTGCACGTTTCTATGACGCCGGGCGTTTTAGATAATGCTGTCTGTGCCGGGCAAACAGTTTCTTTTAATGCTGCCGGTGCTATGCAATACCAGTTTTTTATTAATGGTGTTGCGCAGGATAGTATGTCGCCAACAAGTTCGTTCAGCACTTTCAGCCTTTTAAATGCAGATGTGGTTACTGTGGTGGGAAGCAACGCCTGTTCAACAGATACTTCGGCGCCGGTGGGTTTTGAAGTACACGCCTTACCGGTTGTTTCGGCCGGCGATGATACTTCTGTTGCTTTGGGGCAATCAGTCCAGTTAAATGGTGTGGCCAGTGGTTCGGGCTTATTGGTTTATCAGTGGAATCCTGCTTCGGTTTTAAACATCGTAAATATCCCAGATCCTGTTTATTCGGGGTCGGCTGATTCGGTTGTTTTTACGCTTATCGTTTCTGATGTTTACGGGTGCATTGATTCCAGCCATGTAACGGTGCGCGTTTATGTGCCTGATGCCATCGTGTTGCCCAATATAATTACGCCTGATGGCAACGGTAAAAATGATACCTGGAAAATAAACAGCCGGGTAGACCTGGCTGGTTCAAGGCTTATCATATTTAACCGCTGGGGTGAAACTGTTTTTTATGAACAGAATTATAGCAATGACTGGGGCGGAACATATATGAATACAGGCGAGAAACTGCCTGATGCTACTTATTACTATGAATTAACCGTTCCATCGCAGGATAATCATTTGTATAAAGGGGCTATTAATATTTTGAACAGCAGCGCCAAATAATGAGGTTACCCTGCAAGGGTTTCTCTTATCCTTTCGGGGTTGAAGTGTAAAGGGACAGGGAACTATAATTTAAAGGGAAATTGATATGATGAAGAAATATATTTTACTAACGGTTGGGGTGCTGCTGCTTTCGGCGCAAATAAAGGCGCAGCAGTTGCCTTTATACAGCCAGCTGTATTTTATGCGCCTGTTGTATAATCCGGCCCTTACAGCGTACAACGGAAGCAGTAATTTATATGGTTATTACCGCGACCAATGGACTGCTATACAAGGGCACCCGGTTACCGCAGGTGTTGTAGGCGACGTTAGTTTATGGAACGACAGGATTGGAGCAGGCTTTAATTTAAACCAGGATAATACAGATATAATTCATAACACCACTGCCCAGGTTTACTATGCGCAAAAAGTGACGTTGGCAAAAGACCATTTATTATCGCTGGGTGTTGCACTGGGTGTAACTGAAACCCATATTGATTTTTCGAACATCGTAGCGGCTGACCTGGATGATGAGGGAATAGCACAAGGGGCCAGAACCGGCGCCGCGTTTAATATGAACGTTGGCCTGGCATATCAATGGAAAAAACTGACTATCAATTTTGCGGTGCCGCAGGTAATTAATACCGGGGCGCGTTTTATCAGCCAGTTAAAGGAAAGCGATTATACCAACACCCGGAGTTTTTTAGGAGGCGCCAGTTACGAGTTGAGTTTTGCCAACGAAAAATTTAATATTGAGCCCGGTGTATTGCTAAAGGGTGCTGCTAACCTGCCGATGCAGGTAGATGGTGAAATAACAGCTAATTACAAGCGGCTTCTTTTCCTGGGTATAGGATACCGTTCGGCTTATGGCCTTTCGGTTAATGCTGCGGTGCGCATAAGCAAAATGATTACCATAGGATATGCCTATGAAGACCCTTTTATACCACATCTTAACTACGCAATTACAAAAGGTACCCACGAAATCATTTTTGGTATCAACTTCGATAAGTGGATTAAAAAGAAGAAAACGGAAAAGAAGGAAGATGAGGAGATTAAGCCTTCTGATGACGTAAATAAAAAACTGGATTCGCTGATACAAATGGTGCATAAACTGGATAGTACCGTTGCTGCTATAAAAGATACCAGACAACAACTGGACAGCGCCAGGCAAAGCCTTGACTCCATACTTGCTAAAAACATGGAGCAGGATGAGAAAATAAAGGAACTGGGCGACCGGATGAATACTATAAAGGCACAGTTTAAAGATAGCCTGGATAATATGGCTAAAGCTTACCGCCAACGGGTAAAAGAGAACCCACCGGTTAATTTCCCTGATGCTATAAATAAGGATACCAAAGCAGATGAGGGCGAGATATACCGGTTAAACAGCGTATCCTTTGGCCTTAACAGCAGCTACCTGCAAAAGGAATCGTACAAAGAGCTTGACAATGTGGTGGCGTTCCTTAAATTAAATCCGAACATCCATATCAGGATATTGGGCCATACAGATTCTATTGCATCCTCCAAATACAATCAATGGCTTTCTGAGCGCCGGGCTATGAGCGTGTATGACTACCTGCTCAGCAAAGGCATTTACGGAGACAGGCTGGTTTATATAGGCTTTGGCGAAAAGGTGCCAATAGCTGATAACTCAACTGAGGCCGGAAGGGCTTTGAACAGACGGGTGGAGTTTGAGATTGTGAAATAGCTTATACCGTCTGTTTCTTTCTTGCTGCTTTAACCTTCTTCTCTTTAGTAAACAAATCCTGGGTGTATTGTCCATAAAGCTCAAACAGAAATTCCATGCGCTTAGCTTCTGTGATAAATGGTTGTGGCCGATAAGCCAGGTCAACGGCTTTATCTAAATCGTTATGGGCTTTTACTAAGGTTGATGGCATAGTTAATGGGTCGTATAAATCGGCTAAACTGCTATTGGAGTATTCTGTTCTGGCATCTAATACTTTTTGAGCGGCGGCTTCAATGGCCTGCATCTGCTTATCTGTTGGGTTAAGTGGCCAGGGGTAGTTGTTGTAGACGATTTTTGTTGAATAGCGGTAACGGCTTTCTAATCTACCGCAAGTATATTTTACCCAAACCAAATGCATGATGGAGGATAAAATACCAAAAGAATAAAAAGATGCATTGGGTAGATAAGTGCAGAGATTACTTACGATTGTATCCTTATCGATAAATCCAATTGGTATATAGATTCTGCGTTCAGATGAAACTGAAGGAATTACCAGATAGTCAGATTTTGGTTGCCTTATTTCAGCAAACCGGGATGCGATTTTTGATTTTTCCCTTGTAGCTTCTTTTACACTTTTTAATCTAAATGCCATTACGTTGCTGATTCTCTCCATTACAAGCGGGAGAGAACGTAAATCATTTGGAGCAGCATCACGTAACCATAAGCACCATCTTTCTTCATTATTTATGAACTCCTGAGATCCGATTATTTTTTTGAAATAAGGTGCGGCTCCGGGTTCCTTTAAAAGAAAAGCCTCCTTTTGTAACGGTGTAAATAGAAAATTGCCATCGTCAACTGGTGTACTTCCCGTATTCATTTCCTCTACTTTACAAATCGGAACTGTTCTGGAAACAATATTTAAATCTTTTGCTTCTACCAAATACGGATTAATGTTTTTAGCTAATAGTAAGTGGGGTTCACCTTTAATTTCGTCATATTCATAGATGGTTTTGTTTTCTGTATCGAAATTGGAAAAACCAATAATAACCACGTGTACACCGGCATTTCCTCTTGCTTCATTGCTCCACTTAAATGTTTTATGTGCAAAATGAATTTTAATATGGTATTTATTGAACATTTCGTTCCATAAAATACCTACCTGTTCGCCCTGCGAGATTGAATTGGTAGAAACAAAGGCGCATTTAATTGGGAATGTTTCTGTGCTGAACCTGTTTAGGTACTGAGCTGCTTTAATATACCAGCAGGTAACATAGTCTAATACCCCTGCCCCTTTAAATCCTTTAAATATTTTTGCCACATCGGCTTTTTGAGCTTTATTCATCAGCGACTTACCAATAAACGGTGGATTCCCTAAAATATAATTATATGGTGTTGCATCCTCACCTCTGGTATTGCGCGGCTTTTTGATGGTCAAGTTCCGGCTGCGTATCTCTAACCGGTATCTTTCTACCGGTTCATTGACTGTAGTTATCGTTTCGTTTGTTATACCGTAAGGCCTTGGCTTACCACCATCCTGCTCGTCAATTATCTGAATTATTTCTACATTTTTTGCGTAAATGGTTTTAATGTCATCACCTTCCAAATCAAACGTATGCCAGTTAACCCTTAGCGCGTTATCGTTTATAATAGTTGCGCTTCTTTGCAAGGGCAGCATACTTACATACTGGCCAAAGGTATCAGTAACAAGCATGTTCATCTGGTGGTCTACCAGCCACATGGCAACCTGTGCAATTTGTGCCGGAAACTCCTCGTATTCAATACCAAAAAAATTGTTGATACTGCACCTTATAAGCAGGTTGGCTTTTATCCGCGCATCGGCGGCCTCATCTTTGCGGTATCCCTGATAGGTATACAACAGTTCCTTTATTACTTCAATTTCAAGCAGGCGCAATTCGCGGTAGCTTATAACCAAAAAGTTTCCGCAACCACACGCAGGGTCAATAAACCGCAGGTTGGCAATTTTTTTATGGAAAGCCTCTAACTTAGGTTTGGTTTTTTTTGCGCTCTTAAACTCATTCCAGAGTTCATCTAAAAACAATGGCTTTATCAGTTTAAGTATATTTTTTTCGCTGGTATAGTGTGCACCCAGGTTGCGACGGGCTTTTTCGTCCATTACACTCTGAAACATGGAGCCGAAAATGGCTGGGCTTATTTTGCCCCAGTTTAATTCGCAGGCTGCAAGTAACGACTTGCGCATTTTGCTGTTCCAACTGGCAAAGGGCAGGTTCTCTTCAAACAACTTACCGTTTACATAAGGAAAGGCAGCCAGGTCTTCATCCATCGTGCTCATACGTTGCTTGTAAGGCGTATTCAAAACCTGAAACAACTGCGCTATGTGTATGCCTATATCGCTGCCATCATCTTTTGTTTTTTGCAGTATATAATCCTTAAAGGCATCAGGTTCAAAAATCGAGGTATCTTCAGCAAACAAACAAAACAGCAAACGCACTAAGTATAGCTCAAGGTGATGGCCGGTGTAACCCACATCTTTTAGTTCATCGTGCAGGTGGCCCATCAGCTCTGCGGCATCAATGTTTACAGGGTCTTCGGCTTTATAAACCTTTTGCGGGCGACCCATCATAAAGCCAAACAGCTTTGCATGGGTGCGCAGGTCTTTCAATTTAAATTGATGCAATTCATGTTCCTCCAAATCATATAACCTGAAAGTTTCAAAATCGCATATCAGCACACACTTTGGCAACTCGTGCTGGGGCAGGGTTTGCATATACTCACGGGCTTGGGTATAAGCCTTGTCTAAATCTTTCCCCTTGCTTTTCATTTCAACCAGCAACATGCCTTTCCAAAACAAGTCAATGTACCCATCGTGTTCGTTTAACTTTTTTACACGATGCTCAAACGTACCTACTTTTTTACGGCTAATACCGAACACCGTAAAGAAAGCTTCCAAAAAAGGTTTAGCATCTGCCTCTTCATTATAAGTATCAGCCCACTCTTTCGAGAATTTAAATGCGCGCTCCTTTACTTCATTCCAGCTTAATGCCATTGGTGCAAATATTGAAAGTCTAAAATACGATAGTTGAATTAAAAATGAAATTTATAATCCTCAATGCCTTTTAAAAAACTCCCAGATAACCTCACTGGCGTTTAAATCCTGTGTTGTTTTGCCAACCAGTATCGTGGGCAGGTATTGATAACCGCCCGGCCAGGTGTGGCCGCCATTACCAATTACATAGCTGATTACTTCGGTATTATTTTTTCCTCCGCTGTAAACTGTTTTGGTTACGGTGGTGGCATCGTGCTTTAATTCGGGCAGGCTTGTTACTGTGGGTTGAAGATTGCATCCATCACGAATAGCCCATTTTTCGACAATGGCATGGTGGGAAAGGAGGGTACTTTTAGGGAGCCGCGAAACAACACCACCGGTTACCGGCACCAGCTTATCTTTATTGCCTGTTACAAGCATAACGGGCATTGGTTTTACAGTCTGGCAACCGGCATCAACCACCGAATCAACGGTGGCGGCAACTGCGGCTACTGCAGCAATTTTATCAGATAGTTCGCAGGCCAGCCTCATGGTCATAAATCCTCCGTTCGACATGCCACCTACATATACCTTGTCAGAGTCTATTTTATATTCCGAGACCAGGAAATCTATCAGCGTTCTTATAAACCCCACGTCGTTTATTTCTTCATTCCTTCCCCGCCCATCATTCCATTGCTGGTTCATGCCTTCGGGATATACCAGTATAAATTTTTCGCGCCCGGCAATGGCGATAAAGCCGGTTAGCTGCTCCATTTTTTCAGCATCGCCACCGGCGCCATGCAGCAATAATACCAATGGCATGTTTTTCAGCTTGTCCCAACCGGTTGGCCGATACAGTGCATAGGTGCGGGTATACCCGCCTGCAAGTATGCTTTCGCGCAGGGGTGTAAGCGTGTTATCGCCCGCAACCAGGGCTTTACCCGGCAGCAAAAGCAAAAGTAAAAGCAATAGCAGATAAACCGGAGCGGGTATTTTCATTATTAAACCTTGCTTTTGAATTGTAATTAACGGGCTGCATGGATAACTGTGCAAATATATACCCCAAAAATTCAAAGGCCATGCCGGAAATTTCAGCATGGCCTTTCAATCATTTATTTAAAGATGTAATCAGCGGCTTAATACAACTTCCTTTACTACCCTCTTTTCGCCTTGTTTTATTTCAACAATATAAACTCCATCAGGGTATAATGAAAGGTCAAGCTGTGTTTCCATTTCGGTAATTGGTTTGCTTTCTAAAACCTGCCCTAAAACATTTTCAAGTTTTAAGCTGGTACCGGTGGCAATTTTGCTAAGCTGAATAAACGCCTGCGAACGCGCCGGGTTAGGATATATGCTAAAGCTCAAATCGTTATTTACGGTATTAACGGCTGTGCCAAAAGTAATATTAATGGTAGCCGAGCCTGTTTCAAAACAACCGTTGTGGTCAGTAATTGTTACGGTATAAGTTCCTGCTTCAAGGTTTGCGATAGTCTGGCTGGTTTCGCCATCGCTCCAGGCATAGCTGTAAGGGCCGGTTCCACCTGAAACATCTGATATTACAGCTGTTCCGTTATGCTGGCCGCTAATTGTGTTAGTGCCGGTAACAGAGGCCTGAATAGTTTCGGGCTGTGCTACCACCGCATCAACA
>Ga0182030_10002794_pt1 | contig 37199 bp, 32 predicted proteins | sample 812S3MmetaG_FD_121299 | JGI IMG/M metagenome (GOLD analysis project Ga0182030, IMG submission 121299) | Permafrost microbial communities from Stordalen Mire, Sweden - 812S3M metaG (Illumina Assembly) | ecosystem: Environmental > Terrestrial > Soil > Wetlands > Permafrost | place: Sweden...
CGGAGCGAAACGCCGGCGCGATTTCCGCCATAAAACGGTGCATCTGCTCCTTCACGAGCGTATGCGGCTTGCGGCCGTAGTTGAAATACAAGATGACTTCGCTGATTCCCGACGCTTCGATCCCGCGCAGATCTTCGATGATCTTCTCCGGCGTACCGATGAGCACCGACTTGTTGGAGAGCGTTTCCGCGCGCATGTCGCCGAGAATCTTCACGATCTCCAAGAAGTAGCGCAGCGTCGGCGGAACCGTTTCCGGGTTCGACGGAAACGCCGAGATCAGCGCGTCCTTGAAGTAGCTGACCAACGTCTCGCGACCGTAACGATCGGACTCGGCATCATCGGCAATATGGATGAAGTAACTGCAGCTTGAATTTCGCGGCTTGCGGCCATGTTTCGCGCACTCGTCACTGAAGGCGGTAACGGCGCCGGCGAGGCTGCCGTACACGAGCGAGGCGGCAAACGGCGCGAAGATGATGTTCCAGTCGTTGCGCGCCGCGAGTTCCAGCGAGAAACGCGAGAAACATGCGACGAACGGTCGCATCGGCGACTGCATCGGTCGCGGGCGAATTTCGATGTCATCGAAGTTATAGAACTCACCGTGATGCGACCATTTGCCGGGCTCCGTCCATGCGCGCCACAGCACGTCGAGGCCTTCGGTGAAGATGTCGGCCGAGCGATCGAACGGGATGCCGAACGGCAAATATTCCAGCGCGTCGTAACCGCGGCCGGCGGCGAAATCAACGCGACCACCGGAAAGTTGATCGAGCGTTGCCCACTCTTCCGCCACGTGCAGCGGATGATGCACGGGCAGCAGCACCACTGCCGGCGCGAGCCGAATGCGTTTAGTCGCGGCGGCAAGTGCCGAGAGCAAGATGTTCGGGCACGGATTGATCCCGAGCAAGTTGAAGTGGTGCTCGCCGATCCAGGCTGAATGCAGTCCGATCTCATCGGCGTACACGGCCTGCTCGTAGATCTCGTGGAGAAACGACTCCGGCGAGCGCGTATTGCCCGGGTACCGGTTGTCGCTCAACGTGAAGTAGCCGAATTTCATCATCGAACTCCAATACTTGCAAATGCAACTATCGGGCCGAGTATAGGCGTTCGCCCGGCCCGCGTCAAGGCCGCCGGGAAGCTCACCACCGCCGGATCGTCTGCCGCGCTGCCGAAAGACCGGTCGATATGGTGGAAAACGCAGCGGTCATCGGTGGCGGAGCGATGGGCATCGGCATCGCGCACGCCCTCGCGGCCGGCGGAGCGAACGTCACGATCGTCGAGATCGACGACGAACGGGTGAAGCACGCGCTGGCGAGCGTCGCGCGCGTCTTCGAACGCTCGGCCCAACGGGGCGCGATGACACCCGGCGCCGCCGCCGAGGCTGGCGCACGCGTGGGCGGTAGCACGGCGGTCGAAGCGCTCCCGGCCGGACTCGACGTGATTATCGAAGCAGTGCCGGAAGTCGTCGACCTCAAGCGCTCCGTGCTCGCGCGTTGCGCGCGGCGCGAACCCGTGCTGCTTGCGACGAACACGAGCGGACTTTCGATCGATGAACTCGCCGCCGGGCTGCCGGCGCCCGAGCGTTTCCTCGGCCTACATTTCTTCAATCCGGTCTGGGCGATGACGCTCGTTGAGATCGTCGTCGGTGAACGCACGAGCGATGCGGCGCGCTCGGGGGCGCTCGCGCTCTGCGAACAACTCGGCAAGACCAGCATCGTCGTGCGCGACGCCCCGGGCTTCGCCTCGACGCGCCTGGGGATCGCGCTCGGGCTCGAAGCGATGCGGATGGTCGAAGAGGGCGTTGCGGCACCGGCCGACATCGATCGCGCGATGGAACTGGGCTACCGCCATCCGATGGGGCCGCTCAAGCTGACGGATCTGGTCGGCCTCGACGTGCGCCTCGACATCGCCCGCAATTTGCAGCGCAGCTATGGCGACCGCTACGCGCCGCCCCAGCTCCTCATCGATATGGTGGCGGCCGGCGATCTCGGCAAGAAGTCGGGGCGGGGATTCTATGACTGGAGCAGCGGTGAGGCGGTCCCGCGGACGTAGGTAGGTCGCCCCCCGGTTGCCGGGCAAGTGAGCATCGACGAGGGAGTGCAGAATGGCATCAACACAGCGTCCGCCGATCGACCTAACCCGAGTGCTTTCCCGCCTGGCCGGAGCCGTGGGCGAACGCGTCGGAATGTTACCCAACGTACTCTCCAAGCGCGCGAAAACGCTCAGCCCGCGCATTCGCGATGCGAAGAAAACGCCCAGCGTCTGTCCGTACTGCGCGGTCGGTTGCGGAACCAACGTCTACTCGCGCGGCAACCAGATCCTCGATATCGAGGGCAACCCCGATTCGCCGATCAACAGCGGCACGCTTTGCCCGAAGGGCTCGGCGACGTTCCATCTGCACGTCAATCCGAACCGCTGGACCACGCCGAAGTATCGCGCGCCGTACGCGACGGAATGGCAAGACGTTTCCTACGATTGGGCGATGGATCGCATCGCCGAACGCATCAAGGATACGCGCGACCGCACGTTCCGCGAATTCGACGATGACGGGCGGCGCGTCGCGCGCACGACCGCCATCGCCTCACTCGGCGGCGCGACGCTCGACAACGAAGAGAACTACCTCATCACCAAGCTCTTCCGGTCGATCGGCACACCGTTCGTCGAGAACCAAGCCCGAATTTGACATAGCTCGACGGTGCCTGGTCTAGGCACCCTCTACGGACGCGGCGGCGCGACGATGTTCTTGATGGATCTGCCGAACTCGGATCTCATCATCATCCAAGGCTCGAACTTCGCCGAGAATCACCCGGTCGGTTTTCGCTTTGTCACGCAGGCGAAGGAGCGCGGCGCAACCGTCGTGCACATCGATCCGCGTTTCACGCGCACGAGCGCCTTGGCCGATCTGTATTTGCCGATTCGTTCGGGAACCGACATCGCGTTCACCGGCGGCTTGATCAACTACGTGCTGCAGAACGATGCGTACTTCAAAGAGTACGTCCACGCGTTCACCAACGCGACGTACCTCGTGCATCCGGATTTCCTCGACACGGAAGATCTGGACGGCCTCTTCTCGGGCTTCGATCCCGAAAAGGGCACCTACGACACCAAGACCTGGAAGTACGACCTCGAGGAAGCCGTCGACGGCAAGCGGCCGATGCCGAAAAAAGACCCGACCTTGCAGCATCCGCGCTGCGCCCTCAACGTGATGAAGAAACACTTCGCGCGCTACACGCCGGAGATGATCGAACGCGTCTGCGGCACGCCGCGCGAAGGCTACCTCAAACTGTGCGAACTCGTTGCGAAGAACGGCGGTCGCGACCGCACGATCTCGTACTGCTATGCGATGGGCTGGGCGCAGCACACGGTCGGCGTGCAAAACATTCGCGCCGCCGCGACGCTCACCGCGCTCATGGGCAGCACCGGGCGTCCGGGTGGCGGCATCATGGCGCTGCGCGGTCACGCCTCGATCCAAGGGTCGACCGATATCGCGACGCTCTACGATCTGCTGCCGGCCTATATCAAAGCGCCGTCGCTCGAGCGTGATGAAGACACGTTCGAGAAGTGGTCCAAGAATCAGACGATGCTGACCGGCTGGTGGTCGAATTGGCCCAAGTATGCGGTGTCGATGATGAAGGCGTGGTTCGGCGATGCTGCGACCAAAGAAAACGGTTGGGCCTACGACTACTTGCCGAAAAATACCGGCGACCATTCGCACATGCCGATGTTCTTCACGATGAAGGACGGCGGTATCGAGGGCCTCGTTCTGTGGGGTCAAAATCCCGCGGTCGGCGGCCAGAACGCCGCATTGCAGCGCGCCGCCCTCGGCGAACTGAAGTATATGGTCTGTCAGGATCTCTTCGAGACCGAGACCGCGTGCTTCTGGAAGCGCGAAGGCGTCGATCCAAAGACGATCGGCACCGAGGTCTTCTACATGCCCGCCGCATCGGTCGCGGAAAAGGCCGGCACCTTCACCAACACGATGCGGCTCGTGCAGTTTCACGAGAAAGCCGTCGATCCGCCGAACGCCGCGCGCAGCGATCTCGCGTTCGCGTGGAACATCGGGCGGCGCCTCAAAGCGCTCTACGCCGATTCGAAGAATCCGCTCGATCGGCCGATCCTCGACATCACGTGGAATTACGACAGCGACGACGCGCACGAACGCGCGCTGGGCGAACCGGACGTCGAAAAGGTCATGCGCGAGATCAACGGCACCGTGATCGCGACCGGCGATCACGTCAAGGGCTTCGCCGAACTCAAGGACGACGGCACGACGGCCGCCGGCGCGTGGATCTACTCGGGTTACTTTCCGGCACCAGGCGAAAACCTGACGCGCCGGCGCAAAGGCGATGATTGGGTATCGAGCGAGTGGGCATGGGCGTGGCCGGCGAACCGGCGGACGCTCTACAATCGCGCCTCGGCCGATCCCGACGGCAATCCGTGGAGCGAGCGCAAGAAATACGTCTGGTGGGATGCCGAGGCGAAGAAGTGGACGGGCCACGACGTTCCGGATTTCCCGGTCGTCAAAGATCCCGCGTTTCGCGCCGCGCCGGGCGCGCTCGGGATGGACGCGCATGACGGCAGCGCGCCGTTCATCATGCAAGAGTTCGGCGTGATCGAACTCTTCGGGGTGCAGGGCACGATCGACGGTCCGTTCCCGACGCACTACGAACCGCGCGAATCGCCGGTCACGAATGCGCTCTATCCGGGCGCGCAGATCAATCCGGTGCTCAAACAATGGTTGCGCCGCGATAATCCCTATCATCCCGTCGGCGATCCGGATCATCCGTATGTGCTCACGACCTATCGGCTCACCGAACACCATCTCACCGGGCAGATGACGCGCTGGTCGCCGTGGCTGGCCGAGCTGCAGCCGGAGATGTTCTGTGAAATCTCGCCGGAACTCGCGGTGGAACGCGGGATTCGCAATCGCGAATGGGTGACGATCTCGACTGCTCGCGGCGAGATCGAAGCACGCGCGCTCGTGACCGGGCGTATGCAACCGTTCAAACTTGCACCGAAACGGTTCGTCCATCAGATCGGTCTGCCGATTCACTTCGGCTACCAAGGCGTTGTAACGGGCGACGCGGCCAACGTATTGCCGCCGATGGTTGCCGACCCGAACGTCTCGATTCACGAAGCAAAAGCGTTCACGTGCAACATCCGGCCTGGCCGGCGCGGTGCCGCGCACGAAGGTCCCACCTGGCTCCCAGTACCAAAAGACGAGCAAACGCCGCTGGGTAAACCCGAACGCCCGGGACCGACGCGGGCTGCGTCGCAGGAAGGTGAGTCGTTCGACAACGACATCATCAGCGCCCAAACCATCATGGACGGCTCGCGCCGCGTGCACGATATCGGAGAAGAGCGATGAGCGACGAGACACCGCATACCACGATGGGGTTCTTCACCGACGTCACGCTGTGCATCGGCTGCAAGGCGTGCGAGGTGGCGTGCAAGCAGTGGAACGAGCTGCCATCCGACGGCTTCAAGCTGAGCGGCAACTCCTACGACAACACGAACCGGCTCGGCGCATCAACCTGGCGGCACGTCGCCTTCGTCGAACAGATGGACCGCCTCGAGCCCGATCTTTCGCGTTGGATGATGATGTCCGACGTCTGCAAGCACTGCACGAACGCGGGCTGCCTCGAAGCGTGCCCCACCGGCTCGATCATCCGCAACGAGTTCAACGATGTGTACGTGCAGCCCGACATCTGCAATGGCTGCGGCTACTGCGTCCCGTCGTGTCCGTTCGGCGTAATCGCGATCCAGCCCGACGACGGTCGCGCACAGAAATGCACGCTCTGCTACGACCGGCAGAAAGACGGCCTCGAACCGGCCTGCGCAAAATCGTGCCCGACCGATTCGATCACGTTCGGCCCCGTGCTCGAGCTGAAAGCAAAAGCTGAAAAACGTGTCGAGGATTTGCGCGCCCGCGGCCAAGAAGTTCAGATCTACGGCCTCGGCGAGCAGATGGGTGCGGTCGGGAACCTCAATGCGTTCTTCGTCCTGCCCGACCGTCCTGAGGTCTTCAACCTCCCGCCGAATCCCGTGCTGCCGTCGACGTTCCAACCGGCCGCCTATACCAGCCTCGCCGTTGCGATCGGTGTGATGGCGGTGGCGTCGTTCGCGATCTTTGGGAAAAACGCGTGATCGACGACCGTCCGCGCGAAGCCGCATCTTACACGCCCGACGATGTTGCGGCGAGCATGGCGCGCGGTGACGGCGGTTTCGGTCGCGACCAGCAGTCGTACTACGATCATCCGATTTTGCAGAAGCCGCACTGGGGCTGGGAGATCGAATGGTACTTCTATCTCGGCGGAATTGCCAGCGGCTCGGCGTTGCTCGCGATGGTCGCCGATCGCTCGGGACAATCGGCAAGCGCACCGCTCGTGCGCAACGGGCGCTATGCGGCGATGATCGGCGCGGCGGCGAGCGGCCTGCTGCTGGTGATGGACCTCGGCCGCCCCGAACGATTCCTCAACATGCTGCGCATCGTGAAGCTCAAGTCGCCGATGTCGGTCGGCGTGTACGCCCTGTTGAGCTTCTCGGCGACCGCGAGTCTTGCCGCGGCCGAACAACTTCACGCCGACGGCGTGCTGCCGTTCAACCTCGCGCGGCTGCTTCCGAAGCCCTTGCGGTTGCTCGCGATCGGTGCGAGTTCAGCATTGCTGGGTTCGTATACCGGCGTGCTGGTCAGCGCGACCGCGATTCCGGTGTGGTTTAGCGGCCGGCGCTTTCTGCCGGCGATCTTCGTGTGCTCGGCGACGTCGAACGCCTGCGCGCTGCAGCTCGCGCTGCTCGCGCTCACACCGGGCTCGCACGTGGCGACGATGCGCAAACTCGAGCGGCTCGAGGCGTTCGCCGCATTTGGTGAAGTGTTGCTCTTGCAGGCCTACCGGCGATCAGCGCGTAGCCTCGGCGACCCGCTCTTTCGCGGCGCGCTCGGCAACCGGTTAAAGGCCGGCACCGAGGTACTCGGCATCGCCGTGCCGCTGGTGCTGAATCTGTCCTCAGGATTCTCAAAGAGTTCGCACGATGGCCCGGTCCATCGCGGACGCACCTTGCTCGCCGCGGGTCTGACGCTGCTGGGCGGCTATCTGTTACGCACCGCCGTGCTGCGGGCGGGGAAAGTCTCCGCCGACGATCCGCGCGCGTATATCAACCACATGAACCCGTCGTAGGAAGCGGCGCCCGGCGAGGCGCAACGGTCCTCATGAAACGCCGTTTGACTGCCATGTTCGCGTTGCTGTTGGCCGCCTTGCTGTGGCCGGCCAAGCCCGCCGCCGCCTACGAGCCGCACGTGTTGCACTACTCCGACTCGCTCGACATCAACACGCTCAACTTGTGGATTGCGACCGCGGGCAACATCATCACACTCTCCGAGCTGACCAACGCATACTTCACGCGCCTCGATGCCAAGGGCAACCCGGTGCCCGAATTGGTGACGGTGATCCCGTCGTCGAAAAACGGCGGAATTAGTCCCGACGGCAAGACGATCACCTGGCACTTGCGGCACGGCGTGAAGTGGAGCGATGGTGCGCCGTTTGATTCGAGCGACGTGACCTACTCGTGGCGTGTAGCAAAGGACCCGACCAATAATATCGCCGTGCGCGACATTTGGGATCGGCTCAGTAGCATTTCGGCACCCGATAAATACACGGTCGTCTTCCGGCTGAAGGAACCCTACGCGAGCTTCATCGTTGATTATTTCAATACGATGAGTAACGCGTCGATTTTGCCCAAGCACATCCTCGGCCCGGGAACCAACTTCAACCAGTCGCCGTACAATGCGTTACCGGTGGGCATTGGACCGTTTCGTTATACGGCGTTCAATCGCGGCACGTCGGTCGAGATGGAAGCGAACCCGTACTACTTCCGCGGGTTGCCGAAACTGCACAAGATCATCTATCGGATGATCTCCGACGACAACACCGACATGACGCAGCTCACAACGGGTGAGCTCGATCTTTGGGACACCGTCAACGGCACGATGGCGGCCGGCGCTAAGGTGCTGCCGGGTAAAGCCTGGTCGACGCGGTTGAGTCAATACATGTCGGCGATCTTCTTCAACACGAGCAAACCGCAGCTGAAGGATCCGGCGGTGCGGCGCGCGTTGCGGCTTGCGACGAATCGTCCGTTGATCTTCGATAAGGTCGTTCTGCGCAACGGCGTGATCACCGAATCCGTCGTGCCCCGCATGGCGCACGGTTACCTCGATCTTCCCATCACGAAGTACGATCCGAAAGCGGCCGAAGCGATGCTCGATGCGGCCGGCTGGAAGCTCGGCTCCGATGGCGTCCGTCATAAGAACGGCATGGCGCTCGCGCTGGATATCGCGATTCCGAGCGGCTACGGACCGAGTGCGACGTTGTCGGCATTGCTCCAGAACGACTACACGAAGATCGGCGTGGCTACGACGATCCACAACTACGCGAACGGACAATTCTTCGGTCCCTACGCGGCCGGCGGTATCATTCAAACCGGCAAGTTCGACGCGGCGCTGCATTCGCAATCGCTCGGTCCAGTGTACGGAAATATCAACGGCGTGCTGACGTGCAATTCCATTCCGCCGAACGGATTCAACGAAACCCACTACTGCAACCAACAGGTCGACGCACTCAACGATGCCTACTTGCACTCGTACGATCCGGCCGTGCAAAATAAGGCCGCGGCGCAATTTCAGCGCATCATCGATAACGACGCGCCGTTGATCATGATGTACGAGCGCGCGTTCTTAGCCGTCTACGACAAGCGTTTGACGGGCTTCCACCCCAACTCGTTCTCGAATTGGGGTGGAGACCCGTGGAACCTGGATATCTAGCCGGTCGCCGGCGCCGGGGCCGGTTTCTTGGTGATGAACGGCAAGACGATCGCACACAGCAGCATGACGGCCATCGGCATCAGTGCTCCCGAGAACGAACCCGTCCGGTCTTTCACCGCGCCCGCGATGTAGGGCCCGACCAAACCGCCGAGGCCCCACGCCGTGATGATGTAGCCGTAGTTCTGGCCGAGGAACTTCGTCCCGAAGTAATCGGCGTTGAACGACGGCATCGTGCCGAAACCGCCACCGTAACACGCGAGGATGATCGCGAAGGCGAACAGCACGAGCGGCACGCTGTGGAAACCGGGCAACAGGAAGAAGATCACGACTTGGCAGGCATAGATGCAAACGAGCACCATGTTGCGTCCGATGCGATCCGATACCGCGCCCCAGAAGAAGCGGCCGAGTGCGTTGAACACCGCGACGAATGCATACGCGCTGATCGCCGTGCCGGTGAGCGCTTTGATCGCGTCGGGATCGGTAACGCCCTTCGAAATCAGTTCGCGAATGATCGGAACGGCATTCGAGACGATGAGGATGCCGGCAACGACGTTGAGGAATAGCATCAGCCACAGTAAATAGAGCTGTGGCGTACGCAGCACTTGCGCCGGCGTGTATGAGCCTTCGTGCGATGCCGCGGCATTCGCAACGCCGCCGACGGTGTAGCCTTCCGGCGGATTCTGCAGCAGCATGGCGGCGAGGCCGCCGATGATTGCGTACACGATACCGCTTGCGAGGAACACGGTCATGATGGTGCTGATATCCGCTGCCGTCATTGCGTGCGCGACTGCATCGAACGGCGTACCCGCAACGACCGCAGCCGATTTCGCATCGGCGTACGCGCCGGCGTCTTTGGATGCCGTGACGAAGCCGGGGATCGCTTTGAGCACGAAGCCGTAGATGAACGCGCCGAAGCCGAAGCCCATGACGACCATGCCGCTGGCGAGGCCGCGCTTATCGGGGAACCACTTGGTGACGGTCGCAACCGGCGTGATGTAGGCCATTCCGTTTCCGAGGCCACCGATCACGCCGTAGGTGACATCCCACCACCAGATCTCATGGGGTCCGACGGCGGCAAGCAAGTTGCCGATGCCCCAGAGAACGATGCCGGTGATCGTCACCGTGCGCGGGCCGACCTGATCTTGCCACCGGCCGCCGATGACCGCGCCGATGCCGAGCGCGAAGATCGCGATGCCGAACACCAGGCTGGCCTGCGTGGACGACCAGCCAAAACTGGCGATCAGCGGTTGCGTGAAGTTACTCCACGCGTAGACGGTACCGGCCAGGATCATCACGATGACCCCCGACCAAGCGATGGCCCAACGGTTGGGCGTAGCCGGAGCAACTGCCATAAGACCCCCTCCAAAGGGATGGACCCCACCTCAATCCAGGGAGGGCCTAGCTCTTAGAGAGACCCTTGGTTGCTTGAAAAGCAGTTCCTCTTAAGCGGGAGCTCCGGGAATCTTTATTCCCTACGAGTCCTCGCGCCGATAGGCCCCGAGGCCAGGCCGGAACGACTTCTCATCGAGGAACTGCTCGAGGCCCCGGACGCGGCCTTTCTCTTTGTCCATCATCGCGTTCTGTGCGCTCTTGGCTCCGGAGAACTCCGATGCGAGTTCCCACTCCATGTTGCGGGTGAACTTATACATCACTTTCGCGTTGTACACGGTCACCGGATTAAGCGCGAGCAACTTCTTTGCGATTTCCAGTACGCGCGCGCGAAGTTGATCGCGCGGCACCGCGTAATTGACCAGACCCATCTCGGCCGCTTGTTTGCCGCTGAACGTATCGCCGGTCATGATGTAGTAGAGCGCTTGGCGATAGCCCATCGTTTCTTCGATCGCCTTGCAGACGTTGCCGCCGGGAATGATTCCCCAGTTCACCTCGGAGACGCCGAACGTCGCGTCCTCCGCGGCGACGGCGAGATCGCAGCCGACGAGCGGCGTGAACGCGCCACCGAAGCACCACCCGTTGACCATCGCGATCGTGGATTTCGGATACTTGCGCAACCGCCGCCACTGCCAATCTTGCGAGGCCGAATGATTGCGCAGCTTGCGGATCCATTCGAAGTTTTCCGTTTCGCGAAAGTACTCTTTGAGATCCATTCCGGCGCTGAACGCGTCACCGGCGCCGGTGAGCACGAGCACGCGGCAGCGATCGTCGTACTCGAGATGGTTGAGCACGTCCATCATCTCGCGGTTGAGCGTCGGGCTCATCGCGTTGCGCTTGGCGGGCCGGTTTAGTGTTACCCACGCGATGCCGTCCTCGAAGGTCACTTCGACGGTCTTCCACTTTGGCAGATCGCTAGGCGTGGTCGTGCTCTCGCTCATGGTACGTTCCTTTCGCCGGAATGCGGCGCTTAAGCCGGCGTTCGCGCAAGCGCAGTGATGCGCGGCGCCAGCGCAATGACGAGGGCCAGCGTCATCAGGAAAAACGTGGGGTGAACGAACGTCAGCCGGCCGTGTGGGATTGCGCGGCAACCCATGTCGGTGAAGGCCATCGCCATGCAAAAAATCCCGTAAGCCAGCTGCAGCCGGTACTCCGGATCGATACGCGTGCCGAAGAACGAGCGTTTGTGACCCGGCAGCACCCAGTACAGTAGCGGAATCGCGAGCACGAGACAGAGTCCGCCGGTGGTTAGCCCGTAGATGAGGCCGAACGTGCGATCGCCTTCGAGAAACGCGAACATCTAAGCGCATGGTTCTGTGCGCTAACCGAACGCCCCCGCGATCGCGCCGAGGAGTGCACTCGCGAAGACGACGATCCACGGCGGAACCATCCAGACTGCGATGAGCGCGTACGCGGCAAGCGCGATGCCGATACTGCTCGGGCTCACGGCGAGCGAGGTGAGGATAGGATGGTAGAGCACGCCGCCGAGCAAGCCGACGACGCTTGCGTTCGCACCGCGTAACGCAGCTGCCGCTCCCGGCAGCGAGCGTGCGCGATCCCATACCGGAGCGAGGGCGAAGATCAGCGCAAATGACGGCACGAAGATCGCAATCGTCGCGACGAGCGCGCCGGGGATGCCATTGAGCGATGATGCATTCGCGGCGCCCAGAAACGCGGCAAACGTGAACACCGGCCCCGGCATCGCCTGGACCGCTCCGTAGCCGGCGAAGAAATCCGGCGCCGGGATCAAGCCGTTGCTTACGAGGTCTTGCAGTAGCGGCAACACGACGTGTCCGCCGCCGAACACGAGCGTTCCGGCGCGCACGATCGTCTCGAGCAAGGCGACGGGCGGCGCGGCGAGCCATTGTGGAACGAGCAGTAACGCGACGACGAGGACGAACACGAGGCCCGCGCCGATCGCTATGCCGCGTGGTATGCGCACGGGGAGCGCCGGCGCCGTGACGGGCAGTCCTTTCCCGCGCAGAAACAGGCCGCCGGCCAGCGCGCCGAGCGCGATGGGAAGCCAACCGAGGCCCGCGCTCCCGCCGATGGCGATCGCCAGAATGGTCGCGCCGAACGCGATGGTTTTGGTTTCCCGATCCGTACAGAGGGAGCGCGCGAGCGAAATCACCGCTTGCGCGACGACCGCTGCTGCGGCGGCGGTAAGCCCGGCGAGCAACCCGGTAAACCAGCCGCTTGCGGCAATGCCGCTCCGCGCCTGGAGTGCGTGCAGCGCAAGCGCGATGAGCGTCATCGCAATGGCGGAGGGTGCCGTGAAACCGAGCCACGCAACGAACGCGCCACCCGCGCCGGCGCGCATCAGGCCGATCAACATCCCCGATTGACTCGACGTCGGGCCCGGCAGCACCGAACAGAACGCGACGATCGCAGCGAAGGTCGCCTCGTCGAGCCACGCGCGGCGCTCGACGAATTCACGCCGGAAGTATCCGAGGTGTGCGATCGGACCGCCGAACGACGTCAGCCCCAGTCGCAAGAAAATCCGGAAGACGTCGCCCATGGCCGCCCTCCCGTTCGGCGGGCACGGCAATCGGCCCCGTAGAACGCGCGTGGAATGGACGAGGGGCTTACAGTCTACGCGAAGGGCCGGTTTTGCCGCTACGATGAGGCCAAGATCGGGCTGATGACGCACGCGCTGCACTACGGCACGGGATGCTTCGAGGGCGTGCGCGGCTTCTGGTCGGCGCGCGATGAAGAACTCTATCTCTTTCAACTAGAGGATCACTACGAGCGCATTCACGCATCGGCCAAGATCCTGATGATGAAGGTTCCGCACACCGTTCCCGAGCTGATCGAAATCACGACGGAACTCTGCGCGCGCAACAATTTCCGCGGCGACGTCTACATTCGTCCCTTGATGTACAAATCGAACGAAGAGATCGGCGTGCGTCTGCACGACGTAAAGGACGAGCTCGCCATCATGGCGATGCCGTTCGATCGTTATTTCGATGCGACCGCCGGCCTGAATTGCACGGTCAGCGCGTGGCGCCGCATCGACGACACGACGGCGCCGGCGCGCGCGAAGGTCACCGGCGTCTACATCAACTCCGCGCTCGCTAAGAGCGAAGCGATCCTCAACGGTTACGATGAGGCGATCTTGCTCTCAGCCGACGGTCACGTCTCCGAGGGCAGCGCCGAGAACATCTTCATCGTGAAGAAGGGCGTCATCTACACGCCCGACGCCTCGCAGAACATTCTTGAGGGCTGCACGCGCCGCACGCTGATGACGCTGGCCGATGCAGAGTTCGGGATGACGGTAGTCGAGCGCGCGATCGATCGCAGCGAACTCTTCACCGCCGACGAAGTCTTCATATCGGGAAGCGCGGCCGGGCTGCAGTTCGTGCGCGCTGTCGACCATCGGATCGTCGGCGACGGCACGCAGGGTCCGATTTCCAAGAAACTCGCCGATTTGTACGACAAGGTCGTGCGCGGCGCGCTGCCCACGTATCATCCGTGGTTGACGCGCACGTACGCCAATCGTAAAACGGCCGCCGTCTAACCGTTTACCGGCCGCCGATTGCCGCCAGGCGCGCGGCGAGTTCGGCGACGGCGAGCGAATCCAGGCGTCCGCCGGCGGCGAGCAACTCGCCTAGCCGTTCGGCGCTCAGCGCTCCGCGCAGCTTCGCGAAAAGTGTATCGCGCAAGCTCTTCGTGACGGTTTCGCGCCGGGTGCCGAACGAGGCGAAGGCGGAGTCGGCGAAGCCCATCAGCCGCGCAGCCGTCTCCGGTGCGTTCCCGGCGAGCGCGAACGCGGCCGCGGCTTGAATGACGATCGCTAGGCCCAGCGTATTTTCGGTGCGCCGCACGATCTCGAGCGCTTCACTCAGCGCCTCTGCGACGCCGTCGGTACGGCCGAGCGCGAGTGAAAATTGCGCGACGTCGGCGAGCACGTTGACGAGTCCGCGCCGATCGTTGATCTCGCGCCGCACGTCGGCAGCGATGCGCGCAGCGGCGACGGCCTCATCGAACCGGCCGAGACGGAAGTAGAGATGGCTCATGCCGTGATGGGAGAGCGCCAGCCCGAAGTCGTTTTCGAGCACGCGACAGAGCGAGATGCTCTCATCGTACATCACTTCCGCCTCGCGCGGATCTGAGCCGGTGAGGAAACTTGCGAGGCGGCGCAAGAAGCTGGCTTGATAAACGAAGTCGTGCGAATCGCGGGCCAGGTCGAGCCCCTCGCGCGCGATCGTCTCAGCTTGTTCGGTTTGGTCGTTGTGCAGCAACGCCATCGCGTACGCGTTGAGCGCTTCCAAGCGCCACTTCGTCTCGGGAGCTTCCCGCAACAGCACGTAGGCTTCGTGCGCGGCGTCGAGTTCGGCCAACGTTCCACCGAACGCGCCGTAACGCGAAGCGAGCTCGGCCCGGCGCGTCAGCACGCGCCCGCGCAACGTGGGCCGCGCGCCCGACGCCAGGGCGTCGCGGGCCAGAGTGTTCCAGTTGGCCCACTCGCTCCAACGTCCGAGCGATGACGTCTCGACAAGGGCCGCGCAAATCTCGACGCCGGTGAGCGGATCGTGTCCGTCGCCAAGCGTCCATTCGAGCGCCGTCCGGACGTTGTCGAGCTCGTCGATGAGCGGCGCGATCCACGCGCGGTACGATCCTTGGCCCTCAGCCAAGCTCGCGCGATCGATCTGCGCCCGGAAGTACGCCGCATGCCGCGCGCTCACGTGGGCTCGCTCGCCGCTCGCATCGAGGCGCTCGGCGGCGTACTCGCGCGTTGACTCGAGCAACCGGTAGCGCGGGGCTTCGAATACCACGAGTGATTTGTCGACCAGCGCCGAGAGCGCACCGTAGACGGCGTCCGCGCCCAGGTCGTCATCGGTGCAAACCTCGAGGATCGCCGGTAAGGTGAAGCCACCGGTGAAGACCGCGAGCCGCGCGAAGAGCGTGCGCTCCGCGGCGCCCAGGAGATCGTAGCTCCAATCGATCGTCGCGCGCAGCGTTTGCTGATGCGGGAGCGCGCTGCGGTCGTTGGTCACGAGCAAGCGGAAGCGCGAGTCCAGGAGCGCGGCGATTTGCGCGACATCCAACACGCGCACACGCGCGGCGGCGAGTTCGATCGCAAGCGCGATGCCATCGAGGCGTCGACAGATCTCGGCGATCAGCGGAGCATTGGCGTCGGTAAGCGTGAAGCTGTCATCGGCGGCGCTGGCGCGCTCGACGAAGAGCGCGACCGCGGAATACGCGGCCGCATCGACCGCGCGCGGGGTCATGTTGGGGAGCGGGATGGAGTGTGGCGGAACGCGATATGTCGCTTCGCCGGCGATGCCGAGCGGTTCGCGACTCGTCGAGAGAACGCGAATGCGCGGCGCGTCGCGCACGATCGCGGCGATCGTTCGAGCGGCGTTCGTCACGAGATGCTCGCAATTGTCCACCACGAGAAGTAGGTGGCGTTCGCGCAGGGCAACGAGCAACGATGAAAGCGACGAGCGATCCGCATGTTCTTCGACACCGAAGAGCGTGGAAAATGCCGAAACGACGTGTGCTTCATCGCCGAGCGGCGCCAGCTCGACGAGCCACACTCCATCGGGATAACGGGTCAACTGCCGGCGCGCGACATCGAGTGCGAGCCGCGTCTTGCCGACGCCGCCCGCGCCAAGCAGCGTGACCACGCGGTATTGGCCGAGCAGATCGTCGACGCGCGCAATGTCCGCGTCGCGACCGATGAGCGTTGCCGTGGCGACGGGAAGATTGTTCGCGGTCGGCAGCGGTGAGGGCAGCCGTTCGTACGCTTCGACGTCGGCGGGATCGACGACGACCACGCGGTCGCGACCGGTGCCCTTGGCGCGATACAGCGCGCGGTCGGCGCTCTCCACGAGTTCGTGGTGGTGCGCGCCGCGTTTGGGAATCATCGAGGCGACGCCGACGCTGACGGTAACGATACCGCGTGCCGACCCTTCGTGCAGAATTCCGAGCGATTCGACCGCAGCCCGCAGACGTTCTGCAATCTTTGCCGCGCAACGCGACTCGGCGTCCGGAATAACGACGCCGAACTCTTCGCCGCCGTAGCGCGCAAAGCAATCGGTGGCACGCACGACGCTGGCTTTGCACGCGCGCGCGATCTGCTGCAAGCAGTAGTCGCCTTGCGGATGTCCGTAGGCGTCGTTGTAGAGCTTGAACGAATCGATATCGAGTAGCGCGACCGAGATGGACTTCTTCGCTCGTATCGCGCGCGTCCACTCGCGTTCGAGTGCGGCATCGAAGGCGCGCCGGTTCGGCACCCCGGTCAGCGCATCCAACACGGTGAGTTCTTCGAGATGACGCGCGCGCTCGCGCAACGCCGCCTTTTGCAGCGCGAGTGAAAGGTAGCCCGCAAACGCATCGCAGAGCGCAAGCCCGTCTTCGTCGTACACGTCGCGGCGCGAGGTCATCCAGACGGCGCCGCTCACGCGGCCATCGTCGCGCAACGCTGCGTAGGCGCGATTGAGGTCGAGCCGCGGCGTTCCATCGGCCAGCACGGCGCGCGCGATCGCGTCGTCGACGACTTCCTCGCAGGCCGTGAAGTTGGAACGCGTGCGCCGCCAACGAACCGTGCAGCCGTGCGAACCGGCTAGCGCCAGGGTCACATCGGACGCATCGGCAGCCCGGAGCAGACGCGCGCAAACCGCATCGAGAATAGACTCGAGCGGTCCGCTGCCGTTGATCAGGTTGGCCGTTTCACGGAGGACGTCGCGGACGGCCTGACGCCGATCAGCCGGTCTGGGTTGGAACATCGCTCACGACGTGTTCGGAGCAAGCGTCCGCGGACAGTTGGCCCTTCGGCCGACACCCGGGCCTTCGAGCGCTACATGAGCCGCTCCGGGACGATGGGCAGGTCGCGGATCCGGCGGCCGCTGGCGTGGTAGACGGCATTTGCGACCGCGGCCGCCACGCCGGTAATCCCGATCTCACCGACGCCCCGGACGCCGAGCCCATTGAACGTCAGATCGGGATGATCGACGAACGCGATGTCGATCGGGGGGACGTCGGCGTTGACCGGCACGTGGTAGTCGGCCAGGTTGTTCGTGACGATCGCGCCGCTGCGTGGATCGCGCAGGGTCTCCTCCATCAGCGCCATCCCCAAGCCCATGATGATGCCGCCGAGCATCTGCGAGCGGGCCGTCTTCGGATTGAGGATGCGGCCGCAGTCATAGACCCCGGTGAACCGGGTGACGCGCAAGCGCGCGAGCTCTTCGTCGTAGCGTACCTCGCAGAATTGCGCGCCGAACGAGTGGAACGAGTGCTTCTCCTCATCGACCTCACCGCTGCCGGAGCCCATGGCCTCGAGGCCGGCCGCGGCGCCGCGGAGGTTGCCGCCGGCGAGACGCTTGAGCTGTTCGCAGGCATCCACCAATGGCGGCATCACGCTGGCGGTGCTTTGCGAGCCGCCCGCGACCGGCGCCTTCGGATAGGTGGAGTCGCCGATTTTCACCGTCACATCGGCGAGCGGAATGGCGAGCGTGTCGGCTGCCACTTGCGCGATGATCGTGTACATCCCGGTGCCGAGGTCGTGGGTCGCGCACTCGACCGTGACGCGGCCGCCGCCGTCGGTGCGTACGCGCACGTCGGTGGCGCCGGCCATCGCCGGATAGGTCGCCGTCGCCATGCCGTAGCCGACGAACTCGTTACCGGCGCGCATCGAGCGCGGCTCGGGCGTGCGCTTCTCCCAGCCGAACCGTTGCGCGCCTTCGGTGTAACACTCGAGTAGATGTTTGCTCGAGAACGGTAGGCCGCTCGATGGATCTTTCGCGGCGTGATTGCGCACGCGTAGCTCGATCGGATCGACGTTCACGGCATACGCGAGTTCATCCATCGCCGACTCGATCGCAAACGACCCCGGCGACTCACCGGGCGCGCGCATCGCGGTCGGCGTCGAGATATCGAGCCGCACGGCATGATGCGTAATGCGCATATTCGGAATCGCGTAGAGCATGCCGGTGGATTTGTTGGCGGGCTCGCTGAAATCGCCGGCATGCCCGGTCGTGTCGAGAACGTCGTGCACGATCCCGGTGATCGAGCCGAACTCGGTCGCGGCGATCCGCACGCGTTGCTCGGTCTCCGAGCGGTGGCCGTTCGAGGTGAAGAACTGGCTCCGATCGATGACGAGCTTGACGGTTTTTCCAACCACCTTGGCCGCCATTGCCGCAATCACGGTGTGCGCCCACACGAAGCCCTTCGAACCGAAGCCGCCGCCGAGGAACGGCGAGATCACATGGACCTGCGCGGGATCGAGATCGAAGAAATGCGCGAGCGTATTTTGCGTGCCGTTGATCCATTGCGTCGCGTCGTAGACCGTGAGGTCGTCGCCCGTCCAGGTGGCGACGGTTGCCGACGGTTCCATGGCGTTGTGCGTTTCGGCCGGCGTCGTGTAAGTTACGTCGAGTTTCGTCGGAGCTGCAGCGAGCGCGGCATCGACGTCGCCGCGTTCAACGTTGAGCGCGGAGCCGAAGAACGTTTCGACCTTCTCTTTGCGGGCTCGCGTCTGCGCGTCGATCGCCACGACAGACGGCGTTTCATCGTATATGATGCGTAGCAACGCGGCCGCCGTGGTTGCGGCTTCGAGCGTCGTCGCAATGACGGCGGCGATGTGCTGTCCCCAGTAGCGAACCACGTCGGTCTGCAGCGGCGTAAGGTTCGGCTCGGTATAGAGCGTCGCGGCGGCGAAATCGAAGCCCGTTTGCGTGATGCGCGGCGCGTTGCGATACGTGAGCACTTCGACGACACCGTCGACGGCGCGCGCCGCCCCTTCGTCGATCGAGCGAATTCGTCCGCGCGAAATCGTACTCTGCACCATGACCGCGAAGAGCGGATGCTCGACCGGCGCATCGGCTGCGTAGCGCGCTGCGCCGGTGACCTTGAGCGGCCCGTCGACGCGGTCGATCGGGCGACCGGTATGCGTGGAAGGCCGCGCTAACGTCGTCGTCATGATGCACTCCCGGCGAGCGTGCCGAGCACGCGGACGATCGCGCGCTTTGCGAGCTCCACCTTGAACGCGTTGTGCGGCGTCGTCTCGGCGCCGGCGAGCGCGGCATCGGCGGCGCGCCGGAAGAGTTCGGGCGAAGGCGTTGCTTCATCGAGAATGCGTTCGGCCTCGCGCGCGCGCCACGGCACGGTGGCCACACCACCGAGCGCGAGGCTCGAGCGCGCGATGGTCCCATCACTAACGCTAAGACACGCGCCAACCGACACGAGCGCGAACTCATAGGACGCGCGATCGCGCAGCTTAAGGTAGAGCGAGCGGCGGTACAGCGGCGCGGTGGCGATCTCAACCGCGACGATCACGTCGCCGTGCTGCAAGACGGTCTCACGCTCCGGCGTTTCTTGGGGCAGGCGGTAGAATTCATCCAACGTGAATCGCACCTCGCCGCTTTCGCGCATCACGACGATCGTTGCGTCGAGCGCGGCGAGCGCAACGTTCATGTCGCTCGGATTCGTCGCGATGCAGCCGTCGCTCGTTCCGAGCACCGCGTGCATGCGGTTGACGCCGTCGCGCGCGTCGCAGCCGCTGCCCGGCGCGCGTTTGTTGCAACGCGAAACGTTATCGCGGAAATACGAGCAACGCGTGCGCTGCAAGAGATTACCGCCGACGGTTGCCATGTTGCGCAGTTGCCCCGACGCTCCGGCCGCGAGCGCTTGAGCGAGAACCGGGAATTCGCGCACGATCGTCGCGTCGTCGGCAACATCGGAATTGCGCGCGAGCGCGCCGATGCGGACGCGTTCGGGCGTCACCTCGATCGTCGTCAGCGGCAGCCGGTTGATATCGATCACGACCGCCGGACGCTCGACACCGGCCTTCATCAAATCGAGTAGCGTCGTGCCGCCGGCGATCATCTGCGCTTCGGGATATTCAAGCAGCGCGGCGCGCGCGCTAGCGACCGTATCGACGCTACGATACGTGAACGGTTGCATCAGACGGTCTGCCCCGCGACGGACGCGATCGCGTCGACGATGTTCGGATAGGCGCCGCAGCGGCAAATGTTCCCGCTCATCCGTTCGCGGATCGCGTCGGCATCGAGCGTGCGCCCTTCGGCGAGCAACCCGACGGCCGACATGATTTGACCGCTGGTGCAGAAGCCGCACTGGAACGCGTCGTGCTCCACGAACGCTTGCTGCAGGGGATGCAGCCCGGCATCGCCGGCGAGCCCCTCGATCGTCGTCACGTCGTCGTCGCCGTGCATCATGGCGAGCGTTAAGCAGCTGAGCACGCGCCGGCCGTTCACGAGAACGGTGCAAGCGCCGCATTGTCCGCGGTCGCAGCCCTTTTTCGTTCCGGTCAGCCCGGCGTGTTCGCGCAGCGCGTCCAAGAGCGTGGTCTCGGCAACGAGGTCGATCTCGCGCACGGAACCGTTGATCCGAAGTGAAAATCGCATCATGCCCGACTCATACCCTGCCCAAAGGGAATCGAACGGTCTTAAGTTGCGGGCTGATCTCCCGCGGCCGGCGGCGCGTTTACCGGGAGGGCATCGGCGGGGGCGTTCGGCGGCGTCCACATCTGCAGGTCGCGCTCGGAGTCGGTGCTCGCCGGATTTGTCAGCGGCGCTCCGGCGAACGGGGTGGCCGCATAATCGTTGGCTTCGCGCCAGACGCTGAAGCGGGCAAGCTCGCTATACGCGATCCGCGAGACGCCTTGAATGAAGTGGTAGCCGGCCTCGAGCGTGGAGAGGTTGGTCGCCATCACCGCAATCGCATAGGGCTCGCTATTGAGGTACACGATGCCGACGTCGTTGAGGGTATCGTGCAGTTCGCCGGTCTTGTGCGCGATCGTCGTCCCGCGCGGAAGCGGCTGGGGGATCAGGCCGTTGTGGTGCTGGCCGGTCATGATCGAGATCATCTCGCGCGACGACCACTCGTCGATCAGCTGGAACCGTGCCATCGACGTCATCAGCTTCACCATGTCGTTGGCGCTGGAGCGGAGCGCGTAGTGGATCGGTCCTTCGGAGCGGATATAGTCGTGGAGGCTCGTTTGCGTGAGGCCCAGGTCGGTCATCTCGTAGTTGATCGCGCGCCGGCCGACCAGGCGGATCAGCATGTTCGTGGCGGTGTTGTCGCTCTCAGTGATCATCAGCGTGAGCAGCCGGGACACCGTATAACGGGAGCCGCGCGGGGCGTCGGAGAGGTCGCCCCAGCCCCAATCGCGGTCGCTCTGTTGCAGCGTGACCTTACGATTGAGGTCGAAGTCGCCGTGCGCGAGCCGCTTGAAAACTTCGACCATCACGGGAATCTTGATCGTTGAGGCCGCCGGCATCTGCGCGTTAGCGTTCACCGAAGTGCTCAGGCCGGTCGCGAGATCCTCAACCATGATGCCGACATTGCCCGGTGCGTGCATCGACATCGTGGAGAGTTCGGTTTGCAGCGTGCCGAGCGGGCCTGGGGCAGCGGCATCAGCACGCGTTGTGAAGGCGCTGAAAATGAGCAGAGCTACAGCAACGAAGACTCGTCGCGGCAATCGCATTGCGGACATTGTGCCTTGTAGTGGCACGTCTCGTCAAGTCTGATCCCTTGGCCATGTGGCGAAGCGAGCGTCCTTATGACGTGCGGTTAGCGGCTCTTGCTGCCCCGCACTGCCTCGGCAACGTACGGGATGCCGTCGGCAGCCGGTGCGCGCACGCGGCCGGCGAGTCCGGCGAGCGCAACCAGCGCGGCGAGATACGGCAGCGCTTGCATCAATTCGCTCGGAATTCCGGCGCGCTGCAACGTGTATTGCAAGGCTGAGAAGAACCCGAAGAACAACGCCGCGCCGGTCGCACCGAAGGGTGTCCAGCGTCCGAAGATCACCGCGGCGAGTGCGATGAAGCCGCGTCCGGCCGTCATGCCGTCGGAGTAGAGGTCCAGTTCGGCGAGCGAGAGATAGACGCCACCGAGTGAGGCGATCGCGCCGCCCGCGACGACGGACCAGAAGCGCGTGCGCAGCGGATCGATCCCGGCCGCCGCCGCAGCGCGCGGGTTTTCGCCGCACGCGCGGATGCGCAGACCCCACGGCGTACGCGTGAGAAACAGCGATAGCGCGCCGGCTAAAATGAGTGCGATGACGGTCAGCACGGCTTCACCGGTCTGACCGAATGCCGGGACTTCACGCGATGCGCCCGGTTGCCCGAACACGAGCACAAGCCCGAACGCGGCGCCGCCGAGCGCGACGATGTTCAACCCGGTGCCGGCGACGATCTGATCGAACGCCAGCCGCGTCGATACGAATGCGAGCAGGGCAGCGAGTGCGGCGCCCGCAACGATCCCAGCGAGCGCGCCGAGCAACGGACTGCCGGTCGCACCCGAAACGCAAACCGCAGCGAACGCGCCGCCGATCATGATGCCTTCGAGCCCGATGTTGACGACGCCCGAACGTTCGGAGAGCACGCCGCCAAGCGCCGCAAAGATCAGCGGTGTCGCCTTGACGAGCGTGAGTGCGGCTAGCGCGATCAGGGCGGCGATGAGCGCGGTCACGTCGTGCGCCTCGACGCCACGTAGCGGCGTCCCGCGAGTGCGATAATGACGAGACCTTCAACGACGTTGACGATGTCGCGCGGAACGTTCGCCTCAGCTTGCATCGAGAGCGCGCCGTTCTGCAAGATGCCGAAGGCGAATGCGGCCACCGCGATCCATGCCGGCTCGAGGTTGCCGACCAGCGCGACCGCGATCGCAACGAAGCCGTAGCCGGGGCTGAGGCCGGTGTTGAAGCGATGCAGCACGCCGGTGACGAGGGTTGCGCCGCCGAGTCCGGCGATCGCGCCGGAAAACGTCATTGCCAGCAACGCGATGCGGCTGAGATCGATGCCGGCGCGGCGCGCCGCTTGCGGCGCTTCACCGGCCGCGCGTAACTCGAAGCCGAAGATCGTGCGGTTGAAGACGAAGCGGAGCGCGAACGTGACCGCGAGCGCGATCACGATTGAGATCGTGAGGCGCGTGTCGGGAACGATCGTCGGCAGCCACGCGGTGTGCGCGAGCAGCGGCGTCTCGCCTTCGTTGGCGGTCGCGAAGTGCAACGGGCCATCGACGATGTAGGTAGCGAACAGCGCCGCGATCACGTTGAGCATCAGCGTCGCGATCACTTCGTTCGCGCCGAAGCGTGCTTTTAGGAAGCCCGCGATGCCGCCCCAAAGACCGCCTGCAATCGCGCCCGCGAGCAAGGTAACGATGATGGAAACGATCGGCGGCCCCGGCACGAACACGCCGGCGATACCGGCGGCGAGACCGCCGAGCACGAGTTGACCCTCGGCGCCGATATTGAACAGCCCGGCACGAAACGCCAGCGCGATGCCGAGTGCCGGGAAGAGCAGTGCGGTTGCGGAGACGAGCGTTTCGGCAAACTCCGATGTCGTGCCGAACGCGCCGTCGAAGAGTGCGGAGAAACCGTCGATTGGCGAGACGTGCGCGAGCAGCATCGCGATGCTGCCGACGCCGAACACGACGATCAGCGCGATGCCGAGATCGCGAACGACGCGTAAACGGAAGAACGCGGCCATCAGTGCCCCCCCGCCATCAGCGCGCCGACGCGGCCGCGGTCGACGTTCGCACGATCGAACGAACCGACGAAGCGTCCGCCGCACATCACGAGCACGCGATCGGCCAGCGCGAAGATCTCATCGAGCTCGAAGGAGATCAGCAGCACGGCAACACCGGCGTTGCGCGCTTCGATGAGCCGCGACTGCACGAGCGTTGCCGCGCCGACATCGATGCCGCGCGTCGGTTGATAGGCGACGAGCAATTTTGGATGTGCGCAGAGTGCGCGGCCGACCACGATTTTTTGCTGGTTGCCGCCGGAAAGCGCGTCCACGAGCGCGCGCGGGTCGGGCGGCCGGACGTCGAAGCGCTCGATCACCTCTTGCGTGGCGACGGCTTCAGCCTTGTCATCGAGGACCAAGCCGCGCCGTAGTGGCGCCGTCTGATGGCGGCCGAGCGCGACGTTCTCGGCGATCGACCAGCCGAGCACGAGCGCTTCGTTGCGGCGGTCTTGCGGAATGACGCGCACGCCTGCGGCGAGTCGCGCGGCCGGCGTCACCGCAGAAGCGAGCGTAACGCCGTCGAGTTCGATCGTGCCGATGTACGCGATGACGCCGGCAAGCGCATCGGCGAGTGCGGATTGGCCGTTTCCTTCGACGCCGGCGACGCCGACGATTTCGCCCGCGCGCACTTCGAACGTGCCGTCGAGCAATTCGCCGCCGCCGGAGCCGGCCGCGAGGTTGCGGACGGTCAGACGCGATGCAGGCATGAGCGCGGCGCGTTCGGCGAGCGGCGGCAGTTCGCCGCCGACCATGGCGCGCGCGATCTCGTCGGTCGACGTCGAGTTTGTATCGTAACGCGCGACGACACGCCCGGTGCGCATCACGGTCACGCGCGTGCTGTAGTCGATGACTTCTTGCAGCTTGTGGGTGACGATCAGCACAGCAGCGCCGGCCTTTGCCAGCGCGGTGACGGTGCGGAAGAACGAGGCGATCTCGGTTGGTGCGAGTGCGGCCGTCGGCTCGTCGAGCAGTAGCACGCCGGGACTGCGTTCGAGTTCGCGCAGTAATTCGACGCGCTGCTGCACGCCGATCGGCAGGTTCTCCACGATCGCGTCGGGATCGACATCGAGCCCGTGCTCGGTCGCCAGCGCACGCACGCGTTCGCGCGCAGCATTGCGATCGATGCGCCAGCCGTTGCGCGGCTCGCGCCCGAGCAGCACGTTCTCCCACACGTTCAAACGGTCGACCAGTTGGAAGTGCTGATGAACTAATCCGACGACGGCCTTCGCCTCGACCGTGCCCTCATCGGGGACGACTGCGCCGAACGCAATCGCCGCCAACGTCGACTTGCCCGCGCCGTTTTCACCGACGAGCGCGTGGATCTCACCGGCGTATAGCTCGAGGTCGACGCCATCGACAGCGAGCACCGCGCCGAAGCGCTTACGAATGCCGCGCAGGGCGAGAACCGGCTCGCTCATAGCTTTACCGGCTTGAACGTGGCGAGTTCATCGCGGGTCTGGGGCGCAACGATCTTGCCGGCGATAATCGCACTACGCAGTACGTCGAGTTCGTGAAACTGCGCAGGCGTGAGTGCGTTACGCGTGTACTTGAAGTCGGTCAGGCCGATCGCGCCGTCTTTGAGGCCGAGTTCGATGTGGCCGTGCGGCACTTTGCCGGTCGCCGCGATCTTCGATATGGTCAACACGCCGATGTCGACGCGCTTGACCATACTGGTGAGGATCTTGCCTGGAATCAAAGCGTCTTGGTTGACGTCGACGCCGATCGCGTAGACGCCCGGCCGATCCTTGATCGTCTCGATCGCGCCGAGGCCCGCTTTACCGGCAGCGATATAGATGACGTCGGCGTTTTGCGAGAGTAGCACGGTGCCGATCTCCTTACCGGCGGCGGGGTCGTCGAACGATCCGACGTACTTGACCAGTACGGTGATGCTCGGGTCAATCTGCCGCGCGCCGGCGGCATAGCCCGCTTCGAACTTACGCAAGAGTGGGATGTCGATGCCGCCGATGAACGCAATCGTCTTCGTCTTCGTGGCCATCGCCGCCGCAGCGCCGGCGAGAAACGAACCTTCCTGTTCGCGAAAGGTGATGGATGCGACATTCGGCTCGTCGACCACCGCGTCGATGATCGCGAAGTTCCGCGTCGGGAAGCGGCTGGCGACTTCGTCGACGTCGCGCGCCATCAAGAAGCCGACGGCGAAGATCTCGTCGTACTCCTTGTTCGCGAGTACGGTGAGGTTCGGCTGATAGTCGGCGGCCGAGCGCGACTGCAGGACAGCGATGTCGGCGTGGAGTTCTTTTTTCGCGTCGATGAGACCCCGGTACGCGCCGTCGTTGAACGACTGGTCGCCGAGGCCGCCGGTGTCGGTGACCATTGCCAGCCGGACGTTTCCGCCTTGGGTAATACCTTTCGGATGGCTGCACCCGGCTGCAGCGACGCCCAGCAGCGCCGTGCTACCGAGCACAAACGCGCGGCGTGGAATCACCCTGCCCCTCTACGCGCTCCGTGCGGGTTGGCCTTTCGCCATTCGCGAAGCGCGAACGGGATGAATGCAACCGACTTGAAGAGCGGATCGCCGCCCCGCTGGAGCGATGCGATCGAGGGGGTCGTCTGGCTACCGCGGTTGGCCGCCAAGGTGCGCGCCCATGATGCCGGGACGTTGGGCACCTATCTGCTCGGGCAGAGTCCGGTCGATGACGAGTTTCTGAAGACCGCACAACTCAGCTATGCGGACTTCATCGCGATCGTGCGCGCGTCGTCGGATAACGCAGCGGTGCTTGCGGGAGTCGGAGCCGCATCGCCGGGTGCCGTCGACCGCTTACGGCTGTGGTCGCTCGAAATGCCGGTACGGCGCGGGCTCATGATGCGGCTGCTGGACATCGATGACGGCTACGACCGTCCGGCCTGGTTGACCGTTCCGGTTGCGGCCGGCAACGCGCTACTCGGCCCGCTGATCGGGTTGCTCCGCAAAGTGCGTCCGCTAAAAGCATGAATGAGCCCGACGTTATTCGGCGTTTACGCCGCCGGTTGCCGTCGCGCGCCGAGCGTCGCGTCACGTTCGGACTGAAAGTCCTCGCGCTAATTGCGGTCGCGATCTATCTGCTGATGGATCTGCTCAATTTCTTCGGGGCGATTCGAGCGACGGGCTTGCTGATCGTCGGCGCGCTGTTCTTAGCGTATCTGATCTATCCGCTGGTGCGCCGGCTCAACGTACATTTGCCGGTTATCTGGTCGATCATCATCGTCTATGCGTTCATTGCGTTGATCCTAGCGTTCGGGGTCACGCTGGTCGCGCCGCAGATCGGCAGCGATCTGAATAATTTCGGTCATGCGTTCCCGCATCTGATGGCGCAGTTCCAGCAAGAACTCATCTCACCGCGCAGTGCGTTCTTAGCGCGCATCCCGATCGACGACCGTCTGTATCTCGCAAATCTCCCAACGCAATTCAACGCGCTCGCGCAGCAATATGGGCTCGACACGCTGCAAAAGGGACTGCCGGTACTGCTCTCGGCAGCATCGCTCGGTGCAGCGCTCGTGATTATCCCGATTCTGGCCGCGTACATGCTGCTCGACGCGAGCAACGTGCGCCGCCAGATCCTTGGGCTGTTTCCGGCGAAGCGGCGGGACAAAGTACATACGATCGTCGACGAGCTCGACGGCGTCATCGGAGGCTTCATTCGCGGACAACTGATCGACGGCGCGATCGTCGGCGTGATGATCTTCGTGATGCTGCTGGCAACGCACGTTCCCTATGCGCTGCTCATCGGAATTGCGGCCGGCCTCTTGAACTTCATCCCCTACGCGGGCGCCGTCATCGGCTTCGTGCCGTCGGTGATCCTGGCGCTCGCCTACAACGGCCCCGGCAACGCACTGCTCGTCGCACTGCTGTTCGCGGTCATCCAGCAGATCGACGGAAACTTCGTCGCCCCCAAAGTGCTCAAAGACAATGTCGGGCTTTCGCCGCTCTACATCATTCTTGCGATCCTGATCGGCAGCGAACTCTTCGGCCTCGCCGGAACGTTCCTCGCCGTGCCGGTGGCCGCGATGATGCGCGTGCTACGCGAGCAACTCTTACCGTCGCCCGCGCCCACGACCGAAGATCCCCCGGAATTGACGAACCGCTCGCGCGATAAAGTAGCCGTAAAGGCACCATGAGCGTCAAGCGCGTCGACGTGATCGGCGTGCCGATGGACTTGGGTGCCGACCGGCGCGGCGTCGACATGGGTCCCTCCGCCGTGCGCTATGCAGGCTTGAACGCGGCGATCGAACGGCTCGGCATCACGACGGTCGACCGTGGGAATATTCCGGTGCGCGTCGCCGAATCCGCGTCGCCGGAAGAAGCGAGCGCGAAATACTTGCCGATCATCGCCGAAGCGTGCGGCCTGCTAGCGGATATGGTCGCCGAAGTCGTACGCGCCGGCAACTTTCCGCTAGTCCTCGGTGGCGATCACTCGATAGCAATGGGCACGCTCGCCGGCGTCACGCGGGCCCGCGATCGCGGGCCCGGCGTGATCTGGGTGGACGCGCACGGCGACATCAACACGCCGATCACCTCGCCGTCCGGTAACGTCCACGGCATGCCGGTTCACTTCGCGCTCGAGGCGCACAGCGTCTTGCCCGAACGTATCGTGTTCATCGGTCTGCGTGATGTCGATGAAGGCGAGAAACGCGCGATTCGCGATCTTGGCGTGAAAGCGTTCACCATGTCGGACATCGATCGCGTCGGTATGGCGGGGGTGATCGCCGAGGCGCTCGCGATCACGTGCGACGGACCCGGCTCGTTGCACGTGAGCTTCGATATGGATGGCATCGATCCAACCGAAGCCCCCGGCGTCGGCACGCCAGTGCGCGGCGGTCTCTCATATCGCGAAGCGCACTTACTCATGGAAGCCATCGCAGCGTCCGGCGCGCTTGGTTCGCTTGAAATCACCGAAATCAACCCGATCCTCGACAACCAGAATCAAACCGCGATCCTGGCGGTAGAGTTAGTCCTGAGCGCGTTGGGGAAGACGACCCTGTGACGTTCGACCGCGATCAGTTCGAAGAACGCCGTCGCGTCTTCGAAGACGCGGGCCGCGCAACGTGCCCGGCGTGTGGCTATCCCTCGATCGGCGAGCGCTGTGCGTATGAAATCTGTTCGCTCTGCGCCTGGGAAGACGACGGCCAAGACGACAACCCGCATCGTCCCGAAGGCTATCACGACTACTTCGGCCCCGAAGATGTCGCCGGTGGCCCGAACCACGACTACTCACTATCGGAAGCTCGCACAAACTTCGCCAATAACGTCACGTCGTATCGCCCCGCCGACATCGACTTCGAGAGCGAACGCTCATCCACGGCCATCAAACGCGAAATCGTAAAAGCTTACGACCGCGCCGTAAGCGGCCTAATCGACGTAGAACAAGCCGAAGAAGACGCCCAATACTTCTTCGCCAAACTCTACGGAATGAACGAGTAGAAAAATGGAACGATCCGGCGGCATTTGAAGTTATTCCCGTACTCAGCTCAACCGACTTCTGGGTAGCGCGTGACGGCCGATGAGTGGCCAAGGAGAATAGGATGCAGCATCTCCCCATGTACCGGCGGCTGGCCGGGCTCGCAGCTCTGACGGCGATCCTGGCCGTAGGCATCTCGCCGGTGACGGCCGCCGATGAGCAGCCGGTCGAGCTGCCGACGATCCTGTCGGTCACGGGTGGCGCCGGCTTCATCGGCAAGGAATCGCTCGAATCCGTTCAGCTGGTCGCCGGTATCGTGAACGCGCATGGCGGCGTCCGCGGAAAGCAGGTGAAAGTCGTCCTCCAAGACACGACGACGAGTCCGGCGATCGCAGTCCAGCTCTTGAACCAATTGATCGCTAATCACGTGCAGGCGGTCTTCGGTCCGACCTTCACCTCCGAGTGCAACGCCCTCGCGCCGCTCATTACCCACGGACCGCTCGTGTCGTGCTACTCGCCCGGCGTGCACCCGCAAGCCGGTTCGTTCATGTTCAGCGGCGGCGTTGGCAGCGATGGGATGGCGGCGGCCATCGCGACGTACTTCCGCGGTCGCGGTTGGAAGCGCATCGGCATCATCAGTTCGACCGATGCGAGTGGCCAAGATTTCGAAGAGAACTTCGATAAGGTCATGGCCCTCCCGGTCAATAGCGGTCTGAAGTTGGTGGCGCGCGAGCATTTCACCACGAGCGATCTCAGCGTCGCTGCCCAACTCGCGCGCATCAAATCGGCGAACCCGCAAACGCTCATCGTGTGGACTGCCGGCACCGGGCTCGGCGTTGCGCTGCACGGCGTCCACGACGTTGGCCTCGACGTGCCGATCATGGCCGGCAACGCCAACATGGTGCGCGCGCAACTAGGTGGCTACCAAGGATTCGCGCCGAAAACGCTGCTCTTCCCCGGGATTCTCGGGATGACGCCGCTAGCGTCTTCTCCAGCCGGCGTTAAAGCAGCGCAGAAGCAGCTCACCACGGCGTATGCAGGGGAAGGCCTTAAGCCGGATTTGCCGGGAGCGCTATCCTGGGACCCGACGCACCTCTTACTCGATGCATACGCAGCAATCGGCTGGAACGCAACGTCCGATCAGCTCCGCGGCTGGATCGCATCGCAGCACGCGTGGCCCGGCATCAACGGCGTCTATGACTTCGCGAAATACCCGCAGCGCGGAATCGGAGTCGATTCATGCATCATCGCCCGTTGGGATGCGCCGGCGAAAGAGTTCGTCGCGGTCAGCGGACCGGGAGGATCGACACACTAAGCGGCTTCACGCCCTCGGTCAATAGCGGATCGAGGGAGCTCGCCGAATCGCGAATGGACGTGCGGCGAGCTTCCGCCGCCAACATGCGCGCATGGGCGCGGCCGAGTAGTGGATCCCGCTGGAAAGCGCTTTCGAGACCGGTCGTTGTTTCGAGTTGCGCGATGAGCGCGTGCCCGTATTGTTCGACTTGCTCGCGCATCTTCCAGTCCATCTCGACAAGCTGCTCTCTGCGCTTTTTGATGATCGCGTTGATTTCGCGATACTCTTCGGCGGCTTTAATCGCCGCTTTGTAGAGTTTATCGATGCCCCGGATCATGCGCTCGGCCGGCGAGGGTGCCAGCAGTCCGCCGGCAGTGACGCGACTCGGTGCCTTGATCGCATACGCTTTCAAGGCGGCCTGGTACGTGTCGTACCGGTCGTGCGCCAATATGCTGAGATTCGAGATCTCTTCCATGAGCGGCTCGCGTCGCTTTCCGACCGTTTCCATGAGCCGCATCTCCACGCCGGACGTCACCGTACGAATGTAGCGCGCCCGCGAGGCGTGGTACTCGGCGACGGTGGCGTCGTACTCGTGCGCGGGCTGACTCTCGGCGCTCACGACAGGGGATCCAGAACAACGAGGCGCGGCCCCAACATTAAAGGTGACTCCTGCTTAAGCGGCAGCAAAGCTCGAGTCTTCATATGAAGACTCTCAAGCCCGCTTGGCGGAACCGGGCTTGCTCCCTTTGGGCCTTTGTCGAGCGTGTCATTTCTTAACGCAAGGTTCGTGGCGAGTGCACCCGGTATGGAGACGACCGAGCTGCGAAGCCGTGTCGAGGCGCTATGAATCTTTCACGATCTGCGGTCCTCACTGGTGCCGGTGCAACGGTCGTTGCGGCACTTTCAAAGCCGGCTGACGCGCTTGCCGCCTCAGCGGAGATTCCGGTTGGCGGTGCCGCGAACGAATCGTCGGGAACGGTTCTCTACGCGAACGACTTAGGGTTCTTCCGGAAGGCCGGGCTCGACGTTAAGCTGACGGTTTTGAGCAACCCGGCTCCGATGTTGGCCGCCGTCGTTTCAGGCTCGATGGCGATCTCGGGCATCCCGCTTTCTCAGGCTGCGCTCGCCCGCGCTAAGGGGATCCCGATCGTTTTGATCGCCCCGGGATCGCTGCATCTGAGCACCGTTCCGGCGAACGCGCTCATCGTGCTCAAGGACTCGCCTATCCAGCAGGCGGCCGATCTGAACGGCAAGACCATCGCGACGCGCGATCTCGCGAACATGAGTTATCTCGGTGCGCGAGCCTGGATCGATAAAAACGGCGGCGATTCGAAATCGGTCCGCTGGCTGGAGATCTCCGATCCGCAACACGTTGCGGCCATGAAGTCGGGCCGGGTCGATGCGGCGTCCGTGGGCGAACCCGCACTCGACGATGCGTTGCGCGGCGGAACGGTCCGGGTGTTAGGACCGGTGTTCGATGCGATCGCGTTGCGGTTTATGATCGCCGGCTATTGCACCTCGGAAGCCTTCGCCAAGGCGAACCCCGAGGTGATCGCTCGCTTTGCCGACGCCATCAACGAGGCCGCACACTGGGCGAATCAACCTAAGAACTACGCGCAAAGCGCGCAAATCATCGGTCGATATGCAATGGCGCCGGTACTTCCCGATAGCACGCGCGTCGTGTACGCCGAACAAGTTCGCGCGGCGGATATTCAACCCGTTCTCGATGTGTTGTTGGCCTACGGCTTCTTGAAGACGCCGATGCGTGCCAACGAACTGGTCTCGCCGCTCATCCATCTGACATAGCCATCGAACGCCGAGGAGACGCAATGGAAAAACCAAAAATTCGCCACCTAGCACTGTTCGCAAGAGACCCCGAGAAGGTCGCTAAATTTTATCAGCGGGTCTTCGATATGGAGATCATCCGTCAGAATCCCAGCAGCGGAGCATGTTTCGTGACCGACGGCTACATCACGCTCGCCGTGCTGCCGCACAAACTCAAAGGTTCGAGTGCCGTCGGCCTCAACCACTTCGGCTTCAAGATCGATGACATGGAAAAAATCACGCAGCGAATTGCGGACGAGGGCCTCGAGACACCCGAAAAGCGACCCGAGGATCGTCCCTACGCCGAGCAGCGCGCGTGCGATCCTGAGGGCAACATGTTCGACCTCTCCCTACACGGCTTCGAACGCGTCGAAACCGGCGCGGAACGCGACGGAAAAGTAACCGTCGCGCATTAGCTGCTTAGGTATGGCCGAGATGCCAGCCGTGCTTCTCACATGGATATGGCCGTAAGCCGACGCTGGTGCGCGGAATGGCGCGCTCGGCAAGCTTCTTTGTCGCGAAGGCCGCCTTCGGCGCTCCGCTCTTGTTGTAACACGATCTCGTGCCGCCGGTCTTGCGCGGCTTTACCTGAGTCATTAGAGGTGGAAAGCGTCGGCGCCGCCGGGGTCGGGAAAGACTTTGCCGGGGTTCATGATCCCGTTGGGATCGATTGCATCTTTGATGCGGCGCATGAGCGCGATCGCGTCGGCACCGAGGTCGAGTTCCATGAATTGCTTCTTGAGCAGGCCGATGCCGTGCTCGCCCGAGAGCGTGCCGCCAAGTGCGACGGCCGCCTCGAAGATCTCGCGTGCCGCGCCGGTTACACGAATCATTTCTTCCGCGTTACGCCGGTCGCATAGGATGTTCGGGTGGAGATTGCCGTCGCCGATGTGACCGAATAGCGGAATTTCTAGCGCGTACTTTGTCGCGATGGCACGTACGCGTCTTGCCATCTCCGGGATCGCACTACGCGGAACGGCGATGTCTTCGCCGAGCTTGTTCGGCCGGCGGCGCGCAAGTGACGGTGAGATCGCGCGACGCGCGCTCCACATTTTCTCCGCTTCGACGGCATTTGGTGCGAGACGAATTTCGCGCGCTCCGCCGTCCGTTGCGATCCCGCCGATGCGAACGGTGTCTTCTTCCACGACGCGTTCGTCATTGCCGTCGGTGCCGAAGAGCAAGATCGCCTGTGCGTCGAGCGGTAAGCCGATCGGCGTGTTGTCCTCGATGCAGCGCGCCGTCGTATCGTCGATCAGCTCGATCGATGTCGGCAGTACGCCCGAGGCGAGTACCGCGTTCACGGTATTCGTTGCGTCGTCCATGCGGTCGAAGATCGCCATCGCCGTTCGCGCGAACCGCGGCTTGCTCAACAGCCGCACCGTGATCTCGGTGATCGTCCCCAACGTGCCCTCAGCGCCGGTAAAGAGCGCGCGCAAATTGTAGCCCGTCACGTTCTTCACCGATCGTCCGCCGGTCCGGATCACGGTCCCATCTGGAAGCACGACCTCGAGTGCCAGCACGTAGTCCGTCGTCACGCCGTACTTCAGGCACCGCGCCCCGCCCGCGTTCTCCGACACGTTTCCGCCGATCGCGCTCTGCTTGAGCGACGAGGGGTCGGGCGGGTAGAACAGCCCCTTCCGCTCGACCGCGGCCTGGAGGTTGGCCGTGATCACCCCGGCCTGGGTCACGGCGACCCGGTCGATCTCGTCGATGGCCAGAATCTGGTTCAGGCGGGCAACCCCGAGCACGATGCTGCCCTGGAGGGGGACCGACCCGCCCGAGAGCCCACTGCCCATGGCCCGGGGGGTCAGGGCGATCCGCTCGGCGTTGGCGTAGCGATGGATCGCGGCCACTTCGGCCGTGGAGCCTGGTAGAACCACCAGCGGCGGGGTATTAGCGAAGAACGTCCCGTCGTATCCGTATGCGATGACGTCCTCGCGGGCGGTCAGCACATGCGGCTCGCCCACAATCGATACCATCGCCGAACGTAACCTTGCGACATTATCCGGGGACATCGTGCCCATCATCGGGTATGAAATTAAGCGTATCAGTTCCGGCCCCCCTCGGAGTTCCGGCCCCCCTCGGGCATCGAGCCCTACCACCAGTGTGGATGGGGCCGACAGTCCGGGGGCCCACGCAAAGCGTGGGGGGCGCGTAGCCCGGGGCGGAGCGCCTTCAAACAGAAAGTAGTACATTGGCTGACGTAGCGACCACCGAGTATCGTCTCTCCAAAGAAGCGACGCTCAAGAACTTTGTCGCGAATGTCCTTACCCACGTCGGCGTGGCGCCGGCCGATGCGGCGGTCGTCGCTGAGGTTCTCGTGCTGGCCGACTTGCGCGGCATCGAGTCGCACGGCGTCGCGCGCCTCGAATCGTATTACGTCAGCCGCCTGCGTAACGGGCAGATGGTGCCGAAGCCGACGGTCACGACCGTGCGCGAAACGCCGTCGTCGATTCTGATCGATGCCGGCAACGGGCTCGGACATCCCACGGCCAAGCATACGATGGCGAAAGTCATCGAGAAAGCGAAAGCCAACGGCTCCGCGTTCGGCGCCGTGCGCAATTCGAACCACTACGGCATCGCGGGCTACTACGCGATGATGGCGCTCGAACACGATCTGATCGGCATCGCGTCGACCAACACCGTGCGCTACGGCGCGCCGACGTACGGCCGCGACATGCTGCTCGGCACGAACCCGTTCGCGTACGCGATTCCGGCGGAAACCGAAACCGACTTCGTACTCGACTTCGCAACGACGACGGTGCCGCGCGGCAAAATCGAAGTCTACAACCGCAAGGAGCAGCCGCTCAAGCATGGTTGGGCGATCGATGCGGAGGGTCACGAAACGACCGATCCGCAGACCGCGCTGAAAGGCGCGCTGCTGCCGCTCGGCGGCTTTGGTACCGAAAGCGGCGGCCACAAGGGCTACGGCCTCGGATTGCTCGTCGAGATTCTGTGCGGCGTGCTCTCGGGTGGAAAGTTCGGAACGGATCTGCCGCTACCGAGCGACGGTCCGCAACCCGGGGTGATCTCGCATTGGTTCGGCGCGTTCCGCATCGACGGGTTCCGCGATGTTGAGGAATTCAAAGCCGACATGGACCGCGAACTGCGCACGTTCAAAGATTCGCAGAAGGCGCCGGGCCAGGATCGCATCTACGTTGCCGGCGAGATCGAATACGAAAAGACGCTCTACAACCGCCAGCATGGCGTGCCGGTGCACGTCAAGGTCTGGGACGGCTTGGAGAAGCTGGCCGGCGAGTTGAAGATTCCGTTCGATCTCGCTTGATCAACCGTCGCGCAGCATCGCAAGAAAACGCTGCGCGAGCGGTGACGGCGTGCGTTCGCGCAAGCGGATGATGCTGAACGGGCGCGTGAAATCGACGCCCGTCACGCGTACGGGTTTCACGCGGCCGGCAGCGACCGCGCGTTCGACGACGATGAGCGGCAGAATCGCGACGCCCACGCCCGCTTCGACCGCCCGCGCGACACCTTCGCCGCTCGGTAATGTCAGCACGACATCGGGTATCACGCCGACGAGGCGCAACGCCTCTTCGGCAACGGTGCGCGTTCCCGAGCCTTCCTCGCGCGCGCAAAATGCTTCGCCGTCGAGCTCTGAGGGGTCGATCGACTCGCGATCGGAAAGGCGGTGGCCGTGTGGCGGAACGATCAGGGTCAACTCATCGGTGGCGTACGGTTCGACCGAGATGTGCGGGTCGCGCACGGGTCCTTCGACCAGCGCAACGCCGAAGCGCCGGCTGTGGATCGCAGCGACGATTGCGACGGTATTCGCAACCTGCAGCCGCACCGTGACCGCCGGATGCGCTTTGCGGAACGCCGCGACCGTCGGGAGCACGGTGTAGTTGCCGATCGTGACCGTGACGCCGATGTCGAGCGCCCCGAATCGTGCGTCCGCGAACTCGCGCATCTCGCGTTCGAGCGCGTCGACGCCGGCCAGTACGTCGACCGCACGTTGGGCGAGAAACGTACCGGCGTCGGTGAGGACCGGGCGGCGTCCGACCATATCGACGAGCGGGGTCCCGAAATGCTCGGCGAGCGCGCGCACTTGTTGCGTGACGGCGGGCTGGGAGAGCGCCAGCTCCTCGGCCGTGCGCGTGAAGTTGCCGATCACCGCCAGGCGCGAAAACGTGTGTAGCTGCGTGAGGGTCAGCGGCATGGCGAACACATCATGCACGCGTGCTTCGGCGGCCGGCGCGTGACCGCATCCGACCAGATGGCGGAGGCGTTCCGGCTCGTGCCGTCGCTGCGCGATCACGCCGTCATTCCCGGCTCCGCCCCGGACCTGCCGGAATACGATGGGGTGTGGGCGATTCTCCAAAATGCGGTGTCGCTCGATCCCACCAACGCAGCGGTGCACGCGGCCCGCGGCAACCTGCTGCTGCGGCGTGGGAAGACCGACGGAGCACAACGTTCCTACGCGCTGGCGGCGCGCCTGGATCCCTACGATGCGCCCTCGCGCATCGCGCTTGGCGAGTTGGCGTTCATGGCCGGCGACGAGGCGGGCGCGCAGGTTTGGTTCGATGCGGCGTTTGCACTCACGCGCCGGTATTCTCCGGTCCCGCGTGCCGGCACGCGCTCTGCGCTCGTGCTGTGTGTTGCGGGCCCGTGGCATCGCAACATTCCGCTCGACTTCATCGTCGATCCCGCGCGTTGGACGTTGCACCGCTGGTATCTACCCGACGATAAAATGCAGAGCAACGACCTTGAGCTGCCGGATTACGACCTCGTGATCGACGCGATCGGCGAGAGCATCGCGGCGCAACCGGCGCTCGATGCCGCGCGCCGCTTCATCGCGTCGCAAGGCAAACCCTCGATCAACGATCCGCAGCGCGTACCCGGCACCGCGCGCGATTCGCTGGCGGCGACATTGCACGGCGTTGCCGGCTGCACGGTGGCACCGGTGCGACGCATCACGCGCGATGAACTCACGCAAGTCACCAGCGGCTTTCCGCTGCTCGTGCGCCCGACCGATGCGC
>Ga0182030_10002795_pt1 | contig 37199 bp, 39 predicted proteins | sample 812S3MmetaG_FD_121299 | JGI IMG/M metagenome (GOLD analysis project Ga0182030, IMG submission 121299) | Permafrost microbial communities from Stordalen Mire, Sweden - 812S3M metaG (Illumina Assembly) | ecosystem: Environmental > Terrestrial > Soil > Wetlands > Permafrost | place: Sweden...
ATCCCTCTCTAGATAGTCTTTAAGTTCTTCAATATATTATATTCTACTATAGCTTATTCAACTATAGACCTATCGACTAAGGGGCTTCGGCTATATCACCTGACCAGCCCCCCTTTCCAACCACAGAAGCCATATCTCTTCTCTTAGAGAAAAACTCCGATCATTTCGTCCGAAATTTTTTAGACTTTAATCGAGCATTAAACGCAGCAATTAAAGAAAAGAAGGTTTCCTGCGCAAAGCTTCTTTTGAATTGGGCACTGGAAAACTCTTTGTCGGAACTTCCAACCAAATTACGCAAACAAATGGCACGAGATAGCATCGATCATATCATAGAAACCTTGTCAATAGAACAGGCCAAAATAGTCAAAGAAGATGGCGGGACAACCAAAAACGCTTTGCAAGCAATGGCACACAAGGGAGATTGCGAGGCCGTCTCTCATCTCCTGGAATTAGGAGCCGATATTAATAATCTGTCGGGGGACTATGGTACACCTATGATGGCTGCTGCGTCAAATGGCAAGCTTGAGATGCTTCACTTGTTAATTGAGAGGGGAGCTGATGTCAACAAAAAAGATGACCGCAAAGATAAATCTGGGAGGTCAGCTATTGACGTAGCAGTGGCACATCGCCGCGAAATAGTGATTCGAGCGCTGTTGGACGAAGGAGCTGTCCTTACACACGATAGCGTCCACAGAATTTATTACACACCCCTTCAAATACTTAGCCGGGTGGCTGGCTCAGCAAATCTGGCCAGACTACTCCTCGAAAATGGAGCAAGCGTTGATGGAGTTTCGAGCTTACAGCCCGAAACACCTTTGTTCATTGCAGCAGAATATGGGGATGATGCTACCCTGCAAGTGCTGCTCGAATACGGTGCCGATGTAAACTATGGCAGCTCTCATAGATCCAAGCCCAAATCGGCGCTATATATTGCTATCAATAGAAGAGAGCATAGTCTGGGATCTATTTCGGCTTTGCTTTCAGTTAAAGATATTGAGATAAACTCCAAGGCAGATTGGAGGGGTTACACCGCATTGCACCTGGCAGCCAGCGAGGGAAAATTAGATATACTAGAACTTCTCCTAGATCACGGGGCTGATATCAATGCAACTAATGCAACAGGAAAGACTGCGTTGACTTTGGGAGTAGTTTGCTGTCCTTGGGAGAAGTATACTCAAGTTGTTCGCATTCTTGTCGAAAAGGGGACCGATATTGACAGTGTTGATAACGATGGGAACACAGCACTGATGGTCGCTGCCAAGCACACAAATCAACCATTGGAAGCGATTGAGATTCTTTTTGATATGGGAGCGAAAAGATCTGTTAAGAATTTTGTTGGCCAGACTGCGTTGATGATAGCAGCAGCTTGCGGAAATGACCTTATTGTGGAATGGCTGCTGCAACGCAGGACCAATTCATCTATCGAAGAGATTTGGGGCGCTGTGGAATCAACTATTCGCCATGACCATGTTAAAACTGTCAGACTTCTCCTAGAGTGTCTGAGCAAGACTGCTATTGATGATCATCAAAACCAGCTTTCTGCACAACTGTCACTCGAGTATTCGAGAAACCCTCGTAATTTTGACATGGTATCATTACTTGAAGAATACGGGGCGACTGTTACCGCTCCGACACAAGAAGCAGAGGAATCTTGGGTCCCAATTTGGGAACGAGATTGTAATAGCATTTACCCTTAGTAGGATGACCATGAACTATTCGACGATACCGGTCAGGACTTTAAAGCTGATTTAAACTCCTAAGGTGGTAACAATTTCAAGAGGGATGACTTTCAGATGGAGGGGGAATCTCGGACCTAGGGCAGCTTCTAGGCAGAAGACACCTTTCAGATGGTGGATGTTTCTAAACACAGGCCCATCTAACCAAGCTAAGTTCGTGGTCTCCGAGCGTCCTTATCAAATGACTAGTGGCCAGGCGCGACCTCGTCAAATTTCATCGGCTTGGACGCTGATGAAAGGCGGTGGATATGAGGTAGTGGATAGGGAGTGTTAGACTAGGGGTGAGAGGAGAGGCGAAGAGGGATAGTTACGGAATATGGTGGAAGGAGGGTAATGGTGGAAATTAAAGTAGCAGAAATTAACGTAGCAGAACTATGAATGGATAAGTTACAGTGTTCAGTTGAGTAAGTCCCACGTACCATGAGCAGTCACGGGTTCGAATCAACGACGTTTTCTAACAATGGAGGCGGCGAAAACGAACTACGATTCTCAAAGCCAAATACCTCCTCTATCAAGGCAGACTAGATGTGCGAGAGTTACTAAACTCAATGACTACATGTGGTGGTTGAAAGAAAGCTATAGTTGAGTTGTGACCAGCCTCCTTCAAATGAGATACAATGGCATCCGTCGCCAAGAAATCCATTATTTATTCAATAAAATAATCAGTACGTACACAATATTGAGATATCAGTCCTATTTGCCAACTGTATATTTTATATTACTGGTAATAAGTGTCCTGCCAATCATTTCAGGCGCTCTTGCTGAGTTGAATCCACGTGAGTAAGTGGTCGAACGTCAACATTGTTTAGAACCGACTTTCAAGACGATGAATGGACCATTGCAGGATGAGACATCATAAAATTATAGCTATTTAGACACGTCAATTGGAACCCCGTCAACTGCTAGCAATACTAACAACGTAACGGAAGCCCGGAAGCTCAAGGTCGGTCTTGTCTGCAAATTCATCCTCAGGTGCGTTCTGCAACTGTCCCTCGGCAAGCAACTTATCACGGCGAATGTTCTGCCGAACGTAACATATACGAAGAAAGGTGAGCAAAATGCCTACGAATTTCAATACAGATCTTACGGCATGATAAATGGAACTCACCTTGAAGAATCATGCAGATAATATCTGCAATGAAAACAGAGCGATATGCCGGTTTCTCGCCAGTTTTTACCCCAGTGATATCACCGAGAGCGTAGCCAAGAAAAGCGTAAGATGATAATGTAATGCGCTTGGTGTACCCGAAGCTGTTCACGCCGGGAAGTGAGTGACAGATAAATAACGACGTGGCAAATGGCGGGAACAAGTAAACTGATCAGGTTAGCCAGCCCTGAAAGCCTAAGAGATACGCGACTTACCTCCTACGAGCAGACCAGCCACATTTGATCGGGGTAGGGTAATCTGTAGCAGTAGTCCGATAAATATCGGAACAAGCATACAAATGGAGACGTAAATTCGCGCATTTGGAAGCTTCTGGGCTAACCATCCTCCAAAAAGAATGCATACCATGTTAATGAAGCCTTGAGGGATGTATATTAAGGTGGACTGGAGTGAGTCAAAGCCGAAGCTCTTGATGGTCAAAGTACCAAACGCGCCGAAGCCGCCGCTGTCATGACATCAGCAGAAATCTCAGATAGGGATGTGTAGCTGACTTGAGAACCTCGTTACAAAAGATGATGAGGAAGAGAAGCAGCCCTTGGGGATCCTGGAGCGGGTTGATGGCCTCTTTGATCTGCTTCCATTTTAAGTTGCGATTCAAGATACCTGTGTTGTTAGATCGCATCCGATGGACAGCCAGGATGCGTTCGTCCTCGGTCAAGAACTTCGCCCGCATAGGTGAAGTCGGGAGAAGGAGATAGACGAGGGTGCCTGTTAATGATCAGCTTTGGTACTTGAAAGGCGAATTAACAACATACCCCAAAAGACGGTAATGAGACCTATTCGATGGTTAGTTACGGGCTAATTACAGACGGTTATGAGATTGAGCATACCATTTATGATAAAGATCCACTGTGGTAGTCAGTATGCGACTCACTACTCAAGTTTTCTGATGCTCACTTTCCAGCCGGAGACTCCTGCGTTCACATGTCCCATACCAAATGCAATAATACCACCCACCATTGCTACACAGCACATAAGTAACGCTCAATTCAGAAGAAAAGAAATACTCACAGCCAAAGCCATTCGCTGCAGCCCAGGCACCAGTTCAAAGAACTTGTTCCTTTCGAGTGTAGTACATGCCGTTCTATAAAAGGCCTTAGTCATTCCACGAATGATCATTATGCTTAGACCTACGATGAGAATAAAAGTGGGAGTGATGAGCGACTCAAATCCACCTAGGATAAAACGCAAGACGGCCATGCCAGCAAAGTTGTGCGCACCCGCTGTGGCGATGAGTATACTGCCCCAAGCCTAAAAAAGACGGCGAGTCAGCATGATAACAGGTGCAGCCCAGGCTGGTATACATACCACAATTGTCAAACCAACGAAGCGACCCATGGGGAGCTTTTGGGAGAGTAGTGTTGTAGGGTATTCGCATACCAAGTAACCAAAATAAAACAAAGAGGCCAGCCATGAGCTTCACCAGAGTCAGCTTCAGGAAATCTGGAGTCTGTCTAGTTTACTGACTACTGCTTGCCCACGAGGTCGAGATCTTTGCTCAGGGTGAACACACTCGCATACCCAAGGCAGCTCTTATCGATGCATTGCAAGGCATATGTTCCAAAGAGAAGAGGCAGAATATGTTTGTCAATCTTTCGTACGAGGGCCTTGTAATCCGCCTCTGTAGCGGTGGAGGCGATTAATGCGACATCGTGCTCGCGAAGAAACTTATTCATGTCAGAAAATTCAAGCAGTTCGAGATGTCCCAACAACTCACCTTACCAGCCTCATCCTCACCCGGGACAACTTTCAGAAAGTCCGCCTCGTCTTCATCCTGGACAGCTTTGATGGTATCCTCTGCCTCCTCTCGGGGTTTCGAGATTGCATCTGCCATTTTGAAGGGTTTGAGTCCTAGAAGAGACTCCCTTCCATAACCCGGAGTGAGTTTGATTTTATGTCTCCCCAGATGACAAAAGAACCATTGAGTCAGCCACGTTCTCAACCCGACAGGGTGGATAAAACCCCGCTTCTGGTAGTTGGTCCGATACCATGGATTCAGGGACCCAAGACTGTGGACCTCATAAACAATCACGCCTTATCTCTCTATCTAAGGTCATTGTGGAGCATATCCACCGTTATCCTCTGGGAATCAGTGTTCAATTTGCCGTATAAGAATAGTTCGCTTAATTGGAGCTAAACCCGAGCAAATCCGGATTTCAACGAGCCAAGAGCAGGAACTACTTTTTGCTTTCTCGCATAATCTTCAAATCTTCCCCCACTTTACTCTCTATAACCACAAAAGTGGATTCAGGAAATTGATATCCGTGGTCAGGGATTGAAAAGGCGCAATACCTACAGGCAATGGCACAATACATCGACTCGCCCAAGGAAGAAAGCACCCCTTTAACTAGTCTTCGATCATTCTCTAGATCAAGCAGGATTGAATAAGTAAAAAGTTGAATTTATTGGTCAAGTTCTACCGCTTTCCAGAGCCATGGAGACGGAAATATAAAAAGCCCCTCTACATAGCTTACTCTAAATTCTACACATCTATTATCTTATCGAACTTTAAAACCGGCGCCGATAAATTTGTATGTCTACATACGTGGGACTATTTATTAAAGTACAGGGGTGGACAATCACTCATCTTTCAGTACAAAAATCGGATTGTACCTTACGATTTTTTTATTTGAAAAAGATAGCGGATCCACCAGAGATAGTATTGCGTGCGTCTCCTTAGAAATAGTCTGCTTTAGTGGGTTTGTTGTGGAACATCTTGTCCCGGCGCTGTCCCAATCCCCCTTTGCATAGATTTAGATTCGAACGTCGGCCCCACGAATTGATCAGATATTGCATAATTTTCTCGAATGAAGCGACACTTGAGTCTACATGAGAGTTTCACTTCCCCTCCAATAGGAATAACATAGCTCGAAGTCCAAACAATCGCCTGTCCACTTCACAATTCATGCTTGAGATATGGGAGCTACACAATCCTCCCAGGATGGTCTGCCAACGGAATCGGTCACATGGCACCCTCTCCACTTGGAAGATCATCCTATTGACGAGACGCGTAAATTGAAGGTCATTGTAGTTGGAGCTGGGATAGCTGGAATTAACACTGCAATTCTCCTTCCGGCGAAAGTCCCAGCTATCGATCTGGTGATCTACGAGCGCAACCCAGACATAGTATATTCTCTTGTCAAATCTTCGGAATTTTTGCACTGATGTTTTTGTTAGGGAGGAGTATGGTATGAATGCACGTATCCTGGTGTTCGCTGTGACGTGCCATCCCACGTTTACCAATCGACATTTTCGCCTTCCCTAGACTGGTCTGAGCACTACGCTGAGGGCGCTGAAATTAAAGCATAGTGGCACAATGTTGCGACGAAATACGATGCCAGGAGATACATACGATGCAACCATGAGGTTCTCTCTGCCAAGTGGAGTGAGCAAAAAGCCAAATGGCTCGTGACAGTAAGGCACGGAACTACAACGACCGTTGCAGAGGCAGATTCTATAATCATGGCGACGGGTATATTCAGCCGTCCAACATTGCCAAAGATACCTGGTATCTTGGATTACGAGGGTCATATTTGCCACAGCTCACGATGGAGTTCTGATTTCGACCCTGCTGGAAAGAATATTGCCGTCATCGGTAATGGCGCTTCTGGTCTTCAAATACTGCCTCAGCTCCAGAAAGTGTCCCACAGAATTGATCATTACGTTCGAAGCCCAACCTGGATCGCTAATAACTTTGGAGGACAGGAGCGTGAAAAGCCCATCCCTCAAGATCTGAAATCCCCTTTCGGTGACCCGGATGCATACTTGCGTTACCGGAAGAGTTTGGAAAACCCATCCTTCAGCTCTTTCGGCAACGTCATGAAAGACAGTGCTAAATCGAAGCAAAGCCGAGCTAACATTCATGAAATTATGAAGGCGAGGCTTGGAGGTCGTACAGATCTTTTGGCTGCCATTGAGCCAGATTTCTCTCCAAGTTGTAGGAGGCTCACCCCTGGCCCCTGGTATCTCGAAGCCCTCACCCAATCAAACGTAGAGTATATCACAACGGGGATTGAAAGATTCACCAAGTCCGGGATTAAAACAGTAGATGGGAAGGAGAGAGACGTCGATGCCATTATCTGCTGTACTGGATCCGAGAAGACTTTTTCACCTCCATTTCCAATTGTCAACCGCAGAATAGATCTTGCTTCGGCTTAGAAACCTGGTGAAAGTATTGGGTACCCCAACACCTATTTAGGGATTGCTGCACCTGGGTTTCCCAATCTGTTTTTCGTCAATGGAACCAACGCTGCTGCAGTGACTGGCACGTTGCCCTTTGCAACTGAGAATCAGATGATATTTATTACAAGGATTTTGCGGAAAGTCCAAAACCAGGATATTCGGACTATCACCCCGACGCTTCAAGCAACCGAAGAATTTAGAGCTTACTGCGAAGCCTATTTCCCTCGGACTTTAGCGACCGAGAATTGTAGCTCGTGGTATAATGGCGGTATCAAGGGAGGTAGGGTCCTTGCTATGTGGCCTGGGAGTGGTTTGCACGCCAATAATGTGAGAAGAGAACCTCGGTGGGAAGACTGGGAGTACACTTATCGATCGGAGTCCGGTAATAGATTTGCATACTTTGGAAATGGATGGACGAAGGACATCGAGTTAGACCAGCAGGCTCTGGAGGCGGGAGGGAGAAATGAGATTGACATGACGCCGTACTTGCATGTAGATTCCGTGACGGGAAAGCTGGACTTGAGGGATTATCACGAGAAGTGGTATAATGCGTGAATTAGAGCCTCCGTATAGGGAAAATATGATTAGTTAAGCTCTAAAAATTGTATCATCATAACAAAGCAATTACTGCAATACTCCCACATACTATTATTGCAGAGAGAGAAATATCTCTAGCTTGCTCTACCCCGCATCCTGTAAAAACAGTTCCATTATATCCACTTCCTCCTACATCAATCGGCAAATCTGTCGGCGCCGCAAATCCTCCCAAACTAACAATAATCCCACCAACACCTAGAATCGTACTTTCCGCTCCATTTCCATACTTGGTGCTCAGAATTTCCACATTCTCTATTGTTCCACCGATAACAACAGATGAGCCTCCAGCCTCAAGGCTCACCAGAGTTCCAGAAACAGTAATCGCAGGACCTCCCGCAATGAGTGTTTGACTCCCAAATTGATACTTTACGGCAGATGATGAATCAAGTATTTCGTTCACCGCACGTGTAGTTGTACCTCCAATTACAACTGAGGAACCACCAGGATAAAGACTGTATAATATCCCCGAAATGGTAATTGCTGGGGCTCCAGCAACGATTGTCTGACTTCCGACCAGAACCTTCAGGGCTGAGGAAACAAGAAAGTCACCCAAATTTCGCGTTGACGTGCCAACTACAACTGATGAGCCACCGGGTTGAAGACTATCCAATGTTCCTAAAATGGCGATTGCGGGAGCAGCGGCAGCGAGAGTTTGAGTTCCGATTAGATATGCTGTTGAAAATGGAAGTCCAGAGAAAGAATGGATGTCCCGGGTAATAGTTCCTCCAACGATAACGGGAGACCCATCTGGTTGGAGAGTTCCTTCCACATTTATTGGCGGGCTACCAGTCACCAATGTCTGGGAAACCAGAACAGTTGAGAATAGTGCAATAGACGCCGAAGTATCTGGCCCGTCGACGTTGACTTTGCTCGTAGGGGAAGAATCTCCTGGCAGTATATTGTCAGAAGTTGACAGGCCTTGCGCCTTCCGAGCTGGGCCTTCCGAGGTTCCGGTAGTAGGATCAATTGCTGCTGGAGCGAATTCTGTTGGAGACTTTTCTGCCTGGTCGTAAGATGGAGGCAGTAAATTTCCAACCGGCGATGATGATGATGATGCGGGGTAATTGACAGGAGTGTTTGAATTTAGATTTGATCCTGGAGATATAATTGACGGATCTCCTGCTAGATATTGGACTTATGGCTAGATACAGGTTTTGTTGGTGTACCGTTTGGACTTGGGGAAGAACTTGGAGGAGGCGTAGAAATGGGACCAGAATTTGCTGCAACTGCAGCGGGGATAGCATTAGAGGTTTGCCCAGGGCCATGTACGTCGGCTGAGACCGCTAGCGGATAAAGTCCAGCGTCTGCGGTAAGTACATATGGAGGGTCTAAAAATGCAGAAACCCCCTTGACGCACCCTTCCCACAAGGTATTGACGGAAAACAAACGAGTTGGTACGCCTAAATATGGTGTACAATAATCGTATGTGATTAGAATTGTATCAAAGAGAAGGTTCGCATCGCTCCAGGTAGCTAGTGAGGTAGGATCGGAAAAGTTGCTGATCACTTTGGACACAGAATTTGCTTGGGTAGGGAGGTGTCATTGTGGTCGTCGTTGTGGGCGGTGGGTTACCCGCCACCTCCCCATTGCCCATTGGATAGCCGGATTGAATGAAAGTCAAGATAGAAGCGGAACAATTGGCCCTGTCATGAAGTGTCAGCAAGTATTAGTTGTCAACGACTTTCTTCATACATGTCTCGTCCAAAGTTAGCTGGTGAAAAGGTTGCATCTGGCATAGGGTTGATTGCTATTATGGTCGGATCCGTTACCACTGCCGTTTGCGTGTAAGGAGCTGTTGATAATTCTTCCGAAAGAAATGCAATAGTGGTAGCATTATATTCGGGTCCTAGTTGACCACACTTGTCGGTGGCCGATAGCCATTTAAAGGCTATATAGACAGATGGTGAGATACTAATGATTAGCTTGCTGTTCACATTAAAATTAACTCGAACAATTCTTACAATGTATAGCCTGCCGTATTGACAAGAGCCGTAACTGGTGGAGACGGAGCTGGAGTTGGCCAATAAAATACTTGGACAGTTCCACCGAAAAGCGTACACTGCAGACAGCATGGCGTCGAAACAGTGTAGGCGAACTCAGGACCGACAAACATCTCCTGTGTTGCCGAGGATACAAGAGCAGAGATCTGCCCATTTATAGTCGTTACAATTGTCTCTGAATATACTAATCCTGTCGATACATCAGCGGTTGAAATATACTGTAAAATCTGCTGTGTCCAGTCCGAAGAGCACAAGCTTGCTCGACTTGGATTTGAAGGAAATGTAATTGTCTCGTAAGGATTTGAAAACGCAGTCAAATAGGGGACTCCTGGCTGACAAATTGGAACTTGTATATTAGTCGCTGAAAGTGATGCTGTAGATTCGGGAGAAATTGTGGAGTTGGGAAAGAAGGTGACGCCAAGGGCAATGCCAATCAGTAAAAACAGAGCAGTGCAGATCATTATGCCAAAACGAACGACAGCGAAATTGCAAGAACAACTGGACACTTGGAGTATTTCGAAGAATCTGCTTCTAAGAAGGCCTTTACATTGATATGTGTAAGGGATGTACCGGGATAACAAAACCTTGACAATATCTGCAGATCGGATCATTGGCAAAGGATTGATGTGCAGTTAACCATCCGGGAACGCACCGACACTTTAGTCTTTCCAAGTCAGGGATCAGGCAACCACACAGCAGGGTATATACTCTAGATCCTGGCCATTTTGCCGTTTAAGATGCCTGATCTTTGCTGCAAGAAGCAAATCCCGAACAGGAATTGAAGTTACAATGCCTCAAATACCGAGACACAAAGAGAACTATACGAGAACGCACTAGCCAGTCAGGGTCTAGGGTGAGCGATACAACGGGCAAGCTTTGGCTAATAAAGCTTATAGCAGACACACCTGGTTCCAGAAGAGGGAGTCGCGGTCAGAACAAATTAATTGAAATTTAAGCAGTGCGACGGCAACTGTATCGCTTGCAATACAACTAATATTAGCATGTGGGGGCTGACTGGATTACACGCTCTAGAGTGAGGTGGGAACTAGTAGGTAAGTCACGTGTTACGATCGCGTGATATGAATAGCGCAAAGCTTAGGCTCTCGTTTCACTCGAGCACTTCTTAGTTCCGTAGAATATCATCACATACTTCACTTCATTCATACGAGCACTAAAATACGTGACAGAACTTTTGAATGTCTCCACTAATATCACCATCACACTCTGCTTCAATTCATCTTCCTTAACTTACCGCTTACTAACTTCTAGCTAGACAAAATTTTATACATTTCGTTTCAGGTAGGGATTTCCTTCTACTATGTTAGCACAGCCATTCAAAGTCGAGCCCAGTCAAAAGACAAACTTACCATCTTTCACCTTCTTATCCAACCATGAAATGCTTCATCTTCGATTTTATCTTTCTACACAGTCTATCTGGTAATCAGTACCTCCCGTCTCAGGCCTCGTTCAATCCTCCTCTATACCTCCGTAATACCCTCCTTCATTACCTCCTTTCGTGAATCCAACATCTGAATACTCGCTATCTCCCCTTCATATATTCCCCTTAAGCCTTTCAACCCTCGATCGCTTCCAATCTCTCCTTTTCATCCTTATGTTATCTATCCTCTCTTAATAACCTCAACTTCTTCTACTCTTCCAAACCCCCCTCTCTCACCCCACCACCTTTTCCTGGAACTGGATCTCGGGGAGGAATCCGTGGCTGCGAAGAGAATGCAAGGAGACGCGAACTCTCAAGTTGATGAGAAGAGGCGAGAGAGAAAAGAATCTTGTAAGTCGAAAATCCCGCTCTTGTGATCATTCAACTCCATCTCATCCCTATCCATATTTCTCTTCCCAAACTGGTCTCTCTCCCCATCCATCTCGTTCCCTAACCGCTCATTCTCAGGTCTTGCACCCCTTCTTTCAACTTCAACTTCGGGTACCAACCTCCCAACCTGCTGCTCCTCTATATCAGGCGCAAGATGTTTCGTAACTCACGCGTGTTAGCCGGTGTGCTGAACTCCTGTCCGTCGGCGCGTTCTACGGTATGGTGCTGGCAGCGGCGGCGGAAATAGAGGGAAACGATGGTGAGAAGGAAGAGTAATGCGAGGATTACGCCGGCTGCTATTCCTGCTTTTGCGCCGGTGGAAAGGCCTTTTGAGCTTGGAGTACTGGAGCTATGTAGCTTTGATCCTAGGGCAGCTGCTAGAGTGGTGGCCGATGTTGTTGGGGGACTTCCTGTGTTCGGAGTTGGAGGGAAAGTGTTTGTCTTCTGAGTTCCAAAACTACAATTAGGTGTAGCGCTTGATTGTGACGGAGAATTATTCGAGTTTGACAACATCAAATACGAATTTGAATTCGTTGTAGTGCCCGATACTGTAGGAGAATGCTTCGGACTCGATATTACAATGTTCGAAGATGGAGTCTGACTCTGACTCGGTTGTGTAGACGAAAAACTAGTAGACCCCGCAATAGATGCAAGGGGATTTATAATAGCCTCGTCAGTGTTCTCCCACACGACTGTCACCGGATTAGCAATAACAGTAGCTAGGTCCGAAAGCGTAAGACGAAATGCTAATCCCGTCACAGTTGTACTTGGAACTGTTTCCGCATTATCGTAAATGTTTATTGAACACACATCGGTGAGAACATCGCCGGCGGAAAGAGATGATATACACGCGGAATAAGGAATGGAAAGACTATAGGTATAGAATCTAGGGCTATTAGTTCGATCCCTTCAACGAATTTATGAACTGGACTAAAAGGGGGGTCTTACGAGGGGCAGCAAACAAAAGCAGAAGTACCTCGGGTGCCCCAGCTGGATATACGAGATACACTATCGAAACCGCTAGGACATATAGCTGGGGAGTAATAGACATTACCCGCGCTTCCAGGACAATCATTTGGTTATTATATTTGAAATTGATGTGCATTAAAAGAAACGGTGGAAAGGTAGCAGCTGGCTGGGGGTATAGTTAATGTTGTTATGGGCCCTTCGTTCGATAATGTAACGCCGTTATCATTCAAAGGATTGATCGAATTCGCTTGCCTTATTCGTACACCAGTAGTTTCCATAGCTATATTGAGAGGGGGGGAAATTCGGTTCGAGGGAAAGAAAGAATTGAACATGGGGCGGATTATGAGGCGTGCAATAAATACACAGCCCCAAGCCTTCTTGGACCCCAACTTCCTAACTAGGACAGACTGAACCCTCAACTTCTCAGAGCCAATTGGATTATAGGACAGAAAACAAAGTTAGAGAATAGATGCTCAAATGCAAAACCGTTGCAGTCCGACCCCTGCTGCTCGGGCGCGTATTTATCTTGGGGTTTCTGGTCAAAAATGCTCCTCATCAGAAAACAGACGCGGTTCGGAGAGCTTGATTCTCAGTCTCAGTGGTATTATAGGCGGTGAGCTATCTATTTTCTGAGTCTACTTTTGTAGAGTTTGGCATCGCGGACTAGCGCCGCATATCACTCTTCTCATCATCAGAATTGAATCTGGCGAAAAGATACAAACAGTACCGTGAAGGGATTAAGATATAGAGATGAGAATAAAACTTCCTAAACAAAAACTATTCTTCAAATACCTGTATAAGGGTCGTATCGCCCACCAGTCCCAATATTTTCGCAAATTGGTATGGTTTTTGATGCCTAGGTGAACCTCTTCGAAAGATGGCGGTCTCCTTTTCATTTAGCTGAAGCTAATTTCCATAGACTAGAGCATTACATGCAATGACTAGACTGAATACACGATGTGGCAACAGACCCTATAATGACAATTACTACTAATGACAGTGACTCACACGGTAAAGATTAAATTCAGCTACATAGCTTCATAATAAATGATACATTCGATGAACTAAGCCAATTTAAAAACCAGAAGGAAAGCAAGGTACCAGAATATTGAACCGCTTAATACACAACCAAAATCTAGAGTTGCCGGTAAATTTTGACAACTTTCTTGCCCTAAGGTTATGAGTCACGATTTGTTCCGTTGGCCCCTGCAATTTGATTGTATATTTATATTTTTCATATTTACCCAAGTCGTAAAATAAGAGAAAAGTCGGCTTCGCGAGAGCAAATGAGTTTATGGAGGGGATTTGCTCTATTTTCGTGTTCATTGAAACAGTTTTGAGTATGCTACCTTCAATGCGTATATTTCGCTAAACTCTAAGCAAATTTGCCCCTTTATTATCTCATATTTCTTAGAGACCGTTCTGCGCTCTAGAGGTTTCCGGTCATGTGAGGCTCATATTTGCGGATCTTCCCGTCGAAGTGGGTGGGTTGCACAAGTAGAAGCGAACGAATAGGGTGTTATTTCATACATGGTCTGCCGTAGGGCCTTAGTGACTTTGCTTCGTAGCCTCGTTGCATCACCAAAACACTCTTTGTTCAGAAGATAGCATGCTTGAGTCTCCTCATCAAGAACTACTCTATCTCTTCTAGGCGTAGTCTCGCAGCCGAAATGGATCCTGTCAGCGCTCTCGGCTTGGCTGCCAGCATCATCGCTGTCATGCAGCTGGCTGGCGCCCTGATCAAGCCTGCCACCTCCTCGCTTGGACCATCTGAAAATGACGAAAAAGAGTTGAATAAACTCTCAACTACCATGACTGGATTTCAAATAGCTTATAACAATCTCGAAATGTACCTCAAAAGCGATCCCGACACAGCGGAGACGCTTGTCAAGCAAATCCAACAACCGATCCAAGAGTGCAAAGCTGTACTGTCTGAACTCAAGCTTCGACTTTCGACTATGACCTTTGTAAGGAAGCACATTGTTGGCAAGAAATGGGATAAGGGCTTTAAGAATATTTTGAAGCGACTCGATGATGCAAGGCAGCTTTTCGATGTCATACTTCAAGGAGATCAATCGTAGGTTAATTTACAAAAGACCAGATACGCCAGAAATATTTGCTGATAGGCGTCATAGAACAAGGTTGATTAAGATATCACAATTCATTGCTGAAAAGTCTAAGGATATCGAAGGATTCGGGCAGCGCCTCTCGGAGATACACACGACAGTCCGGGGAAATCAAAGCAAGCTAGAAACGCAAGCAGCTCAAAATCATTCAGAGTTGCGCTTGAAAATGGATGACTATCAACATAATATCGAAAAACAGGAGCAGAGTAAGGGCTTGCCTATACTTATTTCAAGATATTGACGGCGGGTAGGAAAGCTTAAGGAGGATATACTTCGATGGCTCACCATCGTGGATCCTAGCATAAATCACGATAGCGCATACACCAATCACAAACCAGGAACAGGAAGTTGGTTTATCAAAGGTAAACCTTATCGCCAGTGGCTCACTGCGCCCAATTCATTTTTCTGGCTTAACGGCAAAGCTGGCTGCGGCAAGACTATACTTACCTCGACGATCATTGAGAACACGACTAAATATTGCGACGATAATCAAGGCTGCGTGATTGCATACTTCTATTTCTCATTCACCGACACAGCAAAGCAGCAAAGTTCCAGTATGTTGTTCTCCCTCCTTGCACAAATTGCATCTCAAGTCGATATTACCCCGGATTGCTTGGGGTCCGTCTACCGGACTTATCAAAGGAGCACACCACCAATGGACGCTCTGAAGAAAGCCTTGCAAATTCTAATAGAAGAAATGCCCCTTGATGATATATATATGATCGTCGATGCTCTAGATGAGATTCCGGATCTCGATGGGCGCAATAAAGCTTGCGAGATACTCAACGAGCTCTCCCAGAGCTCAAAAGCCCATATATTAACAACAAGTCGCAGAGAGCACGATATTACTGAATGTATGTCAGAATTCAACTTTATTGTTGACATATTAATTCAAAATCCTGAAGTAGACCACGATATTCTACTTTACGTTCGAGAACAGTTGAAGGAAGATAAGAAACTCAAGAGGTGGTCTGCTGCCTTACATTCCGAGATTGAGGAGGCGTTAAGTGGGCAAGCTGACGGAATGTAAGTGGGGACAGACTGTTTTGTTGCATGATGATCTAGATTCCTTACAGATGCTGATCATTTCGAAAGGTTTCGATGGGCTGCGTGTCAGCTTGACGCTCTTAAGAAGTGTCTAAGTGAAAATGCCGTTCGAAAGGCCTTGAAATCACTCCCGAAAACTTTGGACGACACGTATGAGCGAATTCTGCTATCTATTGATAATGAGTATCAAGATTTGGCCGTAGAAGCACTCAGATGGCTATGTTTCTCTACGAGAGTACTAGAGGTCAGGGAGCTCGCCGAGGCCGCTGTTTTTAGCACCACTGCGCAATGTACAAAAGAAACTCCCCTCGAGGTGTCCTTCGATGTTCGCGACCGTATGCAGGACCCACTTGACATCCTGGGCATTCTATCTGGGCTAGCAGTCTACAGGCTTCCCAATGTACAAGACGATGATGGTTTCTCCGATGATGATGATTTCTCTGATATCAATATAAACCATGATCCATCAATAGCGGGAACCGACAAAACAAAAGGAAAAGTTCTACTCAGTCACTTCTCAGTGAAGGAGTACTTAGTGTCAAGTCGGCTGGGAAGCAAAGTGGAACAATTCGCTTTGCATGAAGATCGTTCACATGAAATACTCGCCACGAAATGTCTCTATTACACATTATATTTTCAATTATTCATTGATGATCGAGGAAAAATCTCTTGTGGCAATTCATCTGCATTTGATTATCATTTATCTGATTACGCATTTGGAGAATGGGTAGATCATGCGCAGAAAGTCGACTATGAATCTGAGCTTACTCACTTGATTATCTCCTTCATTGAAACTAGAGATTCTCCGGGAAGTACTTTGCCTCAGCTTTGGAACGACACATTCCAGTCCAAAGTCCTCCCGCCGATTTATCTAACATCTCTTTGGGGGCTTTACTGGCCTTGTAAGAAGTTAGCTGAGACCGGGCCCCATGTCAATATACAAGGAGGCTACTATGGAAGTGCTCTTCAAGCTGCGTCATCGAATAGCCAAGAAAGCATAGTTCAACTTTTGCTTAGTAATGGAGCAGATACTAATATACAAGGAGGCTACTATGGAAGTGCTCTTCAAGCTGCATCGTGCAGGTACAATGAACGTATGATCCAGCTCTTGCTTGACCATGGAGCAGATGTCAATATCCAAGGGGGGCATTATGGGAGTGCGCTATATACTGCTTCATATGAGGGCAACAAAGACATAGTTCAGCTCTTGCTTGACCATGGAGCAGATGTCAAAATAGACACAGGCTTACATCACAACCCACTCGAAGCAGCATTGGTCCAAAAGCATGTCGACATTGCTCTCATGTTGCTTGAATATGGCATGGAGGTGAAGTCTTGTTGCGGCTATGGAGCAAAGGAGGCACTAGCAAAGAAAGAGTTTAGACGATTTATCGACATTGAAATGGAGGCAATTAAGTCTTATCGGCGAAGGGAAAATCGAATACTGAGATGAGATAGAGGCCAAGCACTTGTCCCAGAGAATGAAAGAAAGTGGTGCTGAAGGACATTTCTTGAAACTTGATGGCTTCTTGTTTAATTGGACGTTTGCTATTCGTTTCGCAACGAAAAAATTCGATATAATTACATAATAAGAGGTTGGAACTATCGATATATTTCAATAAGTTGATCAAAGTGAGATGCAACGCTGAAATCTTGAAGAAAAAGTACTCACATTCAGGTCAAGGGATATAGCACGAGAATTGTGGTAAGCACCGCCATGAAGCAACCTCTCAGTTCCTCAACACCACGCTAGAGGAATAGCAACTAGACTACTATATGAAACTTAGACAAGAAGACGCGATCAGAAACCTCGATTACAATGTCAAATACTCACCCTTTATCCCTGTGGGTGGTAATCGCTCCCAATATCAGCCGGCACCGTCCCCTTCAAACTTCTAAACATATCCCAACATAATTATCCGCGTATCACTGTTCTCATAAACCTGATACCGATTCTCCAAAAATTCAGATACAGTGCGGCTACAAGCTAGGTAGATGTTTTTCTCTAATTGGTTGGTACCACCTTGGTCGATGTAGAGAAGCCCTTGGTAGGCTGGGATTCTGGGGGGCGGGCGGTCGAAGGAGACGACAGTGCGCATTAAGAGAACTGAGACTAGGAGATTAGTGATGTTTTACAGAAAAGGGTGGGGCAAAGAATGGGCGCAGAAGAGGATAGACTGAAATCATCGAGTCCGAAGAGAGTAGCACAGACCAAAGACTCAAGGATAGCGTTATCTTCTTGACCAGTCATCCAGCAGCGATCATTGCCATTACTGAGAATGGACACATATTCACTCATTGTATTAGCAAAGAGCTCTCCATGAAAGTAGACATCGGCTGCGCAAAGATGGGCCGGCTTCGTAAGGACTCGATCTCGGAGAACTTATAAGTGGCAATATCACCAGCAACGACCTGCGCAAACTTATTGGCGGGGTACTTAGAAGGATACGCAAGAGCAGCGGGAGTATCCGTCAAATTAGCATCCGAGGCAACGGCAATGGCAATCTTTTGAAGGCTCTCAATGAGCTCGAAGGCCTCAGTACTGTAGAGGTAGAGAGGGTATTCATAGGCAGCGGTGGCGCTGAGGGCCAATGCTGAAGCTAGATGGAATTTCCCGAGCAACAACATCATATGCTAGGCCGACTTGGACTGCGTGATTGGCGAAGGCAACGGTACCTGTTGGAGGGGCCAGCATGGTGTGCGAGGACGGGAAGCGCCATGGTGAATATACCAAGAGCACCGCAATTAGGGTTCACTAAAGGGGAAGACTATCAGCAAACCCAATACCGGATGAAGGAAAAGAAACGACGATGCCTTACGCCAGCAATACCAGCAATCACGAATACGTAGTAGTAGGATCAAAATACTTCGAAGTGGTCAAAGCACTCATACTAGCAGCGGCGTTGATTTCTCGGGCCAGGCTAGCGATGAAATTCCACAAAGATAGTGAATACAGAAGGAACACACCTCCTTCACCAAGAATAAGCTGACAAATATCTTCACCGGCAGTACTATGAGCATCTGGAGAAAGATACCAGGACAGTGATATTGATGGTAAGGACATCGAATTCAGCCACATTGTGCCAGACCTTGGCTCCGGGGGTAAACTTAAACGGCGTTAAATTTCGTATCTAATAACAAAGAAGTAAATTAAGGAGACAAGAGAAGGCAGCCTTTGAGGAAAGCTTCGAATACAGGGGTATTCCCTCAGAAGAACGAAAAGAGCAACATGCCATGATGATGATAAGACCCGTCGGCTTGAAATTGTCCAACAATGCATCAGATCTCTCACCCTCAGGTATACTCGGTAGCTAAGGAGCCACTTTTCTCAACCCTCCGACTCATGAAAGATGGCTTCGACACTACCAAGTACTATCAAGAGAATGGGGGGGACCCCCGGGAGCTGCATGGCGGTCATACTTGAGACGAGAAATTTGAATGTGGGATGGAGACCATACGAGACGAAACAAAATAAAATTTCAAGTACAATGAAACGTGTCGAAAAGGAGCTAACCCCATCTAATGAGAATACTTCACTAATGGAACTAGGTAAACAATTTACAGTTGGGAGAAAAGGGAGAGCAAGCGGATGCTTAGCTTTCTTGATGTTGAAGGAATTTTCGTCCCCATTACAATTCGCGCCGAAAGCAATTCACAAACATTCAACATAAAAAGACATAGAACTTTGTCCATCAACTTCCTATATGATACCTAATCCCCTAAAATACCGCCCTCCCAACCTAAACGCCGCCTAATGCCCCCATATCCCCTAAACGCCATGAATGCCACTATCTCCCCAACCCCAAATTACCGCCCGCGTTCCCATTCCCCTCCCTCGCATACACGCCCGCGAAATCTAACTGTCCCAACATCCCATTCACAGCACTAATCTCTTTATCCAGATCCTGCCTATTCCCACTCAAAGCCGCAACCTCATCAAACTTCCTCCTCTTATTCGCATCCGCTATCATCTCACTAACAAAAAACTTCTGTTCTTCCAACACTATCAGCCTCTCCTTCAATTCCTTTTCTTCAGCTTCCATGGCCGAGACTGCGCTACTAGAACTGATTTGAGAGGCTGAGTCGATGTCGTTATATTTTATGTTTGCGAGTGCGGAACGACCGTTTGGGAGGCCGTTGGAGCCGTGTGGGGAGGCGTGTTTGAGGATTTTGGGGAGGGTTTTAAGGGGGAGCATATGAATGTTTAGGAAGGAGGCGGACTGTTGGTAGATTGCTTTTTGTAATTGTTTTTGCGTAGGGCTATTTGTAGGAAGATCCCGTATTCGTTTTGCTGCGAGGTCATATTTGCCGAAAGAGTCGATCAGCCGTTTCCTGACTTTGGAAGCTTCAGCAAGTTGGATATGTGATGGTGGTTTGTCTGGATCTTGGAGAGCGACGAGGAGACGCTGGAAGTTCGGGAGAAGGACTCGAATGCCCTTTTCAAATTGGAGAAGGTTTTCGTATGCGCGTTGATCAGGTGGTTTATGTGATAATTCAGCTTCAAAGTCCTTCTTCGAGAAGACGGTCGTTTTACAATCTCTGCACATTCGTATATCGATGGCCAGTGGTGAGATAGCTTTTTCCGACTTTCCGTCAGCTAATATTTTGTCAACAGAGATCAGGTGGAATGATGAAGAAGACTTACTGGCTGCTACGTTCAAGCCAATCTCCGAGGAGCAGCCTGTCTTCGGGTCGGCGCAGACAACCCGACCACAAATTCGACAATGATGCCGTCGGAATGTCCACTGTCCGAATTCCTGTTGACAGAAAGGACATTTCAGAACCTTTGCATCCTCCTCCCACGTGACGACTGACTGCTCCAGGATCTTCCGTTGATTCTTCTGCCCCGCTATCGACAGTATTCCCCCATTACTCGCCGACACCTCCTCTGGAGGATTTGCCAGCAATTGTGTGAGCTTCGTCAACCGCTTCTCCAACCTCGAGATCTCTAAATACTGTTTATCCACTGTTTTCCTTCTCATCGCTATAAACTCATCCGTATGATTTCGTATGTACCCATTATGATCATTATACCCCTCCCTCGACTTAAAACAAGTCTCGCAAACCCGACACCAGAATCCCCTAATCGGTTCATGTTGTGCTGACCTCGAAAGCTTCATCTGGTACATCGTGTGATCCTCGCAAAACAATCGCCCGCATTTCCTGCAATTCACATTCCCATTCACAGATCCCAATCGTTTCCCACATGCTGGCTCTGTACATAGATCACTATATCCCGATTTCTGCCAATGTGCTCTCGTAACGAGTTCATCTGGATCTGGCCGATGTTCGGGTGTTTGCACACGATTGCCTGGAAAGGGCATAGGAGGGGTAGAAACCGTCGGAGAGTCGTTCGATTCGAAGACATCGAGTCCTTTTAATTTCTGATTGATGACTGCTAGAGGTTGGAATTTTTTCGCTTTTACCACCTGTTTGTTGAACCAATTCTTCACTTCATCTTGTTCGACCTCAGGTAACTCCTGGTGGTTGTCGTCGAGATGTCTGGCAGGCGTCAGCATGCCTCAATTGCCCAAGTATGTAGACCTACCGATTCAATTGCAGCAAGGTCATCTGCAATTAATTAGCACTTTTGTAAAGTAATAAGGTAATTCAGACCTACCATCTCCTCATTACATATAGGACACACCAACCTCGAGCTCGCAGCCGTAACCCCCGCCTTCCCCCCATTCTCCAAACTAACTCTACTCCCAAGATCATTTCCCTCGCCCACAATACTATCCGGCAACGGGCTCACCGTACTCTCCCTACTGCTCAAACTCAACGTACTCCCGGACGGCGAGATCAAATCGCTATTCCTCTGATGGTGCTGTGGCCTTGGGGGCGCTAAACCTTTCCCACTCCCTAATATCCTACCTCCTCCTAATTTGCGTCCCGACATTATGAGTAGTGGATGAGAGACCTCAGAGCTGGGAGGTCAGCTCGAGGGGTTAGGGAGAGTGAGGTGCAATGCGAGCATGATTTGAAACGAATAGAAGGATCAGACGGTGGACGAGGTTCAAGCCTCGTTTCGGTAGGTGCCGTTAGTGCTGCGCCTTATCGCAGGGGTTCTTATCGTTTGATTGGTAAATGTACAAGGATCTCAAGATGTTTTTTGTATTTAGTATCAGCCTCTTGCTCGTAAAACGTCACAATTGTCACGATGGGAGACGGTCCATTCCCCGAGGTACAAGGCGGAGGCTCGTTGATTCTGGCATGGCAGATTAGGAATAAGAGAGTTTTAGTTGTTGGAGGAGGAGAGGTGAGTTCTTTTGCTTCGGAGGGAGAGGGGATTGCCACTAATATAAAACAGGTAGCTGCAGGACGAATTCTTAATGTTCTAAACGCAGATGCTAAAGTTACCGTCGTATCACCACGCTCAGGCCTCAACCCCGAAGTCGCATACCGAATCTCCCAAAATCAAATCGACTATGTCGATCGCAAATTCGAGCCCTCCGACCTCGACGGCGTAGACATGGTCCTCACAGCCGTAGACGACCCCGTTGCCTCAACCCAAATATGGAAACTATGCAAAGAAAGGAAAATTGCAGCGAATATAGCAGACGTGCCTCCTGAATGCGATTTTTATTTTGGAAGTGTGCATAGGGATGGCCCATTGCAAATTATGGTTAGTACGAATGGGAAGGGACCGAGATTGGCGAATCAGGTTCGGAGGAGTATTGCGGAGAAATTGCCAGAGAACATTGGGGAGGCCATTATGAAGGTAGGGAGGTTGAGGCAGATGTTGAGAAAGGTGGCGCCTGGGCCGGAGGAGGGTCCGAAGAGGATGGCTTGGTAAGTTCTGTCAATTGAAGGGGTAGGGGGATACATTGGGAACTGATATTGTATAGGATGATCAAGGTTAGTGATGCGTATAGCCTGGAGGATTTGTGTGAGATGGACGAGGAGGATATGGCGGCCTTGTTAAGGTTCTATGGTCCAGACCGGGTACCTCGATTAGGATGTCTCAAGGCAATGGAAGGGGAGTTTGACGCTTTTGATGGTTCATTTGGATTTTGCGTAGGATGGGGCTAAGGGTGGCAAGTGTCAGGGGTTTGGCGTTGACTTTGAAGGGTCTCTAAGGTTGGTATTAGAAGCATACTCTTCACAGGGAACGACAGTAAATTGGATGTACATTAGGGCGTTTTCAGATTTGAATAGCATCCTTGTACGGCGATTTATCGGACCTGGAATTTGCAAGCTATGAGTAGTTAATAAGCCGAAAGGAATACTTGCTTCAATAAAGAGTTAGGTATGAGCTGAGGATCTCCTTCCTAACAGTGAATGTCAAATGCGGACGTCGAGAATGAAGATCGGCTTTGAAACGGACCGCTCGTGGCTCGGCCTACCTATTAGCCAAATCTCTTGGACTATTTTCAATCACGGCGCCACTATCTGACGATCTAGAGATAGTTCCTATGACACGAAAGACAGCCTTGGCAAACGGTGGCGGTGCAAGGCTGAAAAACCAGCAAATCAAGGAGAACGGAAAGGGGAACGATTCCGATCTATTGGGGAAATGCATCAGGAGGTCATTTTACAATGTTACATGGGGAATCTCCGCTCTATAGCATCCTTATTACCACCCTCTGCACTTCCATAATATCTCACAATAACAACTCCAAAGGATTCTCCACCACTTTTTTGAATTCCTTAATCCACTCGCCACCAACCGCACCATCAACAACCTTGTGGTCGAAAGATCCAGTAACGACTATTTGGTCATCCCATTCTATTGATGTGCCTTCTTCGGTCTCGACGGGAACAGCGACTTTCTTGGTTGTGCCAACTGCGAGAATACCGGCTTGAGGTGGGTTGATGACAGCAGTAAATCGGTCGATGGCGGAGTTCATTCCCATGTTGGAGATGGTGAAGGTTCCTCCTTGATATTCTTCTGGCTTGAGCTTGCCGTCTCGCGCGCGTTTTCCGAGATCTTTGACTTGGGCGGAGATGGATTCGAGGCCGAGACCTTCAACTGATTTGACAATTGGAGTCATGAGCCCGACGGGAGTAGCAACAGCGACCTGGAAAAATTAGCCCATAGTCTCCACCTAGTATTTCACTCTGGAATGCGGAGAACTCACGCTAATGTCTACGTTGTTGTGCTGTCGAATGAAACCATCTCTCCAGCTAGAGTTGACAACAGGGACCTTTTTGCAGGCGACACCGCAGGCCTTAATCAAGAAGTCATTGACAGAGAGCTTGTATTTTCCATCTGACGTGCTATTGAGTGCTTGCCGGAGCTTCAGGAGCTTGCTAACTGACACAGTAGCAGCGACGAAGTAGTGGGGGTTCTGATTAACGGATTCAGTGAGGCGGTTGGCAATCGTCTTTCGCATTGAGGATGTTGGGATATCAGTATAGGAAGCGACGGGGCCTGTGGCAGCTGGTGCAGAACCTCCTGAAGAAGCCTTTTTGACATCGGCCTCAGTAATCTGTCCACCAGTTCCAGTGCCCTTCAGACCAGTAATTTTCACGCCGGATTCAATTGCTAGTCTGACAGCAGCAGCGCTGGCATTAGGAATTCTGTCCAAAGCTGATTGCAATTTTCCTCCGCTTGGTCCGGTCTCTTCGGGGACTGGTCCTGGCTCTGATTTTGTAGGTGGGGCAGTTCCACTGCCAGTCTTTGGTGGTTCGGAAGACTCGCTGGCCTCTTCCTTTGGCGGGGGAGCAGGTTTCTTCTCTCCTCCAGCATCCTCAAGTGTGAAAGATTCGAAAGCCGAAGGGTCTCCTCCTTCCTCGATCATGACCGCAATTGGCTGAAAACAGTCAGTAAACGTGCTTCGGTCATCAATTGAACACTCACATTTCCAACAGCTACATCCTTTTCGCCAGATTCCTTCAGGATCTTTGCCAGGACACCTTCCTCTTGGAACTCAAAATCCATCTGCGCCTTGTCGGTCTCGATCTCTACAAGTACGTCTCCGGGAACCAGTGATTGTCCAACCGATGCCTTCCAGGTTCCAATATTTCCTGCAGTCATCGTAGGGCTCAAAGCCTGGAAGCTCGGGGAGTCAGTAATTAATTACTTCAGATAGATTTGGGAGTTGAAACATGTTCAAAGAGTAAATAGACTCGACGTTTCTGGAGCAAGCATATTTACTCAAGAAGCAGTCTGGAATAGGAAGCCTTTTAGCCCCTAATTTCACTTACCGGCATTGTAACGACTGTGTGAGGTGGGAATGACTTCGAGGCGTAACATCTTGCGAATTGTGCAAATTGAAAGGACAGAGCTCGGGGTTGCAGGACATGCCTTCTCAGTACTGCAGAGTACATTTTGAAGGCCTTTTTGGGGCAAAGAATAGAAGGAAAAGAAAGCTCAAGCTTGTATCCAGACAATTGAGGTCTTGGGAGATACGCAGGTGTTGGGAGGAAGGAGGGAATTGAGGCCGATTTCGTGAGGATAAATGTTGAGCGCTCGGGAAACGAAGCTCGAAAACTTTGGGTGTTTGGGTAAATACATTGCGCCGAAGTCCCCGTCAAATGCCACACTAGACCAGAAGCCGTTAGCGGTATTCAATGTCCAGCATCCATTGAGACAACAACTGATTGGTAGATAAGCGCGAGTGCTGCGCATGTATTTTTGGTCTCTTCAGCTTTAAGTTGTACGTGGTTAAGTTATCGACAAATTATTTCGTATTTATCACATCCCACCACAGGACGGTAGCGACAACTGCTTCAATGACAGAGGCAACCACGAATGGAAGTCGATCAATCTATTAGGCCACCATGAGCTCTATCGTCTTTGTGGTTTCAGCTCTGGAAGCTATCGCGGCTTCCAAGGAGGCTCATAAGCAGAAGCACTTGGGGGAATCTGTTCAAAAAGCCCTCAAGGATATCAAAGAACATGCGCCTCAACTGCCGGACCCCGAAACCATATTTGCGCCATTACAACTAGCTACAAGATCTGGAAGCATACCCCTTACTACGGCTGCCTTGGATTGCATTGGAAAGCTCATCAGTTATTCATACTTCTCCGTCCCATCCTCCCCAAATGCAGACAAGGAAGCAGATCGAGCGCCTTTGATCGAACGAGCAATCGATACAATATGCGATTGCTTTCAGGGGGAGACAACACCAGTGGAGATTCAATTGCAGATTGTCAAATCATTGTTAGCAGCTGTTCTCAATGACAAAATTGTTGTTCACGGTGCGGGGCTTCTCAAAGCTGTGCGACAAGTCTACAATGTTTTCCTCCTCTCGAAGAGCAGCGCAAACCAACAGGTGGCTCAAGGGACATTGACGCAGATGGTTGGAACAGTCTTCGAACGAGTCAAGACACGAATACATATGAAGGAAGCGAGGCTGAACTTATCAAAGCTAGAAAAGGGCGTAGGAAATACCAGTTCCTTTACGGTGGATGCGTCGGACTCGGTCAATGATGCCTCTGGGAGCAACGAAGCGGATTCGGTCGAGGAAAGCGCTGCATCCGAAGTTCCATCAAATGACGATGGACCAAAACTCACATTGAAGGACCTTGAACACCGGAAGAGCTTCGACGATTCGCAGATGGGCGAAGGTCCAACAATGGTCACACAAGTGAAACCTCCACAATCCACACCTCAGTCCCCCTCTGGACAGACACCACGAGAGTCCAGCATTGAAGATGGCATGGATTCTGATGATTCGGAAGACGAGGTCTACATACGAGATGCATACCTTGTGTTCCGGTCATTTTGCAATCTGAGCACGAAGGTCCTGCCTCCTGATCAATTATATGACTTAAAGGGCCAAGCAATGCGCTCGAAACTCATTTCTCTTCACCTGATACATACTTTGCTCAACAATAGTATGCTCGTCTTCACTTCTCCATTATGTACAATTACGAACAGCAAAAGCAATGAGCCGACAGGGTTCTTACAAGCTATCAAATTCTATCTCTGCCTCAGCATCACTCGAAATGGGGCTAGTTCGGCGGATAAGGTGTTTGAGGTCTGCTGCGAGATTTTCTGGTTGATGTTGAAATTCATGAGAGCCCCTTTCAAGGTTTGTTATGCTCAATTATGGCAAGACTTAGCACTAATACTCCTCTAGAAAGAAATCGAGGTCTTCCTGAACGAGATCTATCTCGCTATTATGGAAAGACGGAATGCCCCTGTTGCTCAGAAATTATACTTCATGGGCATCCTACAGAGATTATGCGCTGATCCGCGAGCACTGGTCGAAACATTCTTGAACTATGACTGTGATAGGAGTGTTGACAATAACATGTTCCAAACCCTCATCGAGGATCTCTCAAAAGCGTCAAGTCAGGCGGTAATGATCACACCAATCCATCAACAGCAGTACGAAGAGAAAGCTGCGAGATCTGGATCTGGATTTGACTGGCAAGCTAGAGGCACTCTCCCACCTTCATTATCAACGGCCAATATGATCGATCATCACACAAATAACCCCGATGAGATACCTAAAGAGTATATAATCAAGCGTCAGGCTCTAGACTGCCTTGTGGAAACCCTAAGATCGTTGGTAAATTGGTCTCAGCAAGGAATCGCAGATGTGACGGGTGGTATGGAAAATGATCCTCGCGCTTCCGAGGATTTCCGCGAATCGCTCGATCCATCTGGAAACGATAGTTCTTCCCGCATAACCAATGGTGATACCCCCATTGGACCATCTACACCCATCATAGAGGATGATCCAGAGCTGTTAGAAAAGGCAAAGCAACGGAAAACTGCCTTACATAATGCCATCAAGCAATTCAACTTCAAGCCCAAGCGAGGGATCAAGCTCTTATTATCAGAAGGTTTTATACCCCAAGATACCCCAGAAGATATCGCACATTTCCTACTACGGGAAGAACGACTTGATAAAGCCCAGATCGGAGAATTCTTAGGAGAAGGCGACGAACGAAATATTGCAATCATGCACGCCTTTGTGGACTCGATGGATTTCGCAAAGCGACGTTTCGTTGATGCCTTGCGTGAATTCCTGCAATCTTTCCGGTTACCAGGAGAAGCCCAAAAGATCGATAGGTTCATGTTGAAGTTTGCAAATCGATACGTCACCGGAAATCCAAATGCCTTTGCAAATGCCGACACAGCGTATGTGTTGTCATATTCCGTTGTTATGCTCAACACAGACCAGCATAGTAGTAAAGTAGTGAGACGAATGACAAAGGAGGATTTCATTAAGAACAATCGTGGTATCAACGACAATGCAGATCTCCCTGATGAATATCTCATTGGGATATATGATGATATCGTACATAATGAGATCGTTCTGAAGAGCGAACGTGAGGCAGCTGCTGCGCTGGGAATTACACCACAGAAGACGGGAGGCATCGCAGCAGGTCTTGGGCAAGCTCTTGCTACCGTCGGACGAGATTTACAACGAGAAGCATACCTGCAGCAATCCGAGGAAATTTCTCATCGCTCCGAACAGCTGTTCAAAAATCTGTTCCGCAGTCAGCGTAAAAATGCTGCCAAAGCCGGTGGTACGAAATTTATTCCGGCCATGTCTTTTAAACACGTCGGTCCCATGTTCGATGTGACCTGGATGTCATTCTTCTCTGGACTATCGGGTCAGATGCAAAATGCTCAGAACCTTGAGATCATTAAACTCTGTATGGAGGGCATGAAGCTCGCTGTTCGTATTGCCTGCCTTTTTGACCTGGAGACTCCCAGGGAGGCTTTCGTCTCTGCGTTGAAGAACTCGACAAATATCAACAATCCCACAGAAATGATGGCCAAGAACGTGGAGGCTCTCAAAGTATTACTGGAGATTGCGCAGACGGAAGGAAACCTGTTGAAGGAATCGTGGCGAGATATTCTTATGTGTGTCAGTCAGCTTGATCGGCTGCAACTCATATCGGATGGCGTGGATGAAGGATCAATTCCCGATGTATCGAAAGCACGGATAGTATCGACCTCAAGGCACGACGCTGGCTCGAGAAAGTCCAGCCAACAATCGCAACGACCACAACGACCTCGACCTAGATCGACGACCAATAGCACAAGCTACTCAATGGAGATCGCCTTAGAAAGTCGGTCAGACGAAGTCATCAAAGCGGTTGATCGGATATTCACAAATACTGCAAATCTATCTGGGGATGCAATTGTACATTTCGTACGCGCATTGACAGAAGTAAGTTGGGAGGAAATCAAGATTTCCGGATCAAATGAATCCCCCCGAACGTATAGTTTGCAGAAACTCGTCGAGATCAGTTACTACAACATGACCCGGGTCAGATACGAGTGGGCAAATATTTGGGTGGTTTTGGGCGAACACTTCAATCGAGTTGGGTGCCATAACAACACCGCAGTTGTGTTCTTTGCTCTAGATTCCTTGCGACAGCTGTCAATGCGCTTCATGGAGATCGAGGAATTACCGGGATTCAAATTTCAGAAGGATTTCCTAAAACCTTTCGAACATGTAATGTCGAATAGCAGTGTGGTGGCTGTCAAGGATATGACTCTCCGGTGTCTCATCCAGATGATCCAGGCTCGTGGAGAGAACATTCGATCGGGTTGGAGAACGATGTTCGGTGTGTTCACCGTCGCCGCACGGGAACCATACGAAAGCATCGTCAATCTTGCGTTCGACAATGTCAACCAGGTTTACAAGACAAGATTTGGGGTTGTCATATCCCAAGGAGCATTCGCCGATCTTATTGTCTGCTTGACCGAATTCTCGAAGAATATGAAATTTCAGAAGAAGGGACTTCAAGCGATGGAAACGCTGAAATCAATTATTCCCAAGATGCTGAAGACTCCCGAGTGTCCACTCTCGAATCGGGCAAACGTCAATTCAGATGGGTCAGCCAAGTCTTCCGAACCCTCATCCAAGCAACCCGCCCGAACTACACAAGAGGAAGCTTTCTGGTTTCCGGTTCTTTTCGCTTTCCACGACGTTTTGATGACTGGAGAGGATCTTGAGGTCAGATCCAACGCACTCAACTATCTTTTCGAATCTCTCATCCGATATGGTGGTGACTTTCCTCCCGATTTTTGGGATACTTTATGGCGACAACTATTATACCCAATTTTCATGGTACTCAAGTCGAAGTCAGAGATGTCTAATGTTGCTAGTCATGAAGATTTATCGGTTTGGTTATCTACCACCATGATCCAGGCTCTGCGCAACATGATTACATTGTTTACACATTACTTCGAGTCATTGGAGTATATGATCGATCGATTCTTAGATCTCCTTACCTTATGTATATGCCAAGAAAACGACACGATTGCTCGAATTGGAAGCAACTGCCTCCAACAACTTATCTTACAAAACGTGACCAAATTCAAGCCTGAACATTGGTCAAAGATCGTTGGAGCCTTTGTGGAACTATTTGAAAGGACAACAGCATATCAACTTTTCTCTGCGGCGACTTCTTCTGCTGCTGGGAATGATTTGGAAAATGGTGGAATAATGCCTGGACTCGATGAACCTCCAGTTGGAAACGAAAAGTCTCTTAAAATCAATGGCATGCATGGTGCCGCAACCTCTGACGGCGAATCTGTCGTAGATGACGAAGCACGACCTCCCAGAACGGCTCCTGCTTCTGACCTTGAGGATTACAAACCGCAGTCGGGTTTACAACAGCAACCTGTAGTGGTGACCGCCGCTCGTCGCCGCTTTTTCAATAAGATCATCACTCGCTGCGTTCTTCAATTACTTATGATTGAGACTGTCAATGAGTTATTTTCGAACGATGCGGTCTACGCTCAGATTCCTTCTCCAGAATTGCTCCGTCTGATGGGTCTACTCAAAAAATCATTCCTCTTTGCCAAGAAGTTCAATGAGAACAAGGATCTCCGAATGCGTTTATGGCGTGAAGGATTCATGAAGCAACCTCCCAATTTATTGAAGCAAGAGTCTGGCTCAGCATCTACATACGTCAACATTCTCTTCCGCATGTACCACGATGAAAGCGAAGAGCGAAAACGTAACCGGCCTGACACGGAAGCTGCTCTGATACCTCTATGCGCGGATATCATCGGAACATTCACACAGCTTGAGGAAGATAGCCAGCAACGGAACATCATAGCTTGGAGACCAGTAGTGGTGGATGTTCTAGAGGGCTACACCAACTTCCCTGCGGAAGATTTTGGAAAATTTGTTGAGGTGTTCTATCCTCTCGGCATCGAACTTCTCAATCGTGAACAGTCAACCGACGTGCGAGTTTCACTACAAAATATGTTGAGGAGAGTGGGTGAGGTGAAATTAGGGTTGAGTCAGCTAGCAAGGCAGGACACACCTATAAGTCCTGTCAATAATCAGAGCTATTCAATCAATAATAGCCGGAGGTCGAGTAAAAGGGAATGATGACCGCATCGTAGTGTCTCAAGAGCTCTGGGACATAGGCGATTAGTTATCGAAACAGGGAAAAGAAGTGGTGAAGGAAGCAGGCATTTTCTTTCACTGGTGATTGCGATTTCAGCGTGGCATTTAGGACAACTTCGGGGGAGTTCTTCTGGGAATGATTGATTGGTAGTAGACTGGGCCGGAGCTGTATGATACACCGATGTGTTTTGTAGACTTGGAGTACCCGTTCAATGCAACCTTTTGCCTCGATCCTACTCGATTTACTCCTTTGTGAAGTGAAGATAGTCTTGTGAAAATAGATTGGTTAAGCTGGAAGTCCAGCACAATCATCAATCACATCGAGGTTCACATTTGACAGCATCTGCATCGTGATATCTACTAAAGCTGTTTAACATCTCTTGCACGAGAAAAATCCTTGTCCCGAAAATTGCCAGAAACCGTAACCAAGAAGCCGTGATCGTCGTACAAGGGGTACTGCGGTAGGACTGTATTTCTTAGCCTCGCTTTTGACATCTAATTATATTAAAGCACGAGTAAGTTTAATTCAACATCTGATATGACAGGGATGGCCCAGGAGAAATCATAGAAGGAGACTGAAAGCTGAAATTGGTTCCCTCACGGCGACTCTGAAATTTCTCATATTCTCCGACTGCTGCTCCATCTGAGTACCGATATCCTTGAAATTTTCGAATTCCTGTCCCTCATATCATATACTTAGAGCTCCCTTTTAGTCTCGTTCGTACACTCAGGATTTGGTGCTATTATGTCAAGTTTACCAGGTCTTGTTATCGGAGCCGCTGTCCGAGGGGGTAGCTAGGTCGGCACGGAAAGAGAAGAACAACCTCAAAAACTTACAACAGACCGAGGGCTTAGATACTTCACCAGAAAGCAATCAAAGTGGTGACGAACACATTGAAGAAGGCACAACAGAAGAGTAATGGGAGCTCGACGAGGCACAAGATGAACTCCTAGCATCCAAGGGACCACCTGCAAGAGAATCACCGAGCAACGAGCAACAGATTGCCGACGCTTTTCTCTAGGATTACGCTTCACTACCTCAAAGTGTGGATGGAGTGCCAAACCCATGAGAAAGCTCCCACTTCCCGTTATCCTCCCACGACGCAGACCCAAAAATAGCGCTTGTGAATTCGTCGGCATTGATGAAGCAACATGGCTCGCACTCCTCGACACATTCGAGAAATCTAGTGACGCTTCACCATGGCCCAACGCCATCAACCTAGCTTCATTCGCAACTTTAGCACTCCCTAGCGTAACCTCACTACTTGTCTCACTCACCACCTAGCAGGCTGTCAACATAGCCAAGGATATTCAGAGCCGCCAACGGTAATTTCTCTAACCCATCCCATTTCCCAAACACCCAAGCTACTGAAACGCTTATCCAGAACCAATAAATTCCTCACCAAAATCAACGCCGAATTCTTCCAACCGCGAGGTCTCTATTGCCTCATAATGACTTAGTACCCCTCATCAAACTCCATAGATCAAGTCATCAACCCTCAACAACCATCTCCTCGAGCCTCACCCCAAAATCCGGGCTCCGCCAAAATTTCAAACTCTCAAGCGTGACAACATATGGTGATTTCCCGTTTCCTGAAGCTGCGCCTCTTATATACCCTACCTTGGATGTGCTCGGTGAGCAATTAAAAGAGGCTGTGAAGCTGAGGGAGAAGATAAAGAGGAAGGAGTTTCGTGGACGGGTATCTTGATAGGAGGGCACAGGCTAAATATGTGAGTTTATTCATCTCTTTTTCTTTTCCTTCGCTTGAGGGGGGAAATGGATAGCAGCTTAGAGAGGAGGAGTATTTTCAAATCAGCGGTACCAAAACAATGGTAGAGGTGGGTTTGGAGGTGGACCGATGTTTGCTCCGATGATGATTAAGAAGTTAATGAAGAGTGTATATTATTTCCCCAGGCCTCCGCTAGCAAAATTAAAGATCTAATATCAGATAGGATGTTCTCTATCTCATGATGATCGATATGCATTCAGAGGAAATGACTCATTATATGGATGAGCTAAAGCAAGCCCAAGGCTAATATCCAAGTCATTAGGGTGAGTAAACATGCCGAGAAATGTGAATTTGAAGCCATAAAATATTGGGTTTTTGTAGAAAATTTAGCATTTGATGAAAACTTCATACTAGCGCTTAAAGGTTTCATTTCCCAGTGATTTCTTTCTTCTACATTCACACCTGAAAACATAGAATCCATATCCGACTTTAAGTATAGAAAGAAAGATAAGATCGAGAAATATACGAGGATTACCGAGATCCTTCTGAGAAACCAGGAAGCACTATTTTACCTAGTTGCTCAGGATAGTCCTCGACTTTCAATACCTTACCATCAGATGCTAATTATATTAAACAACAGTAGATTTTACAGTAGTTTGAATCCAGCATCTGATGGTAAGGTAGTCTCCCTGACCTGGAAAGTGCCACATTGAGTTGAAAGTGGAAACTTTCATATTCATATATGCTTCCCTCACTTGAAGCAACACGTTCGGCTCTCGAAAAAAGGGGTCGGAGCACTGAAATCACCATCATTCACGCGATTGGGTAGAATGCAGCCAAGGGGCGCAGCATTCTCTTTCGAGCATATCTTGACGTCATGACTTATCATACCCATTCTTGCGCAACAATATTTGCCTCCTGTTCAAAAACCTTGTACGTAGAATAAGTTGTAGATCACCTAGTCTAGACCATAAACTGCGCTACCATCAGCTAAAATCATGGCGATACCCTTCCCGCCAACTACTATGCGAGCCTGGCAATACACCAGCGTTAAAGGCGGCCTCGAAAACAACCTTAAACTCAGCCCTAACGCCCCACTTCCCAGGCCCAAACCAAACCAACATTTAGTTGAAGTCATAGCCATAGCGCTGAATCCTATCGACTATAAACCAGTTGAGATCCCTTTAATCGGCCGCTTAATTGTCCCGAATCCAGCAACCCCTGGGATCGATTTCGTGGGCCGCATCGTCACTCCTGCCCAAGAATCATCTTTTAAACTTGGTCAACTTGTCTTTGGCGCAGCTGGAGCTTCCCCTGTAGCTGGTGGTGCTCTCGCGGAGTTCGCCCTCGTGGGAGTAAATGCTGCCGCTGCTCTTCCTGAAGGCGTCGATATAATTGACGCAGCGACTGTTGGAGTCGCGGGCTTGACGGCCTATCAATCCATAGTGCCAAAAGTCAAGGAGGGTGATCGAATATTCATTAATGGAGGCTCGGGTGGGACAGGCGTGTTTGGGATACAGTTTGCAAAAGCGGTAGGTTGCCATGTGACGACTACTTGCTCAACGCCAAATGTGGAGTTTTGTAAGGGTCTTGGAGCAGATAAAGTGGTGGATTATAAGAAAGGAAGTGTACTTGACGCTTTGAAGGAGGCTGGGTACAAGTTTGACCATGTGGTGGATAATGTGGGAGCTGATAAGGAGTTGTATTGGCATTGCCAAGATTTCATGAAACCGGGGGCTGTGTATGTGATGGTTGGAGGATCGCCATCGTTGGACAGTATCAAGGATGTGATTAAGAGGAAGCTGTTGCCTGGTTTCCTTGGTGGGTTCAAGGGGAAGATGGAAGGTTTTTGGCCGGAGCCGAAGGTCAAAGACTTGGAGACAATTGGGGACTGGATGAAGGAGGGGAAAGTCAAGGCTGTGATTGACGAAAATTTCAAATTTGAGGATGCGGTGCAAGCGTTTCAAAAGTTGAAAACAGGGAGGGCGAGGGGCAAGATTGTGATTGATGTCATGTCCGAGACGTATAAAAACAAGAGTTAGATTGTAACTACTGAGACTAGAAATAAGTAGATTATTTGGGAATGAAAAGCATGGTTAACCTTGAACAAAAGAATGCTGAGATGGACCATTCGATCTCCTTATACCACTTTCATACCGCACGCATTGTTATATGACCCGGTTATACAAACAACTCAGTCATCAAACCCCAAGGAAAAGGTCCCATATATAGTACCATTATTCTGAATCTCAAAATCAATTGACGCGGACCCAATCACCATCTCTATGGTAAATTGGCCCTGAAAAATGGTTGTCCGGTCAAACAACCCACCAAACGTTCTTTTCTGGAAGATATGATCTGGCAACTTCCCGAAGTCGCATGGAATGGAACCAATTTTAAAAACCCCTAGTATTGAAGTCAATTGTGATACACAGGCGCAGAGGGGTCACGTACTAGGGTCCGAGGGACTTTCTGGGATCTCATCGTAATTACAAATTAAAAGATCGGTGTGTTTAGTTGAGTATCTCATAGATTCGGGGAATGTGGACGAGTAGGGAATGGTGATTCTGCGATCGGTCTCTGCATCCTCATCCTTGTAGCAATTTTTCAGCCCAGCTATCATCACTTAACTGTAGGGTTAGTTTGTTACTTACTTTAGCAGCAAACCACTCAACGTGATCCGTACAATATTTGTCTCCGGAGAATGGATCAATGTAACTCGTTTTCCCCGCGTGTTTTGACTCCACATATGGAGCTGCGAGCTGGACGCCGTAATGGTGTTTCAATTTTCGAGAGAAAACGATATTTTGTAGGCCAACGGAGACTGCACCTTTCACAATCGCAGACCAGCTTTTATTGGATTCAGCATTGGAATGAAAAATCTTGGAGAATTCTTACGAGTCTTTCGGGTTGCAGACGAAGAGTGGGGGGCTTTGAGAGCTTGCCCATTCATCTAGCTTCTTGTAGAGATAGAGCGATTCGCCAAAGCCACCAACCAGAATAATTTCCTTATATCAATTAAATGAGCTTCCGAGTGATGATGGATGGAAAGCAATACGCACGGTAACTCTGTGATTCAAATCCGAAGCATTGGCTCTCGAAATTTGTCCAGAAACAAGACTGATGATCTGTGCAATAATGGGGTCGAATATCGACTGCATCTCATGACTGTTTGCAGATTAGGATTGAGATATAATCGAGGGGAATTTGGTGCCTTACTATTTCAAGATAATTTCGCTATCCACAATTCCTTTGCTTTCGTCGGACTGCAGGTCGTAAATCCCATGATCTATGTATAAATCCTCATCACGTGGAGTACTTCCGAAGGCTCGTTTTGTTGACTCAAATGAGTTCATGAGAATGCTGCCGCGCCCAATCTTGGCAGGGGGTAACTGGCGGAAGGGTTCGCCAATTCTTCTCTCGAGGAGTTCTAGAAACGCTCGGTCAAGAGCTGTGGAGCCACATTTTCCACCTAGGGGAAATTTGAAGACTTAATCAGCCCATAGATCCTAAACGAGTAATTAATGAGCGAAAATTCTCCAGTAATTACCTGATCCCTGTATAGATTCTTTTACTTTTAGAAACGGCTCCACCTGATCGACTTTATAGGTTATCAAGTCCTGTTTAACCATTGTTAGTAGCCGATAAATCATCCGAGGGATGACAAGAGCCACTTACCACAGTACCACCTCCAGCATCACACACGAGAATCTGGTCGCCCATCTTATGATAAAGATTAGTATTAAGATAAGACAGAAGTCAATGAATAAACAAATTTTTAGAGGATTATTGCTGCCGCTTTGGCGAGAATTAAGATCCTTCAGCGTGTAGGAAGCAGCAGCTTCAGGTTCCGAAATCATCGTTATGCGGTCCTTGGGGCGATTTGCAAAGCCTGCCTTTTTGGCTGCATTGCAAGTGGCACTCTGAGCTTGCTCACTCCAAATAGCGGGAGTAGTGAGAATGAAGTGGATAGGTGTATCATCAAGTGACTCCGGCATCCTTCGTCTTAAGAAAGCCATTGTATGTGCATATAAGAGCTTTAGGTAATCTGACGTTACATCGCCAGCACTCTTTCCAGGAGGTAGGCCAACCAGGGCCTTGGAATTTCCGGGGTCAAAGTGCTTCGCGAGATTGGGGTCATCATGGAGAGTAGCCGCAGTTTTAGCATCGAGGAGTAGTTTAAACCATCCGTATCGAGCCATACCGGGTCGGAAATCATAGCCCCATCGATGCGGAGTCTCTTCGTAGGATATTTCAGTTGGCACTTTATGAAGCTGGTCGGTTGTGCGGCCTTTTCCTGGCCATTCTGATATGACTTCGATCTTTTTGTGGTCGGGGTCCAGGCTGAGGAGAAAGGCAACACCTAAAAATACTAACGATTAGATTTGGGGAGAAACTACTATATGAAAATTAGGATAGAATATAAAGCATCAGATTACCGGAATAGGTTGTCCCGAAATCAACTGGACTCTTTAGTATCTATAAGGTGACGCTGAGGTTTTGAATCAACTCACCACCGACCACCAACTTAGCCTTC
>Ga0182030_10002797_pt1 | contig 37196 bp, 40 predicted proteins | sample 812S3MmetaG_FD_121299 | JGI IMG/M metagenome (GOLD analysis project Ga0182030, IMG submission 121299) | Permafrost microbial communities from Stordalen Mire, Sweden - 812S3M metaG (Illumina Assembly) | ecosystem: Environmental > Terrestrial > Soil > Wetlands > Permafrost | place: Sweden...
AGATAGGGGGAACTTCACCAGGTAGGTTGCCTTTAAATCCTGAGGATTGGAAGGTATCGAGGTGCCTGGCTGCTGAACAGCCGGGGCACTCTGAACGGAAGCCATATTCGCAATTCCGGTTGTCCTCTAATCTGCGATAGGCTTTGTTAAGGTTGATGAAATCCTAGGCGCATATCCAGGAGCCAGCCTCGCGCATCCAGATCCCAAACGTAAAGGCGCGCAGATGGAAATCACTATTAAAGTGTCAAATGCGTGTCCAGGAGTCGAATGCCAATGTGGCGGCGCGATAGAAAGGTGGGTCGCGTCTATTGTTGATGTTCAATAACTTTTTTGGAGATGTAATAAGCTTGGCGCGATGTATTGAGGCTCTGATAGATGGATGATCGAAAGGCAGGCCTAGGGAGAAGGGAGCCTTGAGGCGTCGATCGATACCGATGACGAAGGTATGCGACAAGTAAGCGCGTGCAACCCGACGTGTCGAGCGTCGAGGTGTTTGGATATTGAGGGCTAGGGGGGAGGGGGTTCGGAAGCGGTCCCTTCGTTGCGCGGTAGAAATCGCTGGGCTGCTGTCGCAAGAGGATTTGAGTTGTGATCTGAGGAAGAGCCAAATGAATCACAAGCGAGCGAATTTCTCAGCACGCTTGGAGCAGCGCTAGGACAAATTTAGTCAGTGAAATGACTAATTGCATCACGTGATAGAAGTGCAAATTCAACGTCGGCACCCCATGCCAGTTGAGGGATACAAAACTATAATTGCAACGCGAAATCTAGAATCTCGATCTTCCCAATTGAGATATAAGATGCTATTGCCGTCAAATTAATCCCATCATCTCTATCTGCGGTACTGTGAACAAGGTGCACATGCGCGCTGGAAGATCCAAGTCCTTGGGAACTTGAGGCAAATCAGACTCAAACTATTGCTCAAGGAGCAGAATGAGACGCTCTGGAGTATTTTAAGCTCGAGTATAAGCCTGGTTTTAAAAACTTCTCCCAGGCCAAAGGCAACAGTTGGTGATATGGACATTATCATCATTGCTTCTCAATCCTGCTGCATGGAAAGGAGCTCTCAAGCTATTTCAATCGCTCAGATACCGAAAACATGAGTTGGCCTCCCAAGGCTGCGTATGATCTCACCAGGGTGAGAATGAAACAAATAAAAGGGCCATTTGTTTTGGGACCACGTGTTTACGGCCCTCTGATGAGCCAAGCGGGTACCCAGACGAGGAATGTATCAGGAGAATTAAAATTTCACAGAAGTGACTGTGGCTAAAAAATTATCTTGTAATTAAAGTAGATCCCATTCGCTGTCTTTGGAGCTCTCTAGAGTTCACGTGAAGGAACATTATTAGAATACTGGCACCCTCCTTCCAGTTTCAGACTCCGGGCTTGCTCCCATGAAGGCCGCCTGGCTCCTTGGAATCAAGGCGCAGTCCATGTTCAGCTAATGGTGCTTAGCGCTTCAAAGTAGGCCCAAAGCTGGCGCGGGCCTATGAACAACCAATAGACACTTTGCAGTTCCTTAAGATTGTCTCTCGTGTTCAGAGCAGGCCAGTATCCAACAATGGACCGTTGAATTGGAGGAGGGGTTTGCTCCCTTATTCGCCAGGTCTGTTCTAGTGTTAGAAGTAACTGTTTTATATTCGTCACACCCCTCCTTCCGAAGTGGCACAGCACTTGCTAAATGCAAATACGGGCTTGCTCTGAAGATATCTGCCTTGCAACTTTCGGTCTTTCCGGGCGGTGCTATTGCCTAGATCATCCTATTTGAGCTTGAAGTGTCTGATGGTGCTTCGAAAGTCAATTGATAGGTGAAATATCAAGGTCGACTTCTCCTTTCCACCAAATCATCAAAAAATTTCTCCTTACTATGACCCCTATACATTATTGTGACATTAGGAGCTTGTTAGATGTGTATCCAGATGAAAATTCCTTCACTTGTGTGGGAGTCACGAAGCAAGGTCGACGATGTCGAAACTCTTTCATGTCTTCAGCAGATTTGCTTCAAGCGACTCACATTCTTGATTCAATTGAGAGTCTGAACGTACTTTCCGAACGCTTCATCAATCGTGTGGACCCAAAGCTTGATCAGCTTGCAGATCTCACTTTATGCCCGAGATGGCATCGAGATGGTCGATACGGCAATTCTCAGAAGCATCAGACTGTCACAAAGTGGCTCAATTCTGTGGACGATTACCGTCGGCGAGCACTGGCTCGAGAAGCGATACGCGAGCCTCAAACCTCGGGTTATTATTCCCTTTCCCAAAGACAGACACCCGGAAGTACCTCGATTGCATCTCGGGTCCATTCTGTCCCCTCGAGTCAACTTACTCGTCTACGAACCGATGCAGGAGTCGATTCAAGGTCATCGTCCCCGCTAGTGACACCACGACACCTTACCAGTACAACTTCCTCTGACTCGCGAGGAAGTTGGAGATCTGCAGCACGAACCCCATCTTCTAGTACGGCTTTATCTGCTGTCACAGAATCAAGCCTGGTTCTGGCTTCTTCGAACACAACATCATCTCGAATTAGCCGTAGCCCCTACGCCTACCCAACGTCAATTTCTATTAGCTCATCTGGCGACGATGCTAGATCCTCGAACTTGACTTCTAGCCGGTCCTCGTTGGTCCTTGACTCCGAATCTGACTCCAATTCTTACTCGGGATATGCTTCTACGACTCGTAACACAGCATCGACAGGATCCACAGTTCCTGAAAGCTCTGCAGCATCTTCATCACGATCCTCGCCATTAGCATCAAGTTACAGCCTACCTTCCTCTCGGGTGTCTTCACGTCATTCTATGCGTCCTTCTGGTAATAACGACCCTCCTGCCAATGCTCTTGCGACAGCAATGGCAATGAATCTTTCCAATGCGGCCGCCGAGCAGCTAACGACTTCAATCATTACTGCGCTTACAACGAGTGATAATTCACCTCTCGGTATTGCGCTTCGTGCCGCTGTTAGAGCCAGTGGCCATACCATGCGCAGACCTCTAGAAGACTGCTATGTATGCGCCAACCCAATCAATCAAGCATCGGATGCAGTCTGGTGCCGTTCCAGTTGCGGGCAAAACTTACACACCGAGTGCTTTGAGCACTGGCGAGATCAACAAGAAACCCAGACATTAACTGTGAAATGCGCGTATTGGTAAGATGCCCCTTGTATTCTGAGTCTATATTTCAACACTAGTCTATCTTTTTGTAAATCCGAAAACCACCCAACGTGATTTGGCTTTTGGGACGCGATATTTGCTAATATATTAAATAGCCGTGCGGTTTGGGACTAAGGGGTTGCTTTACTTTTGAAGGTTACTGCCTTTTTTATTAACTTCGTGTGATCTTGCTGAACAATCTAAATTAAGATTGAACGTGGCCTTTCGATGCCATCCTTTTTTTTGTGGGGTATGTTCTTTCAAAATCTGAATAGCTCCACCACTTGCCAGTCAGCAGGTACTCAGACATTAGATGTATCATAATCTAGCAATCAACCTTTTTTCTCTTACAATTCTTACTTATCTCTGAAACAATTGTGCTTTGGAGCTTATGGATATGAAGTTTTGCTTTAGGACTTAAGTCTGCCAAACATAGGTATCTTCCTGGTCCGTTGTGGTCACCTCAAAAAGACCCATCAACCCCTGTACAGGTTAAGAAAGAGTCAGATGGTATACTTAGAAACACTAGCTTTAAAGACTGGGTTTATTTTTGGATTCTCCCAAAATAAATCGAGGTCACGGCCGACAGGTCTCAAAACGGGCTGCTTCGAACTCTTTTGATTCGTGGTAAGTATGTTGGACAACAGCTATTTGTTTCAAATTGCACTGTTCAGAACAGGAGGCTGGGTTGGCAAATGTCACTGTCACTTTTCGAGAGCAAAGTCTGGCTTGAGAGGGATGCCTACGCTCATGCTTAACTTTACCCCGCCCGTGTATCCTTTACCACAGCGGGCCCACCGATATCTCAGTCTCAACCAACTCTTAATTGGCTCTCGAATCTCGATCACCTCTCAATTCTCAATTCTCAATTCTCAATTCTAAATTCTCCATCAACCCTTCCAGTCTCATGGTTATGCTTTCAAAGATTCTCTCTCGGAACTATGGCTACCTCTGGAGAATGGGATCCCGACAGGCTCTTGGACATTCGTCCGGGTCAGTGTGTCGGGATTGCAAAAACTAAACCAGGGAAGCCAAGATGTGGTCATCCCATCGACCAGGTTGATAAACAGATTGCTGAGCGAATATTGAGAGATATGCGAGCCGTCGGTTTGTCAGATCCTTTATTCTTTGACTTGGTAGATCCTATGCTTCGCACCCTCCCAGGCTTCACGTTGTGCAGGAGGTGGCATCGAGATAAAGAGTATCATTCTCAAGGAGAGGAGGTACTAGAAAGTTGGCGAACTTGGATAAACGATCGGTGGAGGCTGAATCAAGCTCATCTCGCCGCATATACTGCATCACCTCCCCAGCCAAATCAACCCGAACCGCAATCATCTCCGACACCGACAACACAACTGAACTCGAACTTAGCATCCACAAACGCCTCAAATTCCCTTTCCTCAACAAGAGGTCTACTAGGCCCGCCAGAAGTCTCCTCACAGAACTCACCACCCGCTCAGCCGACAAGTCATTCGTCTTTCTCAGACTACTCCATCTCCGAACCTTTGTCCCCTCACTCAACCCCACCTACTTCGGCCAATTCTGATCTCTCTCAACTCAGTCCAGTGGTATTATTTCCTTCTGCTTGGGACATTCCAAGTCCGTGGTCAATGTCCCCTCCGAGTCCACTATCTCTTGCTTCTGAAGATACCTCAGCGCCAATCTCACCAATCCTTAATTCACCCTTAATTCACGTCGACTTGGTTCCCATGATACATCTGACCTTGCCTGCGCCATTGAATTCGCCAATCATTCCCGATCAACTAGGATCAGAGGTTTTAGCACCTCCTGAAGAAGCTTCTTCAATTGATTTTATTCCAGCGCTGAATACCCCTGTTAATACCTCTCGCAACAACATTGATGATCAATTAAATCCACCAGCTATTGATCCGGACCACGCAACGTCCATATCGCCGTCCTCAACCCAGTTCACCGCACCAGGTTCGAGTATTGCCTCGCTTCAAGCCCTGAACTCGCCATCAGCTCTTTCTCTCTCACCGCAATCACATTCAATAACTCAATTACACCAATCGATGGAGCACATCCAACTACGCTCTACCCTAGCTGCGGGTGTCTGGGCTTTGGGGTTGCAGCCGTTCTTGCAAGAATGGTGGTTGAGGATGAGGAGATAGAGTGCCGGAATTTCAATCGCCAAGTTTAATTACCGTTTCTTTGAATCATCTTGTTCTTGTTTGTTTTTACTGTCAGAGTAGATCAATCTAGCACCTTATTTACTGACTGATACACTGAGGTTTGGACGCCGTTGAATTTTGACTGCTGATGAGCCTATATCTTTTCTATTGCATTTCCCGTACTTGTGTTACGTTTCAGCTCTCAAATGTTTCTCAATCTTGCTATTTCTAATCTTATAGAGTGAATGTCTCTTGATTCTCAGCCTGACGGATGTAAGTTGCGACAGCCCATTTTATTATTCTAGACGAACTTCTATACTTTTTCTCTCTGGTGTCTGACTTCAGCCCCTCTGGCTCCTTGCGGAGGAACGCTTTTTCTTTTTCTCAATAGATGGATTATCGTGCGTTCAGAAGTGATATGTATGACATAATTAGTTCCAGATTAAGGTTCTCGAAAAATATTGATTGTCATCTACATGATGAAAACACCAAATCGGCAGCAATTTCAGTTGCGGAGAATCGCGCTTCCTCCACAGACAGTCATTAGAGATTATCGAAAGAAAGATTAATACTATTACTAGTAATAAAATGCATTATATATACCACCCGCCCTTCCTCAACCTTCCCACTTTGGCTTCCAACCCAAACGCTGCCCTCTGAATCCCTTCTATCCCCCCTTTCTTCCAGCCCCTTCTTTCAGCACAAAACCTTAACTCCGTCTTCTCAAGCTCTTTCCCAATGGCATTAATACTCTGTTAATTACTCAACGCATCCAAATCTAGATTGTGAGTGGTCGTTATAACTGCCGAAAAACTCGTGTTGTGACTGATGCCATTCATGGAGAAGATGACAAGCCCCAGAATGACAACACCAAGCGTAGCAATGATTGCGCAACCATAAGATATGAGTATATTCTTTGAGTGATAGGTATAAACAATAGGTGTCGATAATATCGTAATATCAAAGTCCGTTGTCACAGGTATGAAGCCGGCCCTTTACAACACACTCATCAGTCAATATTCCAAAGACAAAGACAACGAAAGGGAAACTCGCAACTGAAGACCTAAAATCCCCACCACCACATTGATAGCCAAGTACTCCAACGCCCTCGCCAAATCCACATTCCTACACAAGCACGGCTTGTCCCCATTCCCAAAATCAATCGCCGTTTCTCAATGCACCTTCCCAAGCAAATCAATATTCTGACTCTACTAAATGTTCTGAAATTCACGGCAACCTGATAAACCTATGAGGAGCACTTGGCTGCTTGATCCGCTTAACATGTAGCATTCGCCTTTTGCGGTTCCAGAAATGGTGCAGTTGTATGGTAAGTATGTGGCATTGCCGTAGAAGAGGGGCGTGATGTTGACCATTACACCAAGGTAATCGGAGGGATTGGTCGTGCTGTGGTATTTCCATTCATCGAGATATGTGATGTTATTTTATATCACGCTTTAACTTGGTGCTCATATTCGAAGAATATATCGAAGGAAGCATTCGTGAGTGAGCATACCAGACTATATTCTGTGAACTGGAATATATGTGAATGGACCAGTCGAGCCACCATATTTTCATTATCGGTCTCTGGTTGAGCGCCTTGCTCTGTGAATTGGCTCATTGAAGGAACAAATTTCTCTTAGTAAAGAAAGACTGAGAGTGTGACAACGAGCGCCAGTGGATCTAAGGTTCAAAGAAAATTAAGAGCTTCGAAGGAAAAGATAGAAAATGAAAAGTAGTTACTTATCATACATACGTAGCAAATTTTCAAACAGTAAAGAAGAATTCTTGAAATTCATTTTACATATGAGCCGTGGGGCTATCACAGTCTGAGGTAAGTCATGAGGCAAGTTAGGAAAAAGATGGGAGCCTTAGCATCTGTGTATTATTGAGGGCTTGGCATGTATTCTTGGCATAAGCTTTCAAAAGTATAATAGGTTCTTGGATTAGGAGGATGATGTGAGAGAGGCTCCTCTGTGATATGTACCAATAGACTTATTTGAGGGGTGGGGTTGACAGCGGCTAGGCAGGGTTCCCAAAACTTAATTGGAGAACCTCGACCACGCCGTCGATCGTTTTCGAAAATGTCTGAGCTGAAGACTCGTTTTTATATATTCTGTGCACTGAGTCTATACAATCTAAGATGCTGATGGGGGGTTTCTACCTACATAGAGGGCGCAGTTTCCTATGATCATCTGCTGTTCAGCCCCTTGTGAACGCGGCACCGATTGTAACTGTTGAGAGGTATTGACAAAGCATCGGTTCGACGACTTGATCGCTCGATATCCGTCACAGATCAAATGAATCCAATACCTTTGATAGTTTGTGGACACTAGTCATCACCTGGGAGATGATAGTCCAGCCAGAAACTCCTTATTTGTAGTAAGGATGTAGATTCTTCTAGTCGGTAAGTCTACCATGCAGCATGTGTAGACCCTAAGTGAAGTACTGCGACGCTTATGCTCAAGACATGGGGGTCTGGCTGACCCGTGCTCTCTCCTTAAACTTTCCGCCAAGACATGCCCAGCGTGCCAGGAAATAGGTGCCTGTTCGGCCGCATTCAGCCCTACGAGTTCTTTTGAATTCGGAGAAGACAACAAGGTAGGCACTGATCAAAAGTCGTCCTCGTCGCTATCGTCCTCATCTCTAGGCTTCAAGTGTTTGCTCATATATGGGCCTAATTCACGTTAGCTGCAGAACCGCTATAGAATAGCAATTCTTACCATCCAGCCAATAGCCCAGTTTTCTGTAATAGTCTCTTGTTCCGACCCCTGAGATGACGCTTATTTTGGTGCTACCGTGCTCGTTCCTTGCAATCCGCTCTGCCTCTTCCATCAACAAGGTCCCATACCCTTGGTGTTGGAATTTTCTGGGATCACGGGCGTGTACCGGCACAGCAGAACCGTACACGTGCAGCTCACGAACCAAACTCGTAGGCTCGCCAACAAGCTCTGGTCTGAAGGTATAGGTTTTTGAGCATTTCCTTAATCTTAGAAGTCCAATAAGGATGTCTTGTTTTGGATCCTCATACGCAAGGAAAGTTTCCCAGCCACCATTGGCGGCGTAATCCCGACGAACAAGCTCGACTTGAGAGGGACGAATCTTGTTTTTGACCTCATTGATTCCAACTTCTCGGGTTCGAACATCACGACAAGTTGTGCCGAAATCCTTCATTCTACTCAACGCCAGCTCTCGCAGGTTGCCGTTTTCAACACCTGAGGTTACTAGAGGCATTGGAATATCGCGTTGCACACGATAAATTCGGGTCCAAGGTGGGACAAGGGCTAATATTCGGGCAACGATATCGATGAGAGCATTGGGCGTATAATTCTTATATCGTCCAGTGCGCCAAAGCTCATAGAGACCGGTCCCTCGGATCACAAGTGTAGGATAAATTTTCAATCCATCTGTGCGAAAAGCTGGGTTCTCGAAATACTCCCGAAACTGGTCCAAATCTCTCTCCATACCAACATTTGGAAGATCAGGCATCATATGACTGACAACTTTAAACCCAGCGTCTTTGGCCAGGCAAAATGTCTCCGCCACAGATGCCACTGTATGACCCCTGTTCGTATCTCGAGCCACATCTTCGTACAGAGACTGCACGCCAATTTCCAGTCGAGTACAACCATACCGTAACATGTCGGACATATGTGGCTGTAGACAGTAATCTGGTCGGGTTTCTATTGTAATTCCCACACATTTGATATTGCTCATCTCTCCAGCTTGCACAGCTTCGTCGACATTATTTCCCTGATACCCGCTGAGAGCGTTATGTAGTTGAGAAACAAATCCGTCTCTGTAGCTCTCTGGAAGTGACATAAACGTTCCACCCATTATAATATATTCTACTTTGTCTACACTGTGCCCTAAAGACTTGATCTGGTCGACTCGCCCTCTTGCTTGCTCGAAAGGATCGTATCGTGCTCGGATAGCTCGCATGGAGGTAGGTTCGTAACCTGTATATGACTGCGTCGAATATTCGAAATCGGAATCTGGACCACCAGGGCAGTAAACGCAGATATTGCCAGTGTAAGCAATATGGGGACATCTGTGAGGCTTGCACATAACAGCGACTACAGCAATACCTGAAGCACTTCCTAAACAATGTTAGACTGGTGTTTTCTTTTTACAAAGATTCGAGGAGACATACTTATAGGTTTTGCTATTAACTTGGGGAGGATATATTTCTTGTAATGCTCGGGTATAGCAGCAATGATTGCAGTCAATGGTGGTATATTGCTCAATTTGTGCTTCTTTGACATTTTGGACCGCAGACTATTCAGATTGATATCCTTCTTAGGGGTCCTGGGATCTTGTAAAGCTTCGTGCTCTTGGACAAGCGCACTGGCGATGTCTGAACATGCTCGCAGGTATCGTTCATTTTCTGGAGGTAGATTTTCTTTTGGCTTTCTCTGCCTCTCTGTCAAGGTCATGGTCTCAGTCGCCATCCTGTCGGATCTTTGAGAAGCTTGTAGATTTGGGGTGGAGGTTGAATACTGAGGTTTATGGTGGGGTTGGTTTGACTCCCACAATTATTTGAAGTTGCGTCAATTGCTTTCTGGGCTGCTGAAGTTTTTGCAGAAAAGCGCGGGCCCAGTTTTAGCGAATCCCGTGCTTGAGAACAGAGCTTGAAGTTGCTCAGAAGCATATTCGAGATCCCAACCTTCCATTCCCTCGAACTCTCTTTTCCTTGCATCAATTGTCTCTGACAAGATGCAGGCTTTTTCAAGATGTGCCAAGCCTGCATTGCGGGCCGCTGTGCGTAGGCAAGGCTATGCTACTACAACCTCTGCGTACGCTGCGACAGTAGAAAACCTTCGCATTACAAAAGAGACTCGGGTTATCTATCAAGGCTTTACTGGGAAGCAAGGAAGGTCAGTACTTGAATTCAGTTGTCAGGGTGGGCCTGGTATTTTGCTGACCCAAATACCACAGCTTTCACGCAGAACAAGCTATCGAATACGGTACGTGTCTTCCAGGACAGTCAACAGATTGAATTGCATCTGATAGGGGATTGTAGGAACTACTGTGGTTGGAGGAACAAATCCTAAGAAGGCTGGACAAACACATCTTGGTCTACCTGTCTTTGCCAATGTTGCAGATGCCGTAAAGGAGGCTGGAGCGACTGCTTCAGCAATCTTCGTTCCGTATGGCATCTCCATCGATACGGATCATACATTCGGCTGATGTTATGTTAGACCTCCTCTTGCTGCAGCTGGTATTGAAGAAGCTATCGCAGCTGAGATTCCTCTAGTAGTCTGGTATGTGTCGAATTTACATGTGATGGGATCCGCGCTAACTTTCATCAAGCATTACTGAGGGTATTCCACAACATGGTATGAAAGGTTCTAATTCGGCTCTTTAAATCTTTCTGACTTTTGCAGATATGGTTCGAATCACAGATATCTTAAAGACACAAGGAAAAACACGTTTGGTAGGCCCCAATTGCCCAGGTATTATTGCACCTGGGCAATGCAAAATTGGTATTATGCCTGGTTTTATCCACAAGCGCGGCCGTATTGGTATTGTGTCTCGATCAGGAACTTTGACGTACGAGGCTGTCAACCAAACTACGCAAGCCGGTCTTGGTCAATCTCTAGTCGTCGGTATTGGAGGCGATCCTTTCTCTGGAACAAACTTCATTGATTGTTTGAAGGTATTCTTGGAGGATGAGGAGACCGATGGTATCATCATGATTGGTGAAATTGGAGGTTCTGCTGAGGAAGATGCCGCCGAGTTTTTGAAGGAGTACAATACCGCCAAAAAACCAGTTGTCAGCTTCATCGCTGGTATCTCGGCACCCCCTGGACGAAGAATGGGCCATGCTGGTAAGTTAATCTATGAACGTAGATCTAGAATTGAAGACTAACTTTCAAAGGTGCCATTGTCAGTGGTGGTAAAGGAGGCGCAGATTCCAAGATTTCGGCACTTGAATCTGCTGGTGTCATTGTGGAGCGCAGTCCTGCTCTGCTTGGAAAGACCTTGCATGGGGAGTTTGTAAGACTGGACATGATTTAAGAGAGTTGTGAATTAGACGATGGCATGGAGCGTTAATGCATTTTGTTTCATGGTCAATACCTCTTTCTTGTACAGTTAGCAATTATCATTGATTCCGTTGTAAAAACCCGATTTCGCACGGTGGATTTTATGGTGGGGTATTTCTGGGAACGATTCTTTTGCTGTTGAATTCGCCAATATAAAAGCAAATCCTACCAGGAAAATCTCCGAGATACTTATAAATCGGTCCCCAAACTGTAGCTGAATGTACCTGGTCCCCTAAATACCCCGGCTCAGGGGAACTCGGAAGCTGTAAGCGGCAGCCGCATATTTTGAACCTCAACGAACTCCCCCACATCAACATCTTCAACCATCACGTCCCCCGCAACAGCGCCTTTGTTGATCATACAGCCAAGATGCTTTCTGGCATACTGATATTCAACCAGAAGGGCGAGAATTTAATCTTCCGCGCTTTCCGAAATGACTGCAGACCACGCCTTGCAGATGTATTTCGAATCCAAGTTATTTCCAATGCGCAAGTCCGATCACCAATCCTGACTTTGGGAAGTACAACCTTCAGCCATGTCAAACACGAAAACATATACTTGGTGGCAATTACAAAGAGCAATGCCAATGCGGCGCTAGTATTCGAGTTTCTATATAGGTTGATCGCATTAGGGAAAGGATATTTTGGGAAATTCGACGAGGAAGCTGTGAAGAATAACTTCGTGCTTGTTTATGAGCTTCTAGATGGTCAGCCAAGCCTACGGACTCAGCTTCATAATGTCATAGATGCTGACAAACTCGCACAGAGATCTTGGACTTTGGTTATCCCCAAAATACCGAAACCGACACCCTGAAGATGTATATCACCACGGAAGGTGTGAAGTCAGAGCGAACAATGGAAGACTCGGCCAAGATCACAATGCAAGCTACAGGAGCTCTGTCGTGGCGGAAAGCAGATGTCAAATACCGCAAGAATGAAGCATTCGTTGATGTGATTGAGGATGTCAACCTCCTCATGTCCGCCACCGGCACAGTCCTCCGTGCAGATGTCAATGGGCAGATTGTAATGCGCGCATATCTTTCTGGTACGCCAGAATGCAAATTCGGGCTCAATGACCGACTTCTACTAGATGGCGACAGTCTGTCGTCTTTACCGTCTGGCAATCGGATGGGTACAAAAGCCACGAAAGCTGCCGCGGGGAGTGTTACCTTAGAGGATTGCCAATTCCACCAATGTGTGAAGCTTGGAAAGTTCGATACAGATAGAATCATATCATTTATCCCCCCAGATGGAGAATTCGAGCTCATGCGATATCGAGCTACGGAGAATGTCAATCTACCATTCAAGATCCACGCCATAGTCAATGAGGTCGGCAAAACGAAAGTCGAGTATAGCATAGCTATTCGTGCCAATTACGGCAGCAAACTGTTTGCAACAAATGTTATCGTTCGAGTACCCACACCTTTGAATACAGCGCGGATCACGGAGCGATGTACACAAGGAAAGGCGAAGTACGAACCTAGTGAGAACAATATTGTATGGAAGATACCACGTTTCACTGGACAAAATGAGTTCGTATTGAGTGCAGAGGCTACGTTGACAAGCATGACGAACCAGAAGGCTTGGTCAAGGCCACCGTTAAGCCTGAATTTCAGTTTATTGATGTTCACAAGCTCGGGGTTGCTGGTGAGATACTTGAAGGTTTTTGAGAAAAGTAATTATTCTTCTGTGAAATGGGTCAGGTATATGACTAGGGCGGGTTCTTACGAGATACGGTAAGTTTACAACCCAAATTATCTTGTGGATGTAACTGATGAATGTAGATTTTAAGGAGGGAAATCTCTGGCGTTTGGGACATAGCGCTTTGGTTGCATTTACACAGGCGTTTGCGAAGAAAGAGAATTGAGTACATAATGCGATGTCAAATTAGGTTTTCGTATCCATTGGTTTGCACCTAACTGCTTCGTGCCATAATATGAGCTGTCGTAAAACTCAATATCTGCCTGACCCTTTCCGATTCCTTGCATCAATTACCAGGCACTATATGCATCCTGCATTTTCTGTGTGACGCAAAGCTCAATACCCCTTAAATCATGTGTTCTCGTGGGAAAGGGCGCGTTGCTGCCTAGAACCCATTTCGCGTTCTCAATATTATATAGATAGCACCATTTTTCTTCCCAAGTGGACGTTCCCATGCAATTCAAGCATTGCCCTCATTGTCTTCACATCTCATAGCAATTCAACTGCAATCATGGACCCTCAATATGTCCTGGTTCTACCCCTCAGTCATTAGACACCGGTGTGCAAGACAATCCCATCACCATTCCAGACTAAGATTATGAATCCGACACTATTATGTCTGACAGTCAATTTTTTAAAACCTTCTTAAAACCCCTTTAACGTTTCGCAGAGGACAGAGTCCTTCAGGATTTGATGGAAGCCGTTGAATGCTATCAAGCTAAAGCAAACTACTGTCTCGGTGGTACCTTAGTATTCCTATCTCAGAGACGCTAACGGTCTACCTCCACAATTTCACCTTCTCGCATCACCATCTAGAACTTCTGATAGAAAGTTCTCGCAACCTGCTATAAAATTAGCCGATCTGCTTCCTATAAGGTCGGGGAAAGTATATTTCACCACACTCCAACCTCTTCCCCAAAATATACATCGGTATACTCACCACACTAACCCCTAAATTCGCAATCGCAACCACCACATTCGCCCCACTCGTCTCAAACCAACTATTCACAAAATTCCTCATCACCAAACTCAACAACGCCTTCACGAAACTCAAAGTCACAAACGCCCGTGCACATGGCTTCGATGGCAATCCATCACATAGGTAAAAACTGCACTCGGCGCAAAAGGTACTGCAAATGTTTGGATGCCATGAAAGGCGATAGGTATGTAGATGGTTATGCCGGCGGCGACGAAGAAGCCGAAGCCAATATAAGTGATAGTGAAAAGGGAAGTAGCGATGGTGAAAAGAAAAGTAGTGATAGTAAAATGGAAGTAGTGGTGATGGAAAGGGAAGTAGCGATGAACATAAGGAAGAGGCGGGATTCGGGCTCGTAGACGCTGTCGCTGTATTTGGTGACGAAGGAGACGACGAAATCGGCGTAGTAGCCTGAGATCAGAGTGCCAACGAGACCAACGCCGAAGAGAGGGAGGTTGGTGAGGCCGATTTGCGACGTGGTAAGGTTATAAGGGGTGTGGAGAAGATGGTATCTTGAAGCAAGGCGATGAGTGTTAGACCTGCGGCGTAAAAGGAGTAGCTGAAAGCGGAGAAGACAACTGCGGTGAAGGTGAGGAGGGAGAGGGGTTTGAATGTATTATTCTATGCTGGTTTCTGGCCGTATACAACTCGTACATCATGATATGAATGGATATTTTTATCTCGAATAGCTTTTCGAACTTGTGCCCTGAGCTTACGTTAGATGTGTCTCGAAGAAGTGGACAATGAGGTAACATACAGGAGAACGTGCACTTCATTAGCATTCCACTAGATCAGGAGTCAGTTTCTACTATAAAGTTTCAAAATTCTCTAGTTTGGGATTATGGGAGGTGACATACCCCCATAGATCTTGTAAGTATCGCAAGAGCGTATCCCTCAAGTCCAATATCAAATGATAAGAGGGTCCATCTCCCAAGTTCTCTTAACCTCGCGTCCGCCGGCCACGTTCCCATTGGGTCCTTAAAGATCTTCTCAGTAATTTTGGTAAAACCAGCAGCCTCTATATCCCTCCTCATTGTCTCTGCGATATCGAAAGGCTGGCCAGTAATCTTCCCAGCTTCTCTGAAAAGCTATTTCACGTTAAAAAGGGTTTGCGACCGAAGTTTCAAACAATGTTTTGATAAGGAAAACCAAGAGGCACTTACATTCGAGAATGTTCTTAGTGGACTATCCTCCGCCATTGTTCCATCATCGCACTTGAAATCAATACTAAGTTCCACCTGCTCAAACCAACCGCCAGGTTTAAGATGACTTCGCTATATCAGACCACGCCCACTTTAGCCTTCACGGAACACTTACTCGTAAGCCTGCTTATATAGGCCAGGCCAATCACTGATGCTCCCAAGTAAGCTTCGTATATGAATGAAATCAAAATGGTTTTGTGGATAGAGCCATTGATCTCGAGCATCATCGATTTCGAATCTGCAGTTTTCTGGGACCAGGCTTGGTTGAATGGGCGAGAGATCTGTTCCAAGCACTTCCGTCGAGGGATATTCATCTGCAAAGTCGATCGCCCAGATGCCGGTTCCAGTCCCAATGTCAAGTGCTCTCTATATGTCTATCAGCTTGGCCGAGACCAATTAGCACGTGACTAATGCCTACCTGGATATCTTTTTCTATGGGAGCGAGGTGTAATTCTCCTTCAAACAGTCTGAGGTATTTATGGTGGCTAGCAATCAGTCTGGTCCCACTGCCTGCTACGGAAACCTTACCTTATGTCGAGGTTTTCGTTCTGTCTGTCGTCGTTTGGAGCCCCTAGAGAAATCAGACCTGGTGATATATTGTCTCCCGCGCAACACTCACAGTAAACTCCCTCTCTGAAACTATGATACTGTCTGCCATTCTCAATTCTGTAGGCTGTAATACTGGTATCAATAGAAAATGTTTCTCCTGCTCTGTCGAAAGTATCAGTCCGCGTGGAAGATTGTAAAACGGAGCATAGAACTGACATTCCAAAGCCAGAAGAATCGGATGAATGCCCTCCCTGGTCCTAAATCAGCTGCATTTTCCACCCCACCCTTCTCATATGTTCTCTTACAGCGGGTGCAGCATCAATTCGATCTCCCTCCTGGGACATCACGTCCTCAGAATATTTCTACCTTGGAAAATGAAGCCCAAGTATCCCAGGTCAAAAATAGTTTAAGGGTTACTCCAATACGCCCGAAAGAGAAGGCGCGATCACCGACGGCACGGCACTCGGGTTCATTAAAGAAGTTCCACTAGCCAGCACACTGGATCTGGGCCCGGATAAATTTACGTGGGAGTATACAGGCATGCTAAGGCATGCCGGGTGCACTTGCGATTAATGGGAAGTAAAAAGCTGCACGATGAGCCCATTGAGCCAGGATGAAGAACTGTTTGGCGAATGATGCTCTCCCTAATCTCTCACTTGCAGATCTTAGTGTCCCGAGCAGTCGGATGTACCGCCAATTCCATTCATATTCGTTTCACCCAGTGTGTGAGTCGATGGATCGGGAAGAGACTGCCGTTCAGTCAGACGGGATGAGCAATATGATTTGCTTTGCGTAAAGCTATGGCTTTCTCTTGCTGCGGGGTGGAGCTGTACAATTTAGCGGCACAGAATGTCTAATAAGGAAGGTGAGGGGAGAAACTCCTAGTAAGCGTGGAGGGAAGAAAAGAGATAAATCATAAGGTAAGACGTCCTAAGGTAGTGCTATAAGCGCTAGAAGCGAGCCCGAACAATTGCGGGAATGATCTTTCAATCACTAAATTTAATTTATACAAGGGTTGATAAACATCATTTTGCCTAGCTTATTAAAGGCAGGAACTTTTACCCTATTGAAGCTGTTGTCAGATCTTAAGTAATAAGCTGTCATGCATATTACTTTCTGCAAGTGTTGTCTGATAAGAGCATCAACCGAGGTCTTTGGCAAGCCTCCACACGGAGATTATTCTCGGAATGGCATGTCATCTGGGAGAACCGCGGACAAGGACCTGGGTCGAGGAATTGTGGCGCCGGGAATCCCGTAGAACATCTCCTCTGAAACCTGTCATTTAATCTTGCATCAAGCCTTGGGACGAAAACCCCAGATGCTATGCGTGGCATGGCGCACGCAAAAAAGAGAATGCAGACTTGAGAATACTATCAAAGCCATAGAACCCTTTGGCGTTCTCGAAAGACCCGTCTGCGGGCGCCGGGTACGAGGCGATTTGTAGCGTATCGCGACGAGAGACTTCAATGGCTTTCGATTGGTGCACTATTGCGTGTTCAAGTTTTGGTTCAAGCCACAACTGCAAAGAATAATTTCAAGGAACCCGCCAGCCTGGCACGGGAAGCGACTGTGCGCGCAATTCAATTCTCCACTCTCGTGTGCTCTTGATTGTGATATAGTAATCTCTGAAGCCAGGATATTTAATCCCTGATTCTCAATGTCTAGTTTGCTTTGACACATTCAAAATCCCAATGTCTTGTGCATCCAGCCCAGGAGATTGGAAAGTAGGACTAATGTTTGAATATACACTGTTCCTATCCTTCCACGTACGGAGTCTTGCGATAGCCGTTGCACTTGCAATTGCAATTGTCATAGAATAGCCGAGGCAACCAAGTATATAAACATCAACATTTTCTATTTCATTGATTGATACTACAGGATTCCCCTGATCAGAGCCTGCCATAGTGTTTCTAAATGGTGTTCTTAAACTATGTTCCCTTGCTTTATTGTCTGTCCGTTTCCTTTTCCCTACTTGAGGTTTGATCTCCAATCCTGTGGTTAATTTCCCTACCTCTGAGTGTCAGTGCTGGCCCTTTATTGTGAGCACTGGTATTGTAGTAGGCGCTTCGTTTGGATATCGTAGATAGCCTGTTGGATACCAAAGCTCCTTCCAAAATTGCTGCGGTGGTAGTTGAGAGGAATTTTGTGGCAGGGGTGCGGGACGGGCGTTAATGCAGTACAATCTTTCGAGAAAAGAGTGGAAAGAGATGTGAAATACATTCTTCTGAGGTATCAGATGTCGATAAAGTATTTGTATAAAGTATAGAATAAGTGAGATTAAAACTTGGCCGGACATCCCACGTTGGGGTCAAGCGATAACGGTGCAGCTGTTAGTCCTTCGTTGTGGGAATGGCCAGGGTCAAACAGAAGTTTCTACAGGAGCGCAAGTGCAACAGGGTCGGACTAGCCAAATTTGATCATGACTGATAGGCTGGGGAAGATTCCTTACTCGGATTGGGACATGATTGATGTTCGGCAGACTAGCCAAAACCATCCTGTACGCGCCGCAAGCTATTCTCTATCGTTCCTTGCTTGCGATTTTGTCAGATTGACAAAACATAAGCTAGTGAAGCCACCCGATCCATGTGCCGTTCCGGTTCGTAAGTGGAAGTCTAAACCTGTAATACAAACACGCAGTCAAGCTTCCCAGCTTTGCGGTAGCTTTCGTCTAGGACGTCTTGTCCCCTAACTCAGAAGGTTGTAGGTGTGAAAGTCTTGAGCAAACTTGCTAGACCATCTTGCGTATTGGCAGGCTCGAGTGGGAACGTAATCTTCGTCGTCTCGCCATTTCCTTGATCAAAGCGAAGAGAGATAAGAGATGTAGTGATGGGACCGGCCCCTGACGAGTACGGGATGTTCCAGGAGGAGCAGTCATCGAGCCCAATGTCTATAATGATAGCATACAGTTGGGGGGATTTGGAAAATAAATTTGGCGGATTAGAGGGGCTTCAGGTATATATTTGCTGTATAACAGCAAGTATAACAGCATAGAGAGTGAGGCGTGCCCACCGTATGCCCATTAAATTATGCTAATGACTCATTCTCGCAAACTAGTGTACTTATAACTAAGTGCCTAGGAAGGGGGCTGTATTTCTAGCCCTTGAACAACCAGTAACTCGCCATAGAGATTCTTAATCTAAACAGGAGAGGAACCACCTTATTAAGCCTAGTATATCTAGTACACATACTTAAACCAAACATTCTCCTTGTCCGTCAAATTCCCCCAAACCTCCTCCTTAGCATCCAATCTCATCCCCTCTCTCTCCAGCCCCCTCTGTCTTCTCTCCTTTCTCTTATTGGCCCACATATAGTACACAAACAGCACAACCGTCACGAATGCAGCACTAGCCTGAGTCGCCAACACAGTCACCTTTGCAGTGTGATATTCCGGCGCATCCTGGGCTCTAAAAGTCTGCGGACCAATAATATTTCCAATTGAAAAGCTACCCGCTATCATCGCCGCTGCTGCAGCTCGTTTCGTATGTCCAGCTACATTAGCCATCGTCCATTGGAACGTAATAATGAGATTAGGAATCACGGCATTCACGAGATAGACGCCTGTGAGCAGAGCAGCTCGGTTGTATTTAGGCGCGAAGGACATCAACGCCCCGCCCAGGATGCCGGGGATGCAGCAGGCAACGAGCCAGGCCCAGCGGTTGGAGGTATGACGGATCCCAACGCCGACGATGAGAGTCCCAATTATAGAGACAAATCCCGAGGGCATACCAAGGAGGGTGGTAATCTTGGGTGCGTACCCGAACCGCTCGATTATGGTTGAGGAGTAGCTCCCAATAACTCCGCTCGAGCAGGTCAACTGACCCCTCGATTAGCTCATGCACTGAGAAAAGGAGGCAAAACTTACGAGAATACATATGGTAGCCATCAACCACATCTGCGCATCAAAAAACAACTCCCTGACTTGCGAAAGCTTAGGACGACGATTTTTAACTCCTGTTCTATTCTCGCTGATATGGAGAAGGAGTGCCACCTTCTCTTCTTCCGAAAGAAAGTTCGCGGTCATAGGCGAGTCAGGTAATGCGAGACCTGTTGCTATTCCCAAAGCCACAGTGACGCTTCCTAGGACCACGAACATCATTCTCCATGGAGCAAGGTGGCCATACTCAACTTGTTGGAATGCAAACGATAAAATACCCCCGAGTATCTGACCCGCCCCAATACCGCAAGCCCAAAAACTGAAGCGCGAGGCTTGCTCGGAGCGTGTATAGTATTGACTGCTAGTAAGCATGAGAGACGGCGCGGTGGTAGCCTCAAAGAGACCTTGAAAGATCCGAGCGACGAGGAGGGTGTGGTAATTTCTCGCAGCTCCGTTGCATGCGGTTGCGATTCCCCAAGCTACGACGTTGAAGCCTAGCCATTTTCTAGCGGCGATCTTCTGGAGGATGTAGCCTATTTCATCAGCATGGAGTTGAAAGAAGAATTGGGTGTGATTACCATTTGCTACTTCGGCGATCAGGAATGCGATGAAGAACGCCGTATTAATATTTGAAAATTCGTTCCCTTTGAGTTTCAGGTCTTTGCTCAACCCCATGACCGCAGCAAACTTTGGAATCAGCTTGATATTGGCCAGGTGAGGAGGAGACGTACATTGATGCTGACTTTGTCCAGGAAGGTCATTGTGAAGCATAAGAACATCACAGGGATAATTCGCCAGTCGATCTTTTTGCGAAGTGCCTTGAGTGAAACATTGTTTGTACCCACATCAGGACTCGCTTTTTGAACAAAGTTGAAGGCACTGTCAAGGGTGGAGGAAGAAGTTACCTCTGAGATTAGGACCTTTTCATCAACTGGAGACATGATGGAGAGTGAGAAACGATGACGTTCAATGGAAGTAAAAGTATTTTAACATGTAATATACCCTTGGTTATTTGGGCTATATCCGCATCTCGCGGGGAACGAGCAGATTCCAGTTGTCGAATGCAAGAAACTGATAGATCAGGTATCACAGTGATAAATGATCGGTGACAACCGATTCGGGTCTGACAATCGCATATACTTCGAGGTCAGAAGGGAGAAGTGAATGCTTGAAATCAAGGAAACATCTTGCTTGGCCATGCCAGCCTTGAGACCATCGTTGACGTTTCAGTTCAAAAGAGTCACTTGAACACAATCAAGACTCGCTGGAAGCAAAAAAGGTCCCGACACATCGCATTAAATGGGAACCACCGGGTCGATCTCTGTTATTCGATGGCTGAGAGAGGTTGCGATGTGGCCTAGACGGATAGGAAGGGACTTCTATCATGATGTACTAATTTGATTGGTGTCACCGATGCGCGTCTTGCATCTTTTACTAAATTGTAAGCGCAATCCCCCCTCCAGCAGAATTGATAAATCGGCGATCGAGTTGGAGAGTTCAACGCGATCGGTGGCGGAGAGTGTCATTGAAAAAAAAACACCCCTGGAAGCCGTGATTGAATCTAGTACACGTGATATTTGTCAACATGTCTGAGGTAACTCGGCTTTACTGCATTTAGCTCTTCATTATATGAGGAAATGCTTCCTTTCAATGACTGCTGCTCATGAAGGAGCCACCACCTGCACTCCTCAACCCTTAATCGCGTGACCATCTCCCCGATAAGTTTCGATCTCTCCTTGATCATCATCGACCTTTCCTCCTCAAGGACAGTACTTAAGCTTTGGCAGCGTTCTAAACGTCTCATTCCTTGCCCAGGCGCCATCAGCGGGAATTTGTTCCCTTTCAGACCTAACGTCGAGCTCGACCCAATATCACATCCCACCTGCCGGGAGTTAACAACTGCCCTATCCTTCTCCATGGCGCTTTCATGTCTTGCTCTATCATATTATTGGAGAGATAAATAGGAATGCAGCTAGGTAAGCGAGTATCTTCGATGTACAACGAATTCAAGTCAGGGAGTGCAAGATTCCAGAAATGGAGAGGCATCCAATTGCTAAGCAAGGACCATCGATGTGCAACGAAATAGGGACGGCGATAAAGGGGAGTGAGTCACTAGTACGCTCGGCAAAGGCAGGTCTTTAAAAAGTAATGAAACAAGAAGTTGAAAAGGAGGAGAACAAGAAAAGTAAGCTAGTACCGCCGATGTGCAACGAAAAGCGGTTGAAACGGATAGATGAAGCAAGAGGTAAACAGATACTCTATAAAAGGAAAGCGCACCATTACTAAGCGAGGGCCTCCAATGTACAACGAAACGGAATTTTAGAGGCATAGAGAAAAGATTGGATTGCTAAGAGAGCATCTTTGATATGCAACAAAAGGAGGTTGGAAGAGAAAGGAGAGAACTCAGCAGCTAAGCGAGTATCTTCGATGTAAAACGAAACCGTACTTGAATAGCAAAGGAAGGAACTCAAACGCTAAATGAGTATCTCAGATTTGTAACGAAATACTGTCGCAGTTCGTTGATATAGCTGTATATAACATCTACTTCTTCACCCATATCCCCTTCCTCACACACTCATCAACAAACTGTTCAAACCTCTCAGGTTCCTTCCCTGTAACTTGCAACACAACATCATTCTGTATCTCCTCCTTCCCTTCTTTGACATGCGTATCAAGTTGCGCATACATCCGAGCATATTCTTCGGGAATACCCTCCCTCTCAAACATCGCTACAGACTCATCTTCACTCGTCTTAACATGCGTAATCTTCCTGCCTAATTTCTTCGTTATGATCTCCGCAACCTATCTCCATCAACGTCAATCTCTCCAGGAAAGCTTGGAATTACTCACCTGGTCAAAGGACCATAGTTCCCTGCCAACAACCAAATACTCCCCACCCCTCTCCTCATCCACCAAACACCTCCACGCCACCCTTGCCACATCCTCCCCCGCAATGAACGGCACCTTCCCTTCCCCAGTCGCACTATAAATCCTGCCCTCTTCGCGAATCGTCCTTGCATGTCCCATCTCGGAGAATTGCTCCATGAACCATGTTGGCTTTATAATCGCATATTCCACATCTTTCAGCATGCTGATATACTGCGCAACTTCGGCCAGCATAGGGCCATCGCCCACATCAGTTACGCTCGCAGATAATAAAACGAACCGTTTTATACCATGGGTAAGGGCGAGGGAGATAAAACTTTTTAGTAGGGGTAGAGGATTAGGGATAGGTGGCAAGACGAGGAAGATAGCGGTGATAGGGGAGAGTTTGAAGGGATTGGGGTAGGTGGTCTCGTCGAGCCAGTTGAAGATTATGTAACGGCTTCTGGGGAGGGTTGGGACGTGGGGTATACGGGAGGAGAGGAGGGTGAACCAGCCAGTGGCGGAGAGGTAGGGTGCTATTCGGGAGGATATCTTTCCCTTGCCGCCTAGGAGGAGGATGGTACCTCGGACTGGCTGGCCTGACATCCTTGCCGCTGAGAGGTGGTCGAGATGCTATTCGAGCGGGCTCATAATGTTGGGAGTCGGATATGCGAGGCTTACCGCAAGCTCGTCCTGAGACTTGGCCTCGTGATCATCATCTTTTAGCGTCCTGCAGCCTCGCCGGACCTGGGTCTTTTGGGAAGCGCTGCCCGATTTAAGAAATACTACTCGATATCCCACAGAAGCCTTGGCTCTCTCGCCAGTTGAAAATTCTGCCATGGAGATCGTGGCCCTAGCAAAGAACGTACCTGCAAGACTCAGTACAAGTAAAGACTCCAGAGATTTGAATAACGCACACTTGAATGCCCACCTGAATCTGAACTTTCCTCCAGTCATATTTAACTCCATATTGATGTTGTCGTCCCCAAAGGATCTCCAGCAATTTCAAGGCACGATCAGCATGCTATATATTTATCAGCTCCGAATTACATCATGATGGCCAAGAGTACTCACATAAATGCACACCCTAGTATCAGCCTTCAATTTCTGCCGTAAAAGCTCTTCGGTCTCAAAATCATTAAAAATAGCAATCCCAGCCATAAACAACCCAAAATAAAGACACATCTCCAATCCGTATCCTTCCGGCGTCTCCTTAGCGATATCCACAATATTACTAATAGCTTCCATGACCTCTGGTTTCGGAGGCTCCCGATTTAGAGGGTCGAGAATGTGGTTAAGATATATGACGCATCCGAAAACACAAGATCTAATACTGGAAACCCCTTCTTCTTCGAGCGTTTCTGGAACAGTGAGTTTGCGAGGGCGGACGATCCGGCGCCAGTCGTTGCTCTGATCACGTATCGCTGGTGGACAATTTTGCCACCACATGTGAAGCTCATTGCTGATTGAATTTACTTCTTGCTTAATCAATATTGGATCTGCATATTCTTTCATAGAATCTAATGAAACGCGAGACATTCGTGCCATGTAGACCATGAGTTCATGAAAATGGTTGGTGTTTTGCTACCTAAAGTCAGCTAGTTCAGAAGGACGGGGGATGGATAAGCATACTCCATCGGGGTCATATGCAGGCCAACTTGGAATGGAAGTGGTAGAGCTGTTTCTTGATTCTATTGTTTTTGAATCCATCGTGCCGGGCGACGATGAGAGATCATCTTCGAGCCAGTAATTGCCCTTGAGTAGTGTTCCACCGCCCGCAAACATAGAACCAGATACGTCCAGAAGAGAGAAGAAGCGTGACAAATAATCAGTCGTTTTCGGGCCTCCACGGTAAAGGATCAGATCTCTAGCTCCTTGAAGATGCTGAAGCCAAAGGCAATTTTCTGAATGTGAAATCTGGAAACATTAGCTGGACTGAAATGCTCTTTGGATATATTGTCTACCTCGTAAACACACAATAGAAGACAAGCTCCCAATGTAGAATCCGAACGAGCGACAGCAGGATCCGACAGCGTGGCATTCAACTCCCTCAAAGCCATCGAATAATGCTTCGCAGCAACTATAGCATGTTGACCCTGAGTTCTCGTCAAATGTCCCGCTGCAACTGCAGCCATAGAATGCAGCAGCGCTGGCGAAGAAACTGCTAACGGAACTAGCTGGTCCTGAAACGGGTTCCCTTCGTCGTCATTAGGATATACCAGGAACCGACAACAAAACGTGATGAAGTGATGAATGTAAGGCATAGTCGAACGATCCACATTCGGGAACTCCACGACAAAACTTTGGCCAGATGGCCTGCTTAATTGCAAGGTGCCTGATCTGGTGGAAGCTGGTGCGAGGGCGCTATAGTGTTGTTGCCTTGCTTGAGGCATGACTTGGAGGTCATCACTCCAGACACAAGGACGTTGAAGCCGTGTGCATTTTGTACAGACAGGTTTCAATTCGTCACATTTGACTTTGCGTTTTCGACATGTCAAGCAGCCTTAGGGGTGTTAGTGACATGTTCTGATATGTGGTGAGGGAGCAGCCGCTAAGGGAATGGGGCTGACCTGTTCTTGTCCGGGGAACGGGAGCCTTAATGCCCATTCCTGGAGCCATTAGAGCATTGATTCGAGCGAACTCAGTGGCCTCTTACTTCTCCCGAGCGTTATTCGTTAGTAAGGGGGTATGATAACGACCATGACCACACGTAAATTTTGGAGGAGAAGAGGTGATGTGGTGGACGGATGGTTCCGGCCCTACTATTTGTCGATCACCGACACTTCAAGTTCTGCACAGACCAAGAACACGGGTTCTACCGTACAGACTCTTCGATACGTCCGTAGCGGGTTGGTCCAAGTTTCGGGGACTGAGAAAACGATTGGATTGGCCTGAGGATGGATACAGCCGGCGCACAGAGTTGTTGTGCATATACTGGGAACGGGAAGGCATGGAACGCGCGGGCAAGGTTGCTTAGAGCAGTTAGAGTCCAGAGTACCGGGATCGATTAGGGTTCCAGCGGAGATTTTTCGTTGGTTTTATGCCTACTTTCATTGACCTTTTCCCGAGTCCACCAATATAACCGTCATCCTCGAACGCCGTTGCTCCACGCGCACTTGCACAATCCGGTCAACGTATCGAGCAAAACAAATCATGCAAAATTATTTGTCTTATAGGCCCTTAGGCCGACCCTTCTTCTCAACTTCCATTGTTTTTCTTTAAGCACAGAGAGAAACGATACAGTATACCTCAATGCTTTGAGAACTCGATTGAATATAATAAGAAAAAGATGATCAAGAATAAATAGAATAGGCAGAAAATCGTTGATATTTGTATCTGACTTTCAATAAATCAAAGACATCCAGGCGTTGTTTAGACCAAAAATAAGACTATTGATAGTCCGGGCGCAAGATCTCTTATTGTTATTATATAGAATAAGTTATAGTAGAAATATATATACACAATAAAAACTTTATCTTAAGATTATTGTATTTTGCAATTGTTTTTTTCTACTTAATTATTGTTCTTTTAACTTGGTAACTAAGTTGATAGTCTATTTCTATAGAGTAGACTGAGAGACAGGTCAACGAACGATAGGAGCAGGAGTTGAAGCGGGAGCAGCTGGTGTGCAAGGTATTCGTGCCAATTTACTTACAGTCACGTGTATAAATGATAATGGCCACTTTACAAGTCGCATTAACTCTATTAATTAATAGCGATATATAGACCAGAAGATCGAAGGCCAGGCGGCATGTTCCACCCCCCTTCTTATTTCATCCTGTACCACAAGTTACCTCAGGGCAGTGGAGTTGTCTTGTAGAGAGGGCACGTGATAGATCCTGATTCCAAGGTGCCTGGGCTATAGCGAATACTTTATAAGCAGGGGGATGAGACATCCCACCCAGCCTTTGATAAAGAAGTCCTTCGCTAGCGCAGTTCTTGGTTGCTGCGTAGTCTTTGGCCTGTTCTAGCAAAAGCTTAAAGTAACATTAGATAATTTAATAAGCTTTCAAAAAAAAAGGGGAAATAGAGAATAGTAATATTATATAACTTTCAGCCAAGTAAATATCTTTATTTTTGGTTCTTCAAAATTTTCTATCTCAAGAGTTAGAATTCTTCTCTTTTTGTTCCTTAAATCAAAGGCATATGTTTATCTCGGGAATTTCCGCTTTCGGGTCAGGTCAGAACACCAAATTTCTTAACACGGCCCGTGTCTCTTACAAACCCTTACACAGCCCCAGAGAATGTCTTCCCCGATGCTAGGGTCGTGTGATCTAGCTAGCTGGGCGAAGTTTCCTGGAGTCGCTCTAAGGTAAATAACTACTTAGGAAGACCGCGCCGGGATGAACTTCATGTCAATGATAAAGGCTGAATCCGTATCAGTTGCATCTCCATTGTTCATGTAGCATTGCCACATTTGAATCCTAACCATGGAGAAAGATCTGCCCGAAGAAGATCACAACATCTCCAAGCTCCCATTTACGGCGGTTGCTGTACCTGACCCTGAAGGTCCAAGTTCCGGCCCTCACGATCTTGACCACCATAAAAACAATGGGCCCCCTGCAACAGCGAAAGAAGTCGCATCCTATTATGCATATTATGCTGGAAATAACGGAATAGGATCGTTTCAATAGTATGTTTTCTGTCATTGAATAATTTTTCAATTTTCAAAAAACTCGTCTCGAGAAATCATCACTCACCATTCTGGTCGCACAGTTCCAACCTTCTTTTCCAGAATCTAATCTACCAGGCTGGTTTCAATCCAAATGTCCTTCCTCTAGGCAGTTCGAATTGCAATGTCGATCCAACCGCTCCTTGTCATGTCTTCTGGGCTGGCGGGACGAAAGCATACACTTCGGTAATTCTTATCGGGAATGGATTGAGTTTTCTCTGTCAAAGTGTTGTCTTTCTTACAATAGGAACTCTGGCAGACTATGGAAATTGGAATCCTTGGGTCGTTAGAACATTCTCTGTCATATGCTGGGCCTTTGAGTTTGGCTTCCTCGGTGTCAAGACTGGCAGTAAGTGGAGAGCTGCAATGGCACTGTACATTTTGAGCAGTAAGTGCTTAACCTGCTCTTTTCCCACAAAATGCATTATTAATTGACTGATTCTCCAGGCGTTACCTGGTGGGCTTCGTATGTTTTTTTCAACGCCGTCTTCCCAAAACTTGCCCACGATCTCCCAGAAGTACACAAAGCGAGAGAAGATTACTTGAATGGAAGCCTTACCGAGGACGAATACGAATACAAGACATCGATGGCGCGCTCCAAGATCATGAACGTAAGCTGGATTTTCAACAATGTAGGATTCGTTATTGCCTGTGCACTCTCACTTGCTGCTTTGGCAGGCGTTCACGCAAATGATTCGGTTGAACAGAACAACTGGGGCTATTCCGTGTCAGTCGCTGTGTGCACTGGATTCTGGATAGTGTTGGCAATTCCTTGGTTTCTATGGGAGAAGAGACGTCCTGGGCCGAATATTCCGAAGGGGGAAAATTACGTTACGTTTGGATTGAGGCAGACGATCTTCACAGCGAAGCAAGCATGGAAGCTCAAACAGACTTTCTTCTACCTGATTGCATTCTTTTTGCTTGCGGATGGCATTGGAACGACAATCACTCTGGTACAAATTGCGCAGAATCAAGTGGTTATTTTTTCGGCCACCCAAAATACATACCTCATCATGCTACAAGGAGGCTCGGCCATCGTAGGTGTTTACATAACATACTGGGCCCAACAATATTTCAAACTGCAAACTAAGACTCTGCTTCAACTCACCAATTTCGGCTGTTTGCTCCTTCCTCTCTGGGGCATGATTGGAATTTGGACGAATAAATTCGGTTATCACAATCTCTGGGAGTTCTGGCTGTTCAACGGTCAATACGGATTTACGCTGGGAGCTCAATTCAGCTATGGGCAGGCCTTCATGGCTGAACTCGTTCCTCGCGGCAGGGAATACATGTTCTTCAGTCTTCTCGGGATTGTTTCCAAGGGTTCATCATGGATCGGACCTATCGTCTCGAGCGCGATCGCAGACAACACAGGAAATCAATGGCTTGCTTTCCCATTCGTGGCGGCTCTCATATTTGTTCCTTTTGTAGGAATTTTCTTTATCAGTGAGAAGCAAAGCAGGAAGGAGTGTTCGGATTATCTTGCGAATGAGGCTAGAATTTTGAGGGGCGAGTCCGTCAATCTTGAATTGTCAAGCAAGACTTCTGAGCATACGGGCAAGTCTGAATGATTATTTTGCTGTAATATCTTACGACTTCACGACGACGTACTGAATGAAATTGAGATTATCTAAAATTCGCGACTGTAACCTTTCCCTCTGAAGTTCTGTCGGAATATCGCCTAAATTATATTGATATATCGGCGTCGTAGTGTGTTGTCTTTTCACATCTACCTGTAAATGTATACCTGCTTTTGAAACAATTAACGTCAGATTGAGGTTTACACAGTTTGTTATTCATCCAATATGCGTCGAAGTACATTATCTGCTATACAAACCTTGCAGGGTATGGATGTTGATCTGGTCCGGTCAATCCACCATTCGGTCAAATTGGCCAATTATCGCGATTATTGACCAATTGAACGACAAATGACGAGCTGACCGGCGATTGACCAATTCAATTGGTGAGCTGAATATCACGTCAACCTTTATAAAAAGACAACGGTATCGTGGATAGTTCCCGTGATCGTTCCCGTGACAACCAACCTCCAATTATCAGTCAACTACTGGATTGTCTTCCCAGCCGCTTCCTTTTTCCCTTTATCGTTTGCAAATATCATTTCCGTACAATAGAGACCTTTCAATTGACAATCGCTTTGTCAGAAGAGCTCTATAGTATTGAATAAAAGCGATTGTTTTTCAATAAATGGATATATTTCCGATAATATTGGGGGTATATAATCTGCCGACAATGAAAACATGCCTCCGAAGTGTGCAGTATAGACATCTGGCAGAGCAGTGCTTCCCGTTAGTGCTGTGAATCTACAAATTCATTGTTGAGAAACAGATTGAAATAGAGCTCATTTCCTTCTTTCATTTCTATTCACTTCACACTTCACACTTCACACTTCACACTTCACACTTCACACTTCACTCCTTCTTTCTTTATTCCCACAAGTCAATCTTTCTTTCCCTTCCTTGCGCAACTGCTCCTTCATTCTAATACCAGTCAACGAGATTCGACTCAGCCAGAGTAGCTGTATCAACCTTGACATTGAGACACCCCGCAGAGCTCGTAACATGCCGGACCTCCCGAATCCTGCTCTAGACGAGCATACTGCATCAACTTCGCCATGGTCTAAGATCCTTGAAGAGGAGTTTGAGAGAGGATTCAATACCGTAGAAAATACCAACCACTTTGTTTTGACCAGTCAAAAGCGCACCATCTACAGGCACCATCTCAACAATCCACACAGCAGAGTACGTGGATTCAATGAGCTCAGAGAAGACTTCAATGACCGCACTCAAGCCCTCCGTCACTTTAAACTTCAAGATCAATAAGTCTTCCGTAAGGCCAAGGTCAACAAGACAGACATTGAACGTCCTGCAAGATATGCTGTCTATACTTACGATACGTTTGAAATTATCTGCCGCATTTATCAGAAGTTTTTACACTTTGGTAGGGTTTTCTTCCTTCACTCCATTCACTTATCTTTCACTAAATTATATAGATATCAATAAGACCATGGCTGAACTCAACGAGCACTACTATGGAATCAAGGAAGACGATGTGAAGTGGGTTATTAAATAATGTCGCGTTTGCCCTCTTGCAGCCAAGCAAGAAGAGGCAGCTATGGGGAAAGCCTGAAGCCAATTTTACCCAGCTAACCTCGTCGCTGCTCCACTGGTTGCGCGCGCTGGCTTAGCCGCCCTCGCTGCCTGATCAACCACCATCTTCTTGGCGAGGGTCCCTCGTTTGTTGCGTCGTCGGCGCGTTCCAACGCAAGCCGCTGCTTGAGCGGGCCCGCTCCTCCCGGTCAGTGAGGTCGTGCCGCCGCGCAAGCAGGTTCCGTTGCCTTCTGTTATTTTCTGAGGTCACGCGCGCCGGCTGGGCAACCAACCCCGCGCGCGGACCACATAAGTGCTGTGTTTTCGCTCCCTTCTTCCTTCAAAGCAACCGCACGAGCGAAAAGTGAGCCTCTCCTTCCCTCCCACTACACGTACTGTACTGACTGTCTTCCAGGCCCTACCCCACACCTGCCCTGACGCGACGATGCCTGTTATGGACGTCATCATGGCGGTATACGCCACACTCGCGGCCCTTGCCGGCATCGTTGTCGCCGCCGTCGTGGAGGCTCTGGAAGAGCATCTGCCCGGGATTGCGGAGGAGGTCGCCGTGGCCCCGCTCAATAAGCTCGCGAACGTGGCCGTAGACTATATCAAGGACCTCTGAGGTCGGAGAGATCGGGGGCTATCGCTCTAAGGTTGGGAATTGTATCATTATTCTATAGTATCTATAGCAATGGAATTAAAACGCTCTCTGTTGCACGTGATCCAATTTGACCTTTAAAAATCTATGAATTTTGTGTTCGTGATATTCAGCTCACTAATCAAATTGGCCAATTTGCTTAATTGGTGAATTGACCGGAGCAGATCAATGTTGCATATTCACTTTCCACAGCTGTCTTTGTGTGTATTATACTCCAACATTTCTCTCCTCTCTACTCAGGAGGGGAGGCCGTCTGGCACACTCTTAAGACGAAGGGGAGAAGGTTATACTCCCATTGTCTAGAATGAAGCTAGATATCTAAAGAGAGTGGGTGAGTAGAGAAAGGAGGTGAAGAGGAGAGGTTTAATGTTGAAAATGGCCTCACTTTGATGGATAATGATACAACAGAACAGTATCGATATTGACAGTGGTATTGATAAAGTAGAATAGAATGATATCAAGAATGCCTTCCTTCGCCGACAAGCAACCAAGCCCTCCCATAGAATCAAAATCTCTCTACATTTTTAATCGATCAGACCGCTCTATTTCGACCAATCAGATCTCTTCGTTTTAAGCCCCCGAAATTTTCCCTGAAGAGTTAGAATCCTTTTCTTTCGTTCCTCAAATAGAAGGCATAATTGTGCCATCGTTAAGAAGCTTATTCGGAACTGCCGAGGGTCCCAGGGCTCCCCTACCGAAGCATCCTTCTCTTTCAGTCTTCAGCTGCTGCAGCTGTTATCTTACCGATTCAGATTCGTCTTCCATTGGTGAAGAGTGTGCCTGAAGTTCGGAGAAAATTTGACAGTGGCTGATTTCTGACTGGATATTTTCCTCATGCATAAAGTTTCGTCAATGACTCGCTGTGGTGTCGTGGGGATGCATGGATTACCAATTCATTACTCAGGAACCGAAGCTTTTTTACCGACCACCTCAATGTTTCAAGAAAGTCTTTAAAACTACAACGGCTAGAACTTTAGGTTTGACCATGTCGCAACGATCTTGTGACGCTTGGAACAAGTCAGAAACTCCTGTACCTCGAGTTTTGATCCCACTTTGGGCCGGATCCCAGCGATTTTGCTGGTCCAGATTTCCTGATCTAGGCGACGAAGCTTTTCTATGACCGTAGGTAATGCAATGAGTCGAAATCAGACGCAATGAGCTGCTGATTATCCTCTTGCCACATCCTGTTGAAATTCTCTTTTGTCATGATCATTCCCAAGATGTTAATTACCGTTCTCTTACCTTTCATTAGAAACATACTAGGCAGTTGAGCCTGTGGTTCTGCGATGGCGATGGTGTTTCTCAAGTCCGCTCCGTGTGTAATCGGAATCGATGTTGGCGGGACCAACACAGACGCTGTCTATCTACAGAATGAAAATGTCCTGGCATGGCACAAAACTCCAACCACGCCGGACATTCAGTCCGGTGTTGAGACGGTCATCGAGGCGATTATGAAGAAGGCGGAAATCCCCCTAGGTCACGTGGATTCTGTGAAAATTGGAACAACGGTAAGAAGTACTCAGCTTTCCACGGACGAAGAATCTGTCTGTTCGCTTTGAATCTTGCTTGAGTTGCCCTCAAAGGCAGCATGAGCTTTCGTTCTATCCTTGTGCCATCGGAGGATGGAGAGTAATCTCTCGTTCATTGTTGGCAGAGGGGAAAATTGACATTGAGTAGCAATTCGTGAATGCGGTACTTGAGCAAGACTCCAGCAAACTGGACAAAGTTGCTGTGATCCGATTATGTGGCCCATATTCAAAAGGATCCCCACCCTTTGGTACGTGATATTGTCAACTTGCTAGTTTTGCTTCCCGCCACTAATGAGTTCTAGTGGACTTCCCTAAGAATTTGCGATCTTTGGTGGAAGGTCATTTTGGATACGTTGATGGTGGTTATCAAGGTAAGGCCCCGGAAGATCGTAGGTTGGGGTGATTGACTATTGCTTCAGTGGACGGACATCCAATTAGTAACCTCAATGTGGAAGAAATAAAGAAAGAAGCTGCAATTATTAAGGGAAAGTCTATCAAGAGCATTGTTGTCATCGGGATTTACTCGCCATCGAATCCTGACCAAGAAAAGGAGGCACGCCGTATTCTCGCTTCCGAATTGGGTCCCGACTATGATATTTCTTGCTCCTACGCTATCGGCCGACTTGGATTTCTCGAACGTGAAAACGCAAGTATCTTGAACGCCAGCTTACGCAGGTTTGCCCGCCATGTCATTGCTGGGTTTTGCTATGCCATTCAGAAGCTGGGTAGATGCAACTTGTACATCACTTTGAATGACGGAACATTGAGCAAAGCAAGTACAGCTGCTCAATATCCAGTGAAATGTTTTCGATCCGGACCTACCAACAGTGCTAGGGGTGCTGCACTATTGGCGAAGGCCCTGAACGTGGATGAATCAGACGACAGAGAAGTCATTGTAATAGATGTTGGAGGGTGAGTCAAGTCCCCTTGTGGCCTATTTCAGATGAATACGAAATTCACCTGGAACGCTGCTTTCAAATGACGCTCCTACTGACAATTTGAAGGACAACCACTGATATTTGTGCACTTCTGAAGAGTGGATACCCCAGGCAGTCGGCTGCATACGTCAAGATCGCTGGTGTGAGGACAAACTTCACGATACCAGATGTTCACAGTATAGCCCTTGGAGGTGGGTCAATCGTTCGAACTACCGATCGAACCTCAGTAGGACCAGACTCTGTTGGAGCGAAGCTGGAAGTAGATAGTATTGCCTTTGGTGGTAAGATTATGACGGTAAGTCCTTCCACAGAGCAAAATCGAACCGCGTTGAAGATCACAGGCAAACGATCTTGTACAATCAATTGACGAAAGCATCGTTTCGAAATCAGTCAGAGAGGCTGGTCTACGAGAAATATCACGCGCTCTAGAAGAAGCAATTGATCTTGTAAAAACCAAGCAAGGAGACGCCAAAGTCATCTTGGTTGGCGGTGGGAGCATAATTATTGCTAGCAAGATTGCTGGAGTTGGGGAGATCGTCCGTCCGAAGTATCTCGAAGTGGCCAATGCAGTGGGTGCTGCGGTAGGTTGCCTTTATCAATGTCACCATAACTCTACTGATATCCACAGATTGGAAAGATTAGCGGATCGGTAGAGAAGACAGTGATACCTGTGGGTACCACAATCGAAAAAGAGATTGAGAACGCGAAACTTGTCGCGGTAGAACGATGCGTTGCCGCAGGCGGCGACAGGAAAACTATTGAAGTAGTGGAAGTTGATGCGGTCTCAGTATCCTATACCATGAATGGAGCAGCAGATATATACGTTCGGGTTGTGGGAGACTTAGTAGACCAAAAAGACGAGGTTCCCGAATCGCCCGATGAACTCCTACATGGGGAAACCTTCTATAAAGCCGATTTGGTCTCCACATTACCTGACGGCAAATCCGCAGTCGATGAAGCCACTTCGAAAGGATCTTCATACGATATTGCCGAGCGTATAGACATAAAATCATATCGTCCACGAATCGAAGGAGATCTGTGGTACCTCTCTGAGATAGACGTCCAGTTTCTCAATGATGGAACAGGTGTTCTTGGAGTTGGGAGTTGTGGAGAGCCATACCCATCGTATCTTGCGCTTCTTGAAATCCTTCGGAGCGGCGGAGATCTCACAATAAGGAGGCAGAGCACATTTCCAGACGATGCTGTCGTCTTAGTTGCAGGTTTCATGGTGAGACCTTCTCCCCTCATTGTATTACATCTTCTTAATGACTTCTACAGGGCGCTCCGAGCGTCTACAATGAACGCATCCCAGGCTTACATGAGTAAAGACAATTCTCGAATCAGTTGAACTGTACTGACTTTTCAAAGAATCACAAACGCCATGCAAGCAGTGATGAGCTATACGGGCCTGAAAACATTTGATGCAGTCGTACCGAACGAAATAGGGGGTCTCAACGCCTTCGAAGCCCTTCTCGCTGCTCATCGCTTCAATAAAAGTACACTTGATACAGATCTTGTAGCAAGAGCATATCCCATGATTTATCACACGATTCGATGCCTGAATGGAGTTTCGGTGACACCTTCAGCAGTTGCGGATGGCTCGGGCAATTCACAGGTACACATACCTTTCTCGAGAGCGAACCTATCAACGCTAATTCTTGCAGATATTTACAACACTCGACAACTATGAAGCCGAAGAACAGATGCGAAATGCTTCTATCCGTCTGGGTTCTCTTGGAGGAATGTGCACCAATCCAATATTCGGTGTTGAAGCGAAGACATTGCCACCGAACAGCTTCTCTCATGGTAATTCTTCCTTCCTCTAAAAGCTCCAAGGAATCCTAACATCTTGTACAGCGTGGTCAATTGGCCGTAGTATTGCACTCGCGCGCTCCCTCAAACAGGATCCTATCAGGTCGCTGCTGAGAGAGCAAAACGGAATATTGCTATTCACAGGAAAGATTACCTCTGTGACCCGAAACGTGACGAAAGGATTCACTCGTGGGAATGTGACTATCGACCTAATCTCCTCCGATGATATCGACGAGAGATCCGGATCGTTATATGTGGAATTCGAGAATGAGAATCTGAGCGCAATTTTGAAGTCCAACGGATCTGCGGAAAAGCTCTTGGCCATTTGTCCGGACTTAATTCAGGTTTGTACTTTGCCGAGAGATTCCGGAATGGTGCTGATGACGGCTAGTTCTTAGATATGGCAAACGGTGCCCCGCTTGGGGTCTCGGACTATAAATATGGGCTGAGAGTTTCCGTCATTGCGCTGAGATCACCACCTCAGTGGCTAACTCCAGAGGGATTGAAATTGGGAGGACCAAGGGCATTCGGGTGGGTTATAGTTTATTCCTCACCTAGTTTCACCACTATTCTAGAGAATGGCACTGATATCCTTTTAGAGTCGATACGGATTATGACGGTGTGAGTACTGGGGTTTATGAACCGCCAAAATCTGTATGGGAATTGTTTGGAGAATCATGATTGGCATCTTTAGCATGCAGATTTCGCATCAATAACGGAGAATTGATATATCGATGTAGCATGTAATGGCGTCTGTTTAAGGCCGCAGTATCCATACCCACATGTTTTTATGAAAGATCATTTATTCTTTTTTAGATACTCAAATATTCTTTGATTTCCAGAATTCTCTAAATCTCAATTGGAATCTAAATGCGAATAGACAATGGATTTCAGCGCCCTCAATCAAAAACACATTGGTTTGTAATGTGGGCAATTTTTCGGAGATGGCGACGGAAGGAGCGTTTGTAAGTACGGTGCATATGGTTGTGTGTCGGACGGGGGCGGAGCGGTATAGTATTCCGTATTTTTTTCAGTCCGAGTCGGGAGGTGGTGGTTGAGAGGTTGGAGGGGTGTGGGGAAGGGGACAGGGGGATATTGCCGGTGAGGGCGTGGGAGTGGCATAGGGAGAGACTATTGAGGGCTAGGTATAAGCATCCTAGTAGTGTGATGGTGAGAGGGAGGAGAATTGAGGAGGTATTGGGGATGAGTGGGTTTCTTTCGAGTATGAGATGTGTTGAAGTATAAGACCTTAGCGATGACATTTTTGGTGGTATTGAACATACAATTTTGTTGAGAACATCCTATATCAGTCTACTAGACACAGTGATTAAGGCAATATGCAATGAAATTTGAGGAGTTGTCTCCTCCCCGTTCTTCGACTGAGCGTTGCAGCTCCAGCCTCCCGGCGAATCTTTTAGACAAACCTGACATCGAAACCACTAGGCCTTCAATGTCTCAAATGTACCGGGACATTGACAATCTGCGATCTGCAACAAAACTTGTAGTCGAAATCTGGTTGCCTATCTATTCACTCGAGGTATACTTAGTTTTGACTCTAAGACTGCACTCGAGGTCCTCAATGTCTACAAAATTCAGAGACAATTGAAAAATCTACGACCTGCAACAAAACGGGACTATTTCGTGCGCTCTATCCACTTGGCTATAAATCACAAACTTCATGTCTCACAGCTCTTTAATTAGACATGCAGCTCTTTGCTGCTTCTAGGATTCTTGATCCAGCTCCAGTAGCACTTTACCATTATCATCACTAGAGTCTCACAAAGATTGGAGATCTGGACCTCGAGAGATTAGAGAACAGAATATGTTATTATTTGGATTTCCATATTGAAATGGATGTCTTCATCCCCTGACCTAGAACGAACTGACTAAAGCTTCGACTCCAGCCCCTTCGTCACCATCTCCGCCTTAACCTTATCTCTCAACAACCTCCTCAAAATCTTGCCGGCAGCAGACTTCGGAATCT
>Ga0182030_10002800_pt1 | contig 37146 bp, 25 predicted proteins | sample 812S3MmetaG_FD_121299 | JGI IMG/M metagenome (GOLD analysis project Ga0182030, IMG submission 121299) | Permafrost microbial communities from Stordalen Mire, Sweden - 812S3M metaG (Illumina Assembly) | ecosystem: Environmental > Terrestrial > Soil > Wetlands > Permafrost | place: Sweden...
CCGCCCAGTTGCAGCGCCGCCAGCTCCTTGTCCTTCTTGCGCTCAATGTTGCGCGTGAAGTCTTCCATTTGCGCTTTGGCCGCCCGCCGCCGCTCTTCTTCCACGGCTTCCGCGGCAGCGGCGCGCCCATCTCCGCCGCCCTGTCCCGAAGGCTCCCCATTGCCTGCCCCGTCGCCGTTCTGTTCGTCTTCGTCCGGGTAAGGCAGAATCGGCCCCGTGTTGGTGTTTACCTGCAGGAAGTAGAGGTAGCGCACGGTCTCGTCTTCAATCCGGTCCATCATGGCCGTGAACAGGTCGAACGATTCCTTCTTGTACTCCACCAGCGGGTCTTTTTGCCCGTACGCGCGGTTCCCGATGCCCTGCTTCAACTCGTCCATCGAGAGCAGGTGGTCCTTCCACTGGTTGTCGATCACCTGCAGCATCACGATGCGCTCCGTCTGCCGCATCACGTCCGGGCCCACCATGTCTTCTTTTTCCTGGTACTTCTGAACCAGCCGCTCCATCACCGCTTGGGACATCTCGTCCCGCGTCCGGTCGTTCAACTCCACCAGGTCGATCCTGGCGCCGAACGAACTCAGCACGTCGTTGCGCAGCGCGGCCAAATCCCACGTGTCCGGGTGCTTCTCGTCGGGGCAGCGCATGTCGATGAACTGATCGACAATCCCCTGCACCATTTCCATCACCCGTTCCCGCTGGTCGATTCCCTCCAGCAACTGCCGCCGCATTCCGTAGACTGCCTGGCGCTGCTTGTTCATCACATCGTCGTATTCCAGCAGGTGTTTGCGCGCTTCGAAATTCTGCATTTCGACGGCTTCCTGCGCCTTGGCGATGCGGTTGGTAATCAGTTTGCTCTCAATCGGCACGTCCTCTTCCATCCCCAGGCGCAGCATCATTTTCTGCATGCGTTCGCCGCCGAAAATGCGCAACAGATCGTCCTGCAGGGATAGGAAGAATTTCGAGCTGCCGGGGTCGCCCTGCCGTCCGGCGCGTCCGCGCAGCTGGTTATCGATGCGCCTTGATTCGTGCCGCTCCGTCGCCACAATGTGAAGACCGCCTAGCGCCACCACTTCGTCATGCTCGCGTTCCGTCTCTTCTTTAAAGCGCGCAAAGACTGAGTCCCATTTATCGCGCCGCACGCGATAGAACTGGTCCAGGTGCGTGAAGTAGTAGAAATGCTCATCCGCCACGTACTGCGCTTCGCTCTCCGACAACCGCTCCGCCACTTTCTCCTTCAGGCAGGCGTCCTTGGTCATGAATTCCGGATTGCCGCCCAGCAGAATGTCCGTACCGCGTCCCGCCATGTTGGTGGAAACCGTCACCGTGCCTTTGCGCCCGGCCTGCGCGACAATGCTGGCCTCGCGTTCGTGGTTCTTGGCATTCAACACTTCGTGCCGCACGCCCATCTTTTTCAGAATGTGCGACAGGTGTTCCGATTTCTCCACCGAAATCGTGCCCACCAGCACCGGCTGGCCTTTGGAATGCAGCTCTTTGATTTCCTTCGCGGCGTTGCGGAATTTCTCTTCTTCCGTCCGGTACACTACGTCCTGATTCTCTTTGCGAATCATCGGCCGGTTGGTCGGCACCACCGTCACGTCGATGTTGTACGTCTTCTGAAACTCCGCCGCTTCCGTCTCCGCCGTGCCGGTCATCCCCGACAGCTTCTTGTACATGCGGAAATAATTCTGGAATGTGATCGTCGCCAGCGTCTGGTTCTCCCGCTGGATTTTCACATTCTCCTTGGCTTCCACAGCCTGGTGCAGCCCGTCCGACCAGCGCCGCCCCGGCATCAGGCGCCCCGTGAACTCGTCCACGATGATCACTTCCGGGCCTTCGTCGCCGTCCTTCACCACATATTCCCGGTCCAGCATGTAGAGCGTGTGCGCCTTCAACGCCGCTTCCACGTGGTGCTTCCACTCGATGGTGTCCAGACTGTAAATGTCGGCCAGCCCCAGCAGCCGGGCCGCCTTGTCGAAGCCTTCTTCGGTCAGCGCCACCGCCCGGTGCTTCTCGTCGATGGTGTAATCGCCCGTGGTGTACTTCTCGCCCGGCTCCTTACCTTCGATCACTTCGCCGCGCACCAGCTTCGGGATGATTCGGTTGGCCTTGTAATACTTATCGGTGGATTCCTCGCTCGGACCCGAAATAATCAGCGGCGTCCGCGATTCGTCAATCAGGATCGAATCCACTTCGTCCACAATCGCGTAGTGGTAGTCCCGCTGCACGCAATCCGAAATCCGGAACTTCATGTTGTCGCGCAGATAATCGAAACCGAATTCGTTATTGGTGCCGTACGTGATGTCAGACCCGTAGGCCGCTTTGCGCTCCCCGTCGTCCAGATCGTGCACAATCACGCCCACCTGCAGGCCCAGAAAGCGGTGCAGCCGGCCCATCCATTCCGAGTCGCGCTTGGCCAGGTAATCGTTCACCGTGATTACGTGCACGCCCTTGCCTTCGAGCGCGTTCAGGTAGCACGGCAGAGTGGCCACCAGCGTCTTGCCTTCGCCGGTCTTCATTTCGGCGATTCTGCCTTTGTGCAGCACCATGCCGCCAATCAGCTGCACGTCGAAATGCCGCATGTTCAGCACGCGCCGTCCGGCCTCGCGCACCACCGCGAAGGCTTCCACCAGCAAATCGTCCAGCGGCGCGCCCTGTGCCAGTTTCTCTTTGAATTCTATGGTCTTAGCCGCCAGTTCGATATCCGACAATGCGCGCATGGCCGGCTCAAGATCGTTGATCGCAGCCACGGTGGGCTGCATCTCTTTGATCTCGCGCTCTGTTTTGGTGCCGAAGACTTTCGCCAGGATGGTATCAACAATCATTTATGGTCTCGGTACGGTGGGAACTCCCGCAATCTCTATTTTAGCTTGTATGCAATGATGACGGATCGGCCTGCCGCCGCTTAGCGCCCTAATTGCCCGACGGCTTCTCCACATGGTCGATCACCATGACTTCAACCGGCCGTTTGGTTGCTTCCAGTTTGAGTCCCAATTGCTCCTGAATCGCAGCAAAAATCGAAGGCCCCGACTCCGCATCGCCGTCCGGAGACGCCTGTACGGGGGCAAAATCCAGACTGACATCATAGCTGCCTTTGATGCCGGTTTCGTCGAAAACGGGACGTCCCAAAACCTTCGTCAGCATTTCCGCCAGTTCCGGCAAGTCAATCGATTTACCCTTGATCATCCGCGGACCGTAACCGGTGCCCTGTCCGGTCGCCGGCGACAGCTTGGCGCCGCCCTTCGCCACCGTCAGAACATAAGCCTGCAGACTGCGCGTTTCGCGATGAAACGCCAGCTTGAACCGATCCACCAGCAGAGCCTGCAGCATTTCCATGCGCTGGTCGTCCGACGCGCCCCGCGGCACGGTGGCGTCGATATCGTATCCCTCCTTGTCGAACCCCTTCGGCTCCCCAATCAACTCACTGTCGTTGATCTCGTACGCCATCTCGATCAAGCCCTTCAGCGGGTAATTGCGTAGGACCATCCTTCCGGCCGGAAAGTTCGCGCTATTCCCTCGCGCGTTCGCGTCGCCCGGCTTGACCGACGCCACTTCGAATTGCACCTGCGCGCTGTGCGCCGCTAACGCCAAGGCCAGCCCCGCCGCCATTTGAACCGTCCCTGTGATCCGCATGATCCATCTCCCCTCACCAACTGCCAAGGCCGCTTTGCCCCATTCCCCGCGATCCCGCCCATACCGCCGGCCCGCAGCCCTTGATAACATCCTAATATGGCTGGTTGGAAGCGCTGCGGGTCGCGCAGAGGGTTCTTCTTTTCAGGCGTCAACGCTGCTTTGCTGGCCAGGAACCTGTTCTCGCAGGAAAAACCCGGCGCCGCTTTTCCCTCCGCCATCAAACGCTATGCCGATCCCGCCACCGATTTCGACGTCTACCGCCTCACCGACCCTGCCTTTTCCAGCATCCTGCCCGCCGCCTATAACCGCTCGATTGCCCGCAACAACGGCTGGATGCTCTTCTGCTCGGACCGCAGCGGTTCTCAGCAGGCCTCCCGGCTCGATCTCAAGACGGGCGAGACGCGGGAACTCACCACCGCCGACTCCCTGGACGCCAGTTCCCTCACGCTGACTCCCGACAACCGGAGCTTCTGTTTCTTCGCCGGCCGGTCGCTCTATATTTCGTTGATTGGCGGCCGTGCCCGCGAGCTCTACAAAATCCCCGACGGCTGGGAGCGTACCGCCGGCTTCAGCGTCGGTCCCGACGGAACCCACGCCACCTTCGTCGAAGCTCAGGACGACAGTTCGCGCCTCCGCATGGTTCCGCTGGCGCCGGGCCCCGCCCGCACCGTGGTGGAATCGCCCTTCCAAATGACCCACCCCATCGCGCGGCCTTTGCGCGCCCAGATCCTGTTCCGCCAAGCCGATGAGGCCCTCTGGCTGGTGAATGCCGATGGAACGCAGAAGCACGCGTTGAAACTCGCTCCCGGCCGCATCGGCCCGGCCGATTGGGCGCCCGACGGAAAAACCGTTCTCTACCTGCACTTTCCCGACGATCCCAAGCAGTTGACCGCCATCCGCGAAGCCACCCCCGATACCGCAACCGACGCGCTGGTCGCCAAGACCAGCCAGTTCGCACATTTCGGCTTCAACCGCGATACGTCGGTGTTCGTCGGCGCCAGCCGCGGCGCCGCGTCACCCACCATCCTGTTGTTGCTGCGCATCACGCAGCGCGAGTTTACCCTCTGTGAGCACAAAGCCAGCCAGCCGGCAACCGTCGCGCCACGTTTTTCACCCGACGCGCAGCGCCTCTATTTCCAAAGCGACCGTGACGGCAAGCCTGCCATTTATTGCACCCACGTCGAGCATCTGGTGGAGAAGATCGACGCCCAAGCCGAGCCGCGGCCGTAAGACTCTGTCTCGACTCTCACCGTGGGCGTTCCGCCTCACCTTTACAGTTCAGCCAGAGCCCGATGAACCATATGAACGCTGATCGCGCCCTCGCCAACGGCTGCCGCCACCCGCTTCACATTACCCGCGCGTGCGTCCCCCACGGCAAACACACCGGGCAGACTGGTTTCCAACATTTGCGGAGGGCGTGTGAGCGGCCACGTCCGGCTTCCTTGCGGACCGGCCGGATCCAGATCGCGCCCCGTCAGGATAAACCCTTTGTCGTCCAGCGCAATACATCCCCGTAGCCATTCGGTGCGGGGAGCCGCACCCGTCATGAGAAAGAGGTGCTGGATACCGTGGGTGGACATCTCTCCGCTGTTTCTGTCCCGCCAGGCAATCCTCTCCAGAGAGGATTCGCCTTCCAGGGCAACAATCTCAGTATTGAAATGCAGCTCAATGTTGGGATTCTCCGTCAGACGCTGGATGAGATATCGCGACATGGTGCTCGACAATTCCCCTGCCCGCACCAGCATGTGTACGTGGTGCGCCGTTTGCGATAGGAACACAGCAGCCTGCCCCGCCGAGTTTCCGCCTCCCACCACCACTACCTCTTCACCTTCGCACCACTGCGATTCGATGAACGTCGCGCCGTAGTAAATCCCCTTACCCTCAAACTTTGCAAGATCCGCCAGTTTGGGCCTGTTGTACTGTGCCCCGGTCGCGATGATGATGGCCCTGGTTGCCAGAAGCTCTCCCGTATCGAGCGCTACCTGATAAGGGCGGATGTCGCAGTTGAGCCCCGTCACACTTCGCGCAATCATCATCTTCGCGCCGAATTTCTGCGCCTGCGTGGTCGCCCGCGAGGCCAATTCCAGCCCGGAAACACCGGTGGGAAAGCCAAGGTAGTTCTCAATCTTCGAACTCGACCCCGCCTGCCCGCCCGGAGACTGGGTCTCAATCATCAATACATTCAAACCTTCCGACGCCGCATAAACCGCTGCTGCCAGCCCCGCCGGGCCAGCGCCCACAATAATCAGATCGCGCACCTGTGTGTTATCGATGCTGACGTTGAAGCCCAGACAATCCGCTACCTTCTGAATGGAGGGACTTCGCAGCACCGTGCGGCCATAGCAGATCACTACCGGCACTTCCGAGGCCTTCACCTCGAAACGGTCCAGCAGTTCCTGCGCGGTTCGGTCGGTGTCGAGGTCGATATACGTATAGGGGTGTCCGTTCCGGCTGAAGAACTCGCGCAACTGCAATGTTTGCGCGGAATGGCGCGAACCCATCAGGATGACGTTGCCGAAACCCTCCCGGACGAGCAGCAGACGCCTCAGGATGAACGCACGCATCAGAATCTCGCTGAGTTCCGCATCCCTCGCCACCAGCGCCAGCATCGCGTCCCTGCTTAACTCCAGAAACTCGCCCGGCGCCGTCACCCGTCCATGCACCAGACACCGCTGGCCCGAAATCATAGTCATTTCGCCCGTGAAGCCGCCCGGTCCGTGCGTAGTCACCGTCCGTTCGCCATCCAGTGTCGGCTGCACAATTTCCATCTGCCCTGAGAGCAGCACAAAAAACGGGACGGCCGAATCGTTGGGTTGAAATAGCGCTTCGCCGCTTTGAACGCTTCGGATATGGCCGAGCGGGCGAATGCGGTCGATCTGAGTAGCGGTTAGCAGCGGGAACGCTTGAGTGTTGGCGTCCAGGGCGCTGGGCATTGGCGGAGAGGACATGTTCCATTCTCCCATGTGCGCCATCCGCCATATTTGCACCGGCGGCAGGACTGTGATGCACTGTTCAAAGGCACTGGACGTGCTGGGACTAACGTCCGAAAGGTGGGGATATGAAGGTCTGCGAACACGTAACAAAGGCAAAGGACCTGCAGCCGTCCGTGCGGGTCTGCGAAGAGTGCGTCAAGATGGGCGACACCTGGGTCCATCTCCGCATCTGCCTGACTTGCGGCCACGTCGGATGCTGTGACTCGTCGAAGAATAAGCACGCCACGAAACATTTCCACTCGTCGCAGCATCCAATCATCCGATCGATTGAACCGGGCGAAAGCTGGGGTTGGTGCTACGTCGATGAGATCACCTATGATTTGTCGCGTGGCGTCAAACATGCTCAAGTTCTCCCCTAGCAGCCTTCCCACGCCGCGAGCCTGACTCCGTTATGAACACACCTGCAATGCTGTCGGATGCCCGGAGAGAAACCGACAGACTCTTCGAACTGGTCCACCCCGATTGGCTGTACGAACGGCCGATTCGGGAACGTCACCGCATCGTCTTTTACCTGGGACACTTAAAGGCCTTCGACTGGAACCTGCTGCGCCCGCATATGCGTAACGCCGACACGTTTGATGCGGCCTTCGACCGCTTGTTTGCCTTCGGAATCGATCCGGTGGATGGCGGGTTGCCGTCGGAACCTGCGTCGGACTGGCCCTCAGTCGCCGAAATAGACCGCTACCGCCGGGGGGTGAGGCGGAGGCTCGATGATGCGGAGCACGATTCGACACTGCTCCACATGGCAGCGGAGCATCGCCTGATGCATGCTGAAACGCTCGCGTACATGCTCCATCAATTGCCCTTGGAAGGAAAGCGGCAAGAGCGGCAGGTGTCCCTGGCGCAAAGTGAGCCGATTCGCCGCGAAAGGCTGGAGATTCACGCTGGCCGTGTCACACTCGGAATCGCGTCAACCGCTCCTTTCGGTTGGGACAATGAACTCAACGCGCACGCCCCGGATGTTCCAAGCTTCGCCATCGACCGTTACAAAGTGACCAATGGCGATTACCTTGTCTTCGTCGAATCCGGCGGCTACCAGGACCCGAATTTGTGGGCGCCCGACGCCTGGCATTGGAAAGCCGCACACAACATCTCGCTCCCGGCCTTCTGGCGGCAAGCCGGTAACGAGTGGCGTTGCCGCACCATGTTCGACGACATTCCGCTGCCGCTCGATTGGCCCGTTTATGTCAGCCACGCCGAAGCCAGCGCGTACGCCAGGTGGGCGGGCTTGCGGCTGCCCAGTGAATCCGAGTGGCACCGGGCTGCGTATGGCACGCCCGAAGGTTCCGAGCGGCAATTCCCTTGGGGAGCGGAACCGCCAGCGCCCGAACACGGATATTTTGGCCTCGCTCGCTGGGACCCGGCCCCTGTAAACGCCTTTCCCCGCGGCCGCAGTGCATTCGGGGTCGAGGGCCTGCTAGCCAACGGATGGGAATGGACCGCCACGCCGTTCGCTCCGTTCCCTGGATTCAAAGCGCATCCTTCCTACGCGGGCTACTCGGCCGATTTCTTCGACGGCAAACACTACGTTCTCAAGGGCGGCTCCACGCGCACAGCCGCATGCCTGTTGCGCCGCTCGTTCCGCAATTGGTTTCAACCTTACTATCAGTATGTTTATGCCGGATTCCGTTGTGCGAGGGGAGCTTAAAGCATGGCGACAAGAGCATTAGCCTTGGATTCGCCGGCGTTCGCAGCCGGCGTCCGCAATGGCCTGACCAAACCCGGACAAAAGGAGTTGCCGTCGAAATACCTATATGACGAACTCGGCTCGAAACTCTTCGAAGCCATCAGCCTGCTTCCCGAATACGGCCTCACACGCGCCGACGATCGCCTGCTGCGCCGCCACGCCCGCGACATTGTGGAGCGGTTGCGCGGAGATACGCTGGTGGCGGAGTTGGGAAGTGGCAGTGGGATCAAGACGCGGTCGATTTTGGAGGCTTTTTGCCGCTGCCGCCGGACCTCATATTTCCCCATCGAGATTTCCCCCGCCGCGCTGGCAACGTGCCGCCGTGAACTGGCCGATATCGACGCCATCGGCATTGTAGGCGTCGAACGAGAGTACCTGGACGGCCTGCTCGAAGTGGTCGGGCGCCGCGCCATCGACCAACGGATTCTGGTTCTTTTCCTCGGCAGCACCATCGGCAACTTCGAGCATCCCGCCGATGCGACCTTCCTCAAAGAGGTTCACTCCATCCTGAGTCCGGGAGACGCCTTGCTTCTGGGCGCCGATCTCGAAAAGCCCGTGAATCAACTGATCCGCGCTTACGACGATTCGCTCGGGATCACTGCCGCCTTCAACAAGAATCTGCTGGCGCGCGTGAATCGCGAACTCGGCGCCGATTTCGTCCTCGACTCATTCCGGCACGAGGCGCGCTTCAATCCCCACACCCGCAGCATCGAGATGCACTTGCGCTCCGGCCGTGACCAGCGGATCACAGTCGCCAAGGCAGCCTTTTCCGTTCGTTTCCGCGAAGGGGAAAGCATCTGGACGGAGACCAGCCACAAGTACTCGCTGACGGAAGTCGGCTCGCTGGCGCGGCAGGCCGGCTTCCGCCAGGAAGCGCAGTGGGTGGATGGTGAGTGGCCGTTCGCTGAAACGCTGTTGGTCCGCCAGTAGATTTGGTTGCTCCGCCCGCCGGTTCTCCGGCAGGGGCCCGAAAACATGGAATATAATGCCTGAGTGGCGGAAGCGCGAGCGGTAAGCCAACTGCGCGTGGGAGCGGTCCAGTATTTCGTCGGGAACGAAACCGTCCACGCCACCGTCACCGCCCACGATGGCGGGCAAACGGCATTCCGCCTTTGCGCGCTGAGCGATTGCCTCTGGAACGTCCGCCGGCTCCTGGATACGGTTGAGGGTCCCAGCAGCCCAAACGAACGCGAGGACAGTCTTCGCTCGTTCGCGCATGAGTGGGGCCGGGCACTGCTGCCGCCCTACTCTGCTCTTCGCGAGTTCGACGTCCTGGTTTTGATCCCGCATTACATTCTCCATTTCGTTCCGCTTCACGCCGTCTGGATCGAGGAAGAAAACGCTTATCTGGGCGCCGCGCGCGCCGTCTCTTATAATTCAAGCGCCACGCAGTTCTGCCGCTCGGTCGATCGCAACCCGGCGCGTCAACACGATCTCTCGCGGTGGATTCCGGGAGCGGCGGACCGTAATCCGGTGGGCGCCCCACCGGTTCCGAAGCTTTGCGGCGGCGAAGCGGTGGACGTGATTGGCGGCCTCACACCCGCCTATCGCGATCTCGCCAAATCCATCGCCTCGCGCTTCCAGAAATCCTATGGCCCCGAAATCATGCGGTTTAACATTAAACACCCGTATTCCGAGGGAGGAGTCCGTGAGCCGACTTACGAAACTCTATACCTGATTAGTCACGGATATTACGATCCTGTGCTTCCCGTGAACTCAGGCCTGTTGCTCGATAACCCGCTCGGCGGAACGATCTCGCGGCCCATCCGCGTGCCCGGCGGCAAAGTGGTTCATGCTCGCGATCTGCCGTTCCGGGAGTTGCCGACCGAGGTGACGCCACGCTCCGATTGCCACGCGGAAATGATGACGATTGGCGAACTCCAGATCGAAGGGTTCACCGATACGGAACTCGTCGCCCTACTCGGCTGTTCAACGGGAGCCGGACACGTGTTATCCGGCGATACAGTGGAGAGCATCGCCTATCAGTGGCTCAAACTGGGCGCGGCTTCGGTGATCGCGAGTTTATGGACACTGGATATCAGGTTCATCACACGCTGGATGCCAGTCTTCCTCGACCAGTGGCTCGGATGCCGCCAACCCAAAGCGGTCGCTTGGCAGGAGGCTTTGGCGGTGATTCTCAACCAGCCGGACCCTTTGCCGTACTATGATTGGGCAAGCGTTCAGCTGCTGGGGGACTGGTTGTAACTAAACCGTGCAAAGGAGCACCAATGTCAATCTGGGATCAATTTCCGAACTACTCCACCGACGAACTCAATCTGCTTACGGCCGTTGCGGCGGAGACGCTCGCCGACAGCGCCGGCAGCCAGATCGGCGCGGACGTGCTGCGCATTTCGCCGATGGCTGCCGCCCGCGAGTTGGAACCCATCCTTCGCGAGCAGAACCCCAACGTGAACCGCGAGGCGATTCAAGAGATCCTTGAGGACCGGGACCAGGGCTCGAAGATCGCGCTCCGCGTTCTGGATGAGATTCGCCAAACTCCCGCGCTCGCCGAAAAGGTTGCGGAGGAGTACGAGAACCGGCGGCACGCCATGGCCGTTCCTCTGCTGCTTCTTCTTGTGGCGCCTGTAGTCATTCTCGCGATGCGCGTCAAGAGTTTTCGTGTAAAGGTCGGCAAGAACGAGGCCTCCGGTACGTTCGAGAAAAGCGGAGAAGAAGTGAAGACATTCGTCTCGGGCCTGGTGTCGTCGGCTACCGGACTGGTGCCTTAGCAGGATGCGGAAAAACACCCTGGAACGACCAGCCGCCGATGAACACGGATAAACGCCTATTGAAAACAAACAATCTATCCGGGTTCATCAGCGTTTATCGGCGGCTAATTTGCCTTTTTCAGCAGCCTGTTAGACAGAACCTAACCGGACCAGCCGTCCTGGGAGGCAGCCATTAACGACCTCGTCAACCAACTGCTCAACGTTTCCGCCCCGTTGCTGAAAATGCGGGCGTCTCAGGAATTTAAAGGTTGGGCGTCGAGTTTGAGCGCTCTGGCTGCGTTGCCGGAACTTGCGCCGTTTCGCGAGATCCTCACGTCACTCGCGAACATGGGATTCGCCCGATTCGAGAGTCTGAACGCCTTTCTTCAAACCGCCCCCAACTTCGATGAGCGCGACTGCGGCGCGGCAATGCAGCGGATCGAGAGCGCGATCGCGCAGAACCCCTACAGCGCCTTAGTAGCGGCAATCGTGGTCCTCCAGACGTGGACCGGCATAGTTGGGGACAGGCTGTATCGACACGAAAGCAGCGCGCAGCCACCTGGCTGGAAATTCTTTCCCCTCGTCTGCGCCCGCGCTGCATTGAAGGCTGGTGCGGTCGACAGCGCGCTGAATATGGTCAACCGGGCCATTGACGTTCTCAACGCGGCAAGGTATCGCGATCAACCTCGAATCGCCGCGTACCGTGCATTGGCCAGGGAAGCCGAGGCCCGCTGGCGAATGGCGGTCGAGAATCTTGCCGCCGACCTTCAGGCGAGCTGCAAGACCGAAGAGCCCAATTTTCGGGCCGAGTTTGCCGCCCTCCTTTGGACCTTGGGAATGATCCCCGAGTCTTTCCTGCTTCGGGCCGGCCCTTCGCTGCCTCCTCTAGGAATCTGCCGTCAAACAGTGCGCATTTCCGTTCATTCGATTCATGCCGATCCACTTCTGCAATACATATGGCTGGAACTCAAGGATCGCGAGCCTTTCAACATTCGCGATCACTCCGCGTTTTTCGGAATCATCAATCTGAATTATCCGTCGCCAATGATGATCGACGACTTCATGCCCGACCCCCCCAGCCGCCTCTATGCACAAACTCTGATCGCCTGGATGCGCGGCGACTTGACCGAGGATCTCGCCCACCGCTTCGTGGACTCTTTTCAAATCATCCGGGGTATGTTTCCCGAATGCGATTGGACCGTCTACATCCGCATGAGTATGCTGGTTTGGATCGTCAGCAAGAAGTTCGGTCATTTGAAGCGCGACGACGCAGCCACCGAACAGGCCTGGCTCGAAGACCTCGCTGCGAATGCGATGAGCCTGAATCGCAATCTACAGGTTCATCCGGAGTGGCCGCAGATTTATGCCAGGTCCGGCGGCCCCATGTTCTGGTTGCTTGAGAACCTTACCGCCCAGGGTCTAACCACGGAACTCCTCCCGGCGCTGGAGAACTTCCGCTCGGGGAATCTCTCCTATTTGATGCTCACCTCTCCGCCTCGTCCAACCGCGGAAGAGGCCGGCGCCGCGGCCGAACTGCTGCGAAAGGAAGGGGAACTCCTGGAGGAGTTAAAAGGATGCTATTTCCTGCTGCTGAACCCCGTGCTGCCGTCTCATTACAAGCACTTCGACGTCGATATTCGAGATCCCTCTCTAATGCGCGGACTTGATTTCAAAGGCGCACCGGAGGCCTACGCCCGCACTCGAAAGGAACTGACGGATCTGCACGAGCAAATGAAATCACTCGCCCCACGGTATGCCGATAGACGGCTCCGGCCAACCGCGGACCTGGACCGGTTGGCGGAAGCGTTGCGCGCGCATCGCCCGCCCGGGGAATGAAGAAGCCTGGTCGAAGCTTGCGGCCAGCCGCGCACGCTGAAGGGAGCGCGGGCCTCCGCGCAGTTGGCAGCGGCCTCACACACTCGCCGATCGCGTCTTCTGACCGTGGGACACCGGCAAAGCGGACGACCATCCATGCCGCACTTTCTATCCGGACACTCCTGCAAACGTCGCTAACGATGACGTTCTTCGCCGCCAACTCTCTGCTTGCCCGGCTGGCGTTACGAACTGCCGAAATCGATGGAGCAACCTTTACGGCAGTCAGAATCATCGCCGGGGCCGCCGCTCTCCTGTTGCTTACCAGCTTCCGTCCAGGGGGAATCGGCGCCGTGCGCCGGCACGGTTCCCTGCCATCCGCCTTCGCCCTGTTCACCTATGCAATCACGTTTTCCTTTGCCTACCGTTCGCTGGATGCGGGTACGGGATCCCTGGTGTTGTTCGCCGCCGTACAGATGACCATGCTTGGTTTAGGCATCGCGAGTGGTGAGCGCCCGCAGCCCTCGGAATGGACTGGTTTGGCCGTGGCGTTTGGGGGATTGATATACCTTGTGTCTCCGGGAATCACCGCGCCATCCCCGATTGGATTTTCACTGATGACGGTGGCGGGGGCCGCTTGGGGTTATTACTCGCTCGCAGCCAGGAAGGTCAGCTCGCCGATTGCAGCCACAGCCGGTAACTTCACCAGGGCCGCCCCCCTCGCGGCCGCCTCGCTCATTGTCATTTGGCAGGTCGGGCATCCTCACGCAAGTTGGTTCGGCGTCGGGTTGGCGGCGGCTTCCGGGGCGGTCACCTCCGGTCTGGCCTATGCGCTCTGGTACGTCGTTTTGAAAAACTTGCGCTCCAGTCTGGCCGCGATTGTGCAGTTAACAGTTCCGGTCCTTGCAGCCGCCGCCGGCGTGATCCTGCTCGGTGAGCAGTTGACATGGCGGTTGGTACTGGCCTCGGGTGCAATTCTCGGCGGTGTGGCCTTGGCACTTCTTGTTAGCACCGGCTCGGCGCCATCCGCAAACCGATAGGGCTGGCCGGCAGCAATTGGTTATTGATTCCCGGAAGGGCTCGTGTCACGCTAACCGGAGAGCTATGAGTTCGCCTCAGGTGTTGGGACCCTACTTAACGCTGGTAGTGTTCCTGATTGCCGCATTCGCCGCGGTAAGTCGGGAATTCTGGCTGGCGCGGGGATTCGACAAGGCCTATCCGCTCGGCCGCGTTTCCCTGGCGGTTCCTATCGCCGTCTTTGGCGCGGAGCACATGACGTCGGCTCACCAGATTATGAAACTCGTCCCAGCGTGGATGCCTGGCAAGCTCTTCTGGACGTATTTCATTGGCGCCGCCCTGATTGCCGCTGGCCTCAGCTTCATTTTTCGGGTGGGGATTCGTTTATCGGCGACCCTGCTCGGCTTCATGTTCTTCTGCTTCGTGGCGATGATGGACCTGCCAGGCGCCATCGCAGGGCCGCACAACCGGATCGCCTGGGCACTCTTGGCGAGGGAGTCCGCATTTGGCGCCGGCGCGATACTTCTGGCCATCACCTCCGCTAAGCGGAAACCAACGCCTGCTGAGAATCTCGCGGCGGCCGGAGCCCGCTATTTGATTGCCCTGGTCTCAACCTTCTACGGTATCGAACAGTTTCTCCACCCTGAATGCGTGCCCGCCATCCCGCTTGAGAAAGTGACGCCCGTCTGGATTCCCTGGGCGCACTTCTGGACTGTTCTGACGGGAGTCGTAATGGTGGTCGGCGGGGCGGCAATGCTCGTGAGAAATGCCTCGCGACAGGCTGCGGCCGCGCTCGGCGCCTGGGTGGTGCTGCTGGTCGTGTCCCTTTACCTCGCCATCATGATTGCGAAGCCCGATATCGAAGGACTGAATTATTTTGCGGACACGCTCATGTTCGGGGGCGTCCTCTTGGTCGCCTCTGGCGCGCACCACGCCCCCATCCATCACCGGCACTGACTGCGATCGGCGCTATTTGGCCGGCGGTTTTACTGCGGTGTTATTGTGCTTCTCGTTATGGATCTGCTTGCTGTTCTTGTTCTGTTCGTTGTTTACCTGTTTCTTCTGTTGCGCGTTCAGCGGTCCGCCGTTAGCGGTGCGGTCGTTGTGCACCTGCTGAGCCACCTTCGCCTGATTCTGATTGGTGCGCGCGGCTTCACCGGAAGTCATCTGGCCGCTGCGCAGACCGTTGGCGGTGCGCTGCTGCTGATTGGCTTCCCGGTTGTCCACGGCGTTCGGTTTCACGGTGTTCGCGTTGTGATTCTCGTTATAGATCTGCTTGCTGGCAGCGTTCTGTTCTCCGTTCACCTGCTGGCGCTCCTGGCCGGTCAACTTGCCGCCGTTAGCGGCGCGGTCGTTGTGAACCTGCTGGTCGATGCGAGATTGAGTCCGCTCCGCGCGCGCGGCTTCGCCGGAGGTAATCTGGCCGCTGCGCAGCCCGTTGGCGATGCGCTGGTCCTGATTGGCCTCACGGGTGTTGGGGTTATAGCTACGGCCGGCGGTGCGGTCCGCGGCAGAGATGGGTTGTGATTGGCTGTGCTGCTGCGAGACCTGGTGATAGGCATTCACGTTGGAGGTGGCCGTGGTGGCGGGGCGTCCGTGGTTGACTGAGGCCAGTTGCGCACGGTCCTGCGCCGCGAAATTCTGGTGCTGCGCCTGATTGGCGGTCGGCTCAATATGGTGTTCGCTCGCTGCCTGCATCTCCATGGCAGAGGGACGCGCCTGAATGCCGCCGGCTCCGTTGAAGCTGGCATTGTTGACGACGGTGTTTTGCGTAACCACGGTCCGATTCACGTAGACATTGGTCACGTGGACACTCCCGAAGTTCGCCACGGCGCTGTTGTAGGCGAACGCGCCGCCGCGCCACTCGCCGCCGGCAAAACCGATTCCGCCATAGCCGAATCCATAATTGACGCCTCCGTAGAAACCAACATGGGGGCCCCAATATCCTGCGTGCCATCCGTAAATTCCGGTGGCGAAACCCCAGTATCCGGGAGTCCAAAGAAGGCCGGCGCTGGGAGGCATCACCCAAACGCCCGGGACCCAGAAATAGCCGGCATCGCCGTAGGCCCAGTAACCGGGGGTCCAGAGGTAGCCCGGAGCGGGCAGCGCGGGTTGCACATAGACGGGCAGCGCGGGAGGAGCGATGTTGACCGAAATCAGGATCCCGGCCTGAGCCGGCGCTACGGACAGACCGCCAATTACCAAAACGATGGAGCTTGCAATGAGCCAGCCGCGAACTGTTGTGCGAAGTGACATGGTTTCTCCTTGGAGGCGGGTGAGCGAGACAGTTTACGTCCCCCCTCCCTACTGCCCACTAACTTTATGGGCGCACTGGTTAGAACACAGGATCTGGAGGTTGGTTGCTGTCAGAAGTTCATTTGCGTACCAAGGACTGCCTACCCTTATCTTTGGTAAGCGTCTTGGGTATCCGCGCGCCAGGCGCAGCTCGAGGCCGACCTGGCCCGCGTCTGGGCCGCCGAGCCGGTGCTCAATCCACCACAGCCTCTCGTCTTTCGTCGCACCGGAGAAGTAGCTTCTGGCTGTGTCCGTATTAAGTTCCGGAATCGAATTTGAACATCGTCGCCTGCTCCAATTCCTGCAGCGCGTCCACTAATGCTGTCGCGACTCTGCAAACCTCCGTCGAAGACCGTGTGTCGGCAAGAAGCTGTCGGCCAACAGTTGGGCTCACCGGACGGTCTGGGATAAACTGACGGACAAGGAGCGAAGGCACTCATGAATCTTGCCTTGAGACGGAAACTGGCTGGTCTTGCGATTGCGGCGGGAATGGTCGCCTCGGCGGGGTGCTCGAAAGGCGCTTCGGCCGATGCGCCCCAGGCGCCGCCGGACGTGGAGGTCGCGACGGTCGAGCAACGCGACGTTCCCATCGTTCGTGAATGGATCGGCACGCTGGACGGAATGGTAAACGCCGCCATTACGGCGCAGGTCAGCGGCTATCTGCTTTCGCAGGATTACACCGAAGGTTCCTTTGTGCGAAAGGGCCAACTGCTGTTCGAGATCGATCCGCGGCCTTTTAACGCCGCGCTCGCTCAGGCTAACGCGCAGCTTGCTCAGGCAAGAGGACAGCTTGCTCAGTCCAAGGCGCAGTTGGTGCAGTCACAGGCCCAGCTCGCGCAGTCGGTGGCGAACCAGGAGAGAGCACAACTGGATGTAGACAAATACACTCCGCTGGCCAAGCAGCAGGCCGTCACGCAGCAGGAGTTAGACAATGCCGTGCAGAATAACAGAGCCTCCCTGGCCCAGATTGAAGCCTCGAAAGCCGGTGTCGAGACGGCCAGGGCGCAGATCGAGGCGAGCAACGCGGCGGTGGAATCCGCTCAGGCCGCGGTTGAGGCGGCGAAGATCAATACCGGATTCACCCACCTGGTCTCGCCCATCGACGGCATCGCAGGGCAGGCTCAGGTGCAGGTGGGCAATTTGGTCAGCTCGAGCAGCGGAACCATCACCACCGTCTCCACGCTCGACCCCATCAAAGTCAGATTCACCGTGGGTGAGAAGGAGTACCTGAACCTTTCGAGGAACGACACGCTGATGGACCGGCTCCAGCTCGAGTTGATTCTGGCTGACGAAAGCACCTATCCGCATAAGGGTAAGTTCTCCTTCGCGGATCGCGAGGTCAATCCGGGCACCGGCGCGATTCAGTTGACGGGGATCTTCCCGAATCCCGGGAATAAACTGCGGCCGGGGCAATATGGAAAGGTCCGCGCAGTCATCGCGATCAGCGTGGGTGGGCTGCTCGTTCCGCAGCGCGCCGTAGCGGAACTGCAAGGCAGTTATCAGGTGGCCGTGGTTGACAGTGCGAACAAGGTGAGCATCCGGAGCATAACTCCCGGCGATCGCATAGGCACGATGTGGATCGTGACCGAAGGACTAAAGCCGGGCGAGCGCGTGGTGGCCGAGGGCGTTCAGAAAGCGCGCGCCGGCGCCCAAGTCAACCCGAAGCCATTCGTTGAGGGCAACTGATATGTCTAAGTTCTTCATCAGCCGGCCGATTGTGGCGATGGTGATCGCCATCCTCACGGTGATTGTGGGCGCCGTCAGCATCGCGAGCTTACCGGTGGCGCAGTTTCCGAATATCGTCCCGCCGGAGATCCGGTTGCAGGCCACCTATGTGGGTGCGGACGCGCAGGCCCTGGAGCAATCCGTCGACACCCCCATCGAAGAGCAGATCAACGGCGTGGACAACATGAGCTACATGTACTCCTTAAACGCCACGGCCAACTCGCAGACCACCCTGTTGGTGGATTTCGATGTCAAGACGGACCCCAACACGGACCTGATTCTCACCCAGTCCCGCGAGCAACTGGCCGCCTCGCAACTTCCGCCCGAGGTCAACAACTACGGGGTCACCATAAAGAAGGCGACCACCGCTCCGCTCATGCTGATCGCTTTATACTCGCCACACGGCACACTCGATTCAACATTCCTGGCCAACTACGCCTATATCAACCTCAACGATCCCCTGGCACGCTCGTACGGTGTCGGCCAAACCAATGTTTTCGGCGCCGGGCAGTATGCCATGAGGCTTTGGGTAAAGCCCGACCAGTTGGCGAAGCTGGGCATTACCGTCACGGATATCGTCAGCGCCATCCAGGCGCAGAACACGGTGAACCCGGCCGGCCAGGTCGGCGGCGAGCCCGCTCCCGCGCACCAGCAGTTCACCTACTCCGTGCTGGCTCAAGGCCGTCTGACTTCGCCCGAGCAATTCGGAGACGTTATCGTGCGGGAAACCCCGAATGGCGGCACCGTTCGCGTGAAAGATGTCGCCCGCATCGAGCTGGGTACTCAGGACTACAGCACCGTCAGCCGCTTGAATGGCCAGCCCAGCGCAACCGTTGCGGTGTACCAGTTGCCCGGCTCCAATGCGGTCCAGACGGCCGCCGGCATCCGGCAGGCGATGGAGCAGATGAAACAGCGCTTTCCGCAAGACATGGAATACGCCATAGCGCTTGACCAGACCGCCGCGGTTACGGAAGGCATGAGGGAAATCGTCGAGACTCTTTTGATCGCCATCGTGCTGGTGATCCTGGTGGTTTACCTCTTCCTGCAGGACTGGCGCGCTACTCTGATCCCATTGCTGGCGGTGCCAGTCTCCCTGGTGGGCACGTTTGTTTTCTTCCCCCTGTTCGGTTTCTCCATCAATACGCTTTCGCTGTTCGGGCTGGTGCTGGCCATTGGCCTGGTGGTTGACGATGCCATTGTGGTTGTCGAGGGCGTACAGCGCCACATCGAGGAGGGCCTTGCTCCCAAGGACGCGGCTCGCAAAGCCATGGAGGAACTCTCCGGCCCCGTCATCGGTATTGCCCTGGTTCTGACGTCGGTCTTTGTGCCCACGGCATTTATTCCGGGCATCACCGGAAGGCTCTATCAGCAATTCGCCGTGACCATCGCCATCTCCGTGATTCTCTCCGCATTTAACGCACTCACGCTGAGCCCGGCCCTTGCCGGGCTGCTGCTCCGGCCAAAGAAGGAGAGCCACGGGCCGCTCAGCAAGTTCTTTGACTGGTTTAATCGCACCTTCGCGCGCGGCAGGGAGACGTACGTCCGTCTATCCGGGGCGCTGATTCGGAAGAGCGCGCTTGCATTGGTGGCGCTTGTGGTCTTCGGCGTTGCCGGGTTCTTATTGGCGGCCCGCGTGCCCTCCAGCTTCCTTCCCGATGAAGACAACGGCTACGTCTACGTCAACATGCAGCTCCCGAACGCGGCTTCGCTGGAGCGTACGGCAACCGCATCGAGAGATGTCGAGAGAATCCTGGCCTCCACGCCCGGAGTAAAGTACTTCAGCAGCGTGGTTGGCTTCAGCTTGCTCAGCTACGTCAGGTGCAGCTACAGCGCCTTCTACTTTGTCATGCTTAAGCCCTGGAGCGAACGTAAGACCAGGGCGGAACAGTATCAGGAAATCAAGGCGCGGTTGAACCAGGAGCTCAGCCGCCTTCCGCAAGGAACCGTCTTCAGCTTCTCGCCGCCGGCCATCCCCGGCGTCGGCACCTCCGGCGGATTTCAGTTCGTGTTGGAAGACCGCGCCGGCCGGGATGTGCAGTTCCTGGCAGACAACCTGGCAAAGTTTATGGCAGCCGTTCGCCGGCGTCCCGAGATCGGCTCGATCAGCACGACGTTTCTGCCGAGCGTGCCGCAACAGTTCGTGAATGTGGACCGGGAGAAAGTGTTGAAGCAGGGCGTGGTCATCAGCGACGTCTACCGAACTATCCAGGCTTTCATGGGAGGTCAGTTCATCAACTACTTCAACCAGTTCGGCCGTACATGGCAGGTGTACGTGGAAGCGGAAGCGCCTTACCGGTCGAGCCTGGAGAACGTGGGGCAGTTCTATGTGCGTAACAACCGGGGCGAAACCGTGCCCCTTTCCACTCTGATGAAGTTCGAGTCGCGCACCGGTCCTGAGTTCACCATGCGCTACAACGAGTACCGGGCTACCCAGATCACCGGCAGTTCCGCGCCCGGCTATAGTTCCGATCAGGCCACGGCGGCGCTGGAAGAGGTCTTCAGGCAAACCATGCCAGGCGAGATGGGCTATGACTACATGGGGATGTCCTATCAGGAGCAGAAGGCGCGGCAAGGACTTCCGGCTTCGGTCATCTTCGGGTTTTCGCTGTTATTCGTCTTTCTGATTCTGGCGGCACTCTACGAAAGCTGGTCGCTGCCTTTCAGCGTGCTGCTGAGCACGCCGGTCGCGGTGTTCGGCGCTTTCTTCGTGCTGTGGCTGCGCCGCGTGATCCTCGGCTACCTGCTGCCGGCTTACATGGTTCAAATCGAAAACGACGTCTACTCGCAGATCGGTTTGGTGATGCTGATCGGTCTCGCCGCCAAGAACGCGATCCTGATCGTCGAGTTCGCGAAAGAAAGGTATGAGCACGGGATGGGGCTGGCCGAGGCCGCGCTCGAAGGCGCGCGATTGCGCCTGCGGCCCATCCTGATGACGTCGTTCGCGTTCATCCTCGGATGTGTTCCGCTGTGGACCGCGTCCGGAGCAGGCGCGGTGGCGCGCCAGATCATGGGTACCGCGGTCATCGGAGGCATGCTGGCGGCGACCGCCATCGGCGTCTTCTTTATCCCGGCGATTTTCTATCTGGTCGAAAAGCTATCGAACGCAGGCCGGGATAAGCTTCCGGGTATTCTGCCCCCGAACCAGGCGCCGGCCGAGGGAGACTGAAATGAAACTACGTTTGATAGTGGCTTCTCTGGCGGCGATGGTTTTGGCCGGATGCGCCGTTGGCCCAAACTACCAGCGCCCGCAGGTGAAGACGCCGGAAAACTTTCGCGCGCCAGAGGCGCTGCCGGCGCCGCAGGCAGCATCGCTGGCGGATCTTAAGTGGTGGGAAGTTTTCAGGGACGAAAGACTCCAGGACCTGATTCGCGCGGCCCTGGCGGCGAACTACGATCTGCGCGACGCCGTGACTCGCGTGGAAGGGGCGCGGGCCTCGCTGGGCGTGACCCGCTCGAACCAACTCCCTCAGGTCGGCGCAACCGGGGAGACCAACTTCACTCGCCTGTCGCGCGAAGGCGCCACGCCCTTGCCGGCGACGTTTCTACCGTCGCAGAACCGGAACTGGGGCGAGGCCATGCTGAATTTTCTTTCGTTCGAGGTGGACATCTGGGGACGGCTCCGGCGCGCCACGGAAGCTGCTCGCGCGAATCTGCTGAGCGCGGAGGATTATCGCAAAGCCGTGGTGGTCACGCTGGTGAGCGATGTCGCCACCGCTTACCTCCATTTGCGCGAACTGGACTACGAGTTGGAGATTTCGAAGGCAACGCTCGCCAGCCGGCAGGACTCGTTGAAACTCACCACCGAGCTTCAAACCGGCGGCCTTGCCACGCTCCTCGATCTGCGCCAGTCCGAGCAACTGGTGGAGACGGCCGAGCAAACCATCCCAGTGATTCAAGAGCAAATCGAGCAGACGGAGAATCAAATTACCTTGCTGCTCGGCCAGAGCCCCGGGGAAATCGTCCGCGGCCAGGATTTCATGAAGCAGGAGCTGCCGCCGGAGGTGCCCGCCGGATTGCCGTCCGCATTGCTCGAACGGCGGCCGGACATCCTGGCCGCCGAGCAGGACCTGGTAGCTGCCAACGCGGACATCGGCGTGGCGAAGGCGGCGTATTTCCCGCAGATCAGCCTGAGCGGATTTCTGGGCGGCCAGAGCACGGAATTGTTGAACCTGTTCGGCCCGTCGCGCGATGTCTGGAATTTCGTGCCACAGATTTCCCAGCCGGTTTTTACGGCTGGCCGTCTCAAGTCCAACGTGAAGATCGCGCAAGCCGGGCGGGACCACGCGCTCATCCAGTATGAGAAGACCATTCAAACTGCGTTCACCGAGGTTTCGGACGCGCTGATCGCTCATCGACGGGTGCGCGAGAGCCGCCTCAAGCAGGAGGCGCTCGTTCGAACGCTGCAGGACCGGACGCGGCTGGCGTACCTGCGCTACCGGGGCGGAGTCGATACCTACCTCAATGCGCTCGACGCTGATCGGGACCTGTTCCAGGCACAGCTCGGACTGGCAGACATTCGTCTCAACGAGTTGTTGAGCGTGGTGCAGCTTTACAAGGCGCTCGGCGGAGGCTGGAGTTAACGATTCCGAACCCGCCGCGATTCTTACGCTCTTGAATAGCTGCCTTTTCTCAAATTGAGTTCGCACACGACGGAAGAGTGTGCGGTTCTGGGGGACGCCAGCCTGACGGTGCGGCGTCACGATCCGCAGCATTTCTTGAACTTCTTCCCACTCCCGCACGGACATGGATCGTTCCACCCGGCTTTCTATTTCGTAACAGGAGCGGGTGTGGACGTCCCCAGTGAAGATTACCCAACGCCACTACGCCCTACGGATGCAGGCGCGGCAGGCTCAACTCGAGTCAGACATGACGCGCGCTTGGCGAAATGACCCGGTGACGCAGGCCGAAATGCTGCGGGGCAACCAGGCTCTGCAAGAGGGTGACAACGGTTGGTTTGGTGAGCCGGGCGGGGCTCGAACCCGCGACCCTGTGCTTAAAAGGCACATGCTCTACCACCTGAGCTACCGGCCCTGCTTGTGGTTTGGAAGGATTGCTTTTTCTAGTCTATCAAACCGTCGGACCTTATACAGTTTTTCTCGCCTGCCGCCGATTTGTTGACTGATGATACAAGATAGGCGTTCCGAAGAACGGATCCGCTCCAAGGGGCTCGTCATGCTCACGGCGGGCGACCACCATCAACTCCCGGCCGAAGTCTACGATATCAGCCGTTCCGGAATCAGTCTGCTCGTGGAACACCCTTTTTCTCCGGGCACCAGGGTTCATGTCGATACCGGCCACCTCGCGGCTGAGGGAGTGGTCGCGCGCTGCGACCCGCGCGGTAACCAGCACTGCGTTGGCATTCAATTTGATCCTCCGGCCGTCGCCTAACCGCCAGCCACCACGCCGGCGCTGGGTAGGGCAGGATGGTATCCTGCGGACCGAGTGGCACTCGGTCCAGCCGGGCGGTGCCCGGCCTCTTCCTCCCCCGGTCACAAATATTTTCCCCTCATTCCAGGCCATTTACGCATTTCCGCAATCAGGCTCCGGAATTGCCGCTGCTACGCTGAAATCGGCGGAGTCCGCCGACTTCTGTTTCAGCCATGCCAGCCACCCCATACCATCCAAACCAAGCCGATCACTTGAACCCGAAACACTGCATTGCACCGGAAGTCGATCGGCCCAAACTGGCTTCGTTTGGGAAAGTGACGAAGGCCGCCGTCCCGCTTTCCGCCAACCCTTCATCTCACCCGCCAGTTCTCCAGCCACCCATCCAGCCTCGCCACAATTGGCTTTGTTTGGTGAACCGCTCCCGCACCCCAGGCCATCTCGTAAGGAGTCTCCCTTGCAACAAGATACATCACCAGTTCAACAAGTCCATCGCACCGGAATTGCTTCCCCGGATTGGCCTCGAATGGCTGGCTCTGAAAACAAAAGGCCGCCTTTTCCGTCTGTCAATCAGCGCGCGCCGGACCACCCCCATTGGCTTCGTTTGGTCAGCCGCGTTTCCGCCGGTCAGCCGCGCCCATCGCGCCATGCCGACCCGCCTGGCTTGCACGCTATCATTAAGTACAGCGCCACAGGTGAAGAGCACTCATGCCGACAAAACCAGAACCTGATTTGGGAATCAATAGCTGGCTCGAAGCCGAACTGTATGAGCAGTACCTCCGCGATCGATCAGCCGTAGATGAGAGCTGGAAGCACCTCTTCGAAGAGGGCAATGGCACTTCCGCCGCCGTGGCTGCCGCGCCTGCCGCCATCCAGCCAACCGGCCCGCTGCCCCAATCGTTCCAGCCGTTGCGCGGCGCCGCCGGACGGATCGCGGAAAACATGGCCGCCAGTCTCTCCATCCCCCTCGCCACTTCGCAGCGCACCATCGCCGTCAAGGTGATGGATGAGAACCGTCGCATCATCAACCAACACCGCGGGCTCCTTGCCAGCGGCAAAGTCTCTTACACTCACCTGATTGGCTGGGCCGTGGTGAAAGCGCTCGAAATGCAGCCGGCCCTGAATCATGCCTTCATTGAAAAGGACGGCCAGCCTTACCGCGTGGTCCAGGCGAAGATCAACCTCGGCATCGCTATCGACATCCCCGGTAAGGACGGCGGCCGCAGTCTGTTGGTCCCCAGTATCAAGGACGCCGGCTCGCTCAATTTCCACGAATACCTCACCGCCTTCGACGACCTGGTCTGGCGCGCCCGTAAGGGCAAGCTCACGCCGGCCGATTTCCTGGGCACCACCATCTCGCTCACGAATCCCGGCACCGTCGGCACCGTCGCGTCCACTCCGCGGCTGATGCCCGGCCAGGGCGCCATCATTGCCGCCGGCGCCATCGATTACCCCGCCGAATACCAGGGCGCCGCCTCTGAAACCCGGGCCATTCTCGGCATTAGCAAGGTGATGACTCTCACCTGCGCCTATGACCACCGCATCATTCAGGGCGCCGAATCGGGAGCCTTCCTCGGCCGCGTGCAAGCGCTGCTCAATGGCCAGGACGGCTTTTATGACGAGGTCTTCGACCACCTCCAGATGCCGCACCGGCCGGTGCATTGGGAAACCGACCGTCGCCCCATGCTGGGCGGTCTCAGCGGTGCGCGCGGCAGTGAGGTCGCCAAGGAAGCGGCCATCCTGCAGATGATCAACGCATACCGCGTCCGCGGCCATCTGATCGCCGATCTCGACCCCTTGGGCGCCGAACCCAGCTACCATCCTGAACTCGACCCGGAAACCTACGGCCTCACCATCTGGGACCTCGACCGCGAATTCCTCACCGGCAACCTGGGGCATGGCACCGGGGAAGCCAGTTCCAGCCCGGTCGCCACGCTGCGCGACATCCTGGAGACCCTGCGCAAGACGTACTGCGGAAAAATCGGCTGCGAGTACATGAACATTCAGGTGCCGGAGCAGAAGACCTGGCTCCAGCAGCGCATGGAGCCGCGGGCCAACCAGTGGCCGCTCTCGCGCGAATCGCGACTGCGAATCATCCGCAGCCTGATTGCCGCTGAGGAATTCGAACACTTCCTGCAGGCCCGCTTCGTCGGCCAAAAACGCTTCGCCCTGGAAGGCGGCGAAACCGCCATGGCCATCCTGGAAGAATTGCTCGAGCTGGCCGCCGGCAACAATGTCGCCGAAGTCGTGATGGGCATGGCCCACCGCGGCCGCCTCAACATTCTGGCCAACGTCATCGGCAAAGACGTCAAGCAGATCTTCTCGGAGTTCGAAGGCGAACTCGATCCTTCCAGCACGCAGGGCTCCGGCGACGTGAAATATCATCTCGGAGCCAAAGGCGTTCGCAATACCGATTCCGGCCGCTCCATCGCCGTCTCGCTCTCGCCCAATCCCAGCCACCTGGAAGCGGTCGACGCCGTGGTTCAAGGCCTCGTGCGACCCAAACAGGATCTTCTGGGCGATACCAAACGCGAGCGGGTTCTTCCCGTGCTGGTGCATGGCGACGCGGCCTTCGCCGGTCAGGGCGTAGTGGCCGAAACTCTCAACCTCTCGCAGTTGGAAGGCTATTCCACCGGCGGCACCATCCATCTCGTCATTAATAATCAAATCGGCTTTACCACTCTGCCGGACGAATCGCGCTCCACGCCCTATTCCACCGACATCGCGCGCGGCGTGCAGGCCCCCATCTTTCACGTCAATGGCGACAGTCCGCAGGCCGCCATCCGCACCGTCCAGATCGCCTTCGATTACCGCCAGCGGTTTAAGAAGGATGTCGTCATCGATATGTACTGTTACCGCCGCCACGGCCACAATGAAGGCGACGATCCCAGCTACACGCAGCCGATCCTCTATCGCAAAATCAAAGAACATCCATCCGTGGCGAAGCTCTATGGCGACCGCCTGGTGCGCGAGGGAGTGCTGGCGGCCGAAGAGGTCACGGCCATGCGGCGCGCCGTCTCTCAACGTCTTTCTGACGCCTATGACGCCGTGCAGCAGAAATCCGAGAGCTACCAGCTGCCCGAATTGAGCGCCATCTCCCGCGACGATGTTCCCAGCTTCTGCCCCCGCACCGCCGTCAACCAGCAGGTGCTCGAACGTGTGGTTCGCGGCATCACCACTTTCCCGGAAAGCTTCCATCTGCATCCCAAACTGCGCGGCTTTGTGGAAAAACGGCGCGACGTCTTTGCGAAGGGCGGCAACCTCGATTGGGCCTTCGGCGAAGCCCTCGCCTTCGGAACCCTGGTGCTCGAAGGCACGCCGGTCCGGCTCAGCGGACAGGATTCCAGCCGCGGCACCTTCAGCCAGCGCCATTTAGCCTTCTTCGATTATGAAACCAGCAAACGCTACGTCCCCATGCAGCACATCTCCCCGGACCAGGCGCCGTTCGATTCACTCGACAGTTCGCTGAGTGAATTCGCCGTGCTGGGCTTTGAGTTCGGATACAGCGTGGCCGATCCTCTGGCCCTCGTCATCTGGGAAGCGCAGTTCGGCGATTTCGCCAACGGCGCGCAAATCATGATCGATCAGTTCATTTCCTGCTGCGAGCAGAAATGGGGACAGCCCAGCGGCCTGGTAATGCTGCTGCCGCATGGCTTCGAAGGGCAGGGCCCGGAACATTCCAGCGCCCGCATCGAACGCTATCTCACGTTGTGCGCGGAAAACAACATGCAGACCGTCAACTGCACGACGCCGGCGCAATATTTCCACGTGCTGCGCCGCCAGATGTACGGCGGCGCCGACCGCCGCGGCGTCCGCAAGCCGCTCGTGGTCTTCACTCCCAAGAGCCTGCTGCGCCACCCCAAGGCCGTTTCCGCCCTTCAGGATTTCAAGGCCGGCGGCTTCCAGGAAATCATCGATGACGAAACGGCCGATCGCGCCGCGGTTACCCGCGTGGTCTTTTGTTCCGGCAAGGTCTATTACGATCTGCTGGCCGGCCGTGAACAGCGCCAGGCCGCGCACGTGGCGCTGGTGCGGGTGGAACAGCTTTATCCTTTTGTATCCGCCCGCGTAGAGGAAATTCTGGCGCAATATGCTCCGGCTACCGAAGTGGTCTGGGCGCAGGAAGAGCCGCATAATATGGGCCCCTGGCGATTCATCGATGAACGCTTTCAGCCAATCCTGGCCACTTCCGGCCGGCGGCTTCGCTACGTCGGACGCCCCGAAAGCGCCAGCCCCGCCACCGGTTCCGGCAAGCGCCACCAGCAGGAGCAATCGGCGATTGTCGCCGCCGCACTGGAGCCGTAGTCATCGAAAAGACATGCCCCACTCCCGTCGTGAAATCGCCGCCTCCCCGCGCAATCGCCGCTTTTTCTCTGCGCCTCTGCGTCTCGGCGGTGAATAGGCTGTTGGATGATTCGCCATCCCACGCTGTTGTGGTGTTAACCTGAATTCCGGAGAAATCGACCATGATCATCGGCGTTCCCAAAGAGATCAAAGACCACGAGACGCGCGTCGGCCTGGTGCCGAGCGGCGTTACCGCCTTGCGTGAGGCAGGCCATGAAGTGTTGGTCGAGACTCAGGCCGGCGAAGGCAGTTCCATCACCGATCGCGAGTACACGCAGGCCGGCGCTGGCATTGCACAAAGCCCCGCCGAAGTCTGGCGCAAGGCCGACCTGGTCGTCAAAGTAAAGGAGCCTCAGAAGGCGGAGTACGGTTACTTCAGGCCGGGCCTGATCCTCTTCACGTACCTGCATCTAGCCCCGCTGCCGGAGCTGACCGACGCCCTGCTGGCCGCCAAGGTGAACGGTGTGGCTTATGAAACCATCCTGGAATCCGACAATTCCCTGCCCTTGCTCACACCCATGAGCGAAGTGGCCGGCCGCATGGCCGTGCAAGTGGGCGCGCAGTATCTGGAACGGCCCAACGGCGGCCGCGGCATTCTGCTGGGCGGCGTCCCTGGCACCGCGCCCGGCAACGTTGTCATTCTGGGCGGCGGCATTGTCGGCACCAACGCCGCCAAAATCGCCGTCGGCATGGGCGCGCGCGTCACTATCATCGACCGCAGTTTGAACCGCCTCCGCGAACTGGACGATATCTTCGATAGCAAGGTCTCCACTCTGGCATCCAATGCCTGGACCATCAGCGAAAACCTCAAGACGGCCGACCTGGTAGTGGGCGCCGTACTCATTCCCGGCGCTTCCGCACCCCGGCTCGTCAGGCGCGAAATGATCGCCACCATGAAGCGCGGCGCCGTCGTAGTAGACGTAGCCATCGACCAGGGCGGCTGCTTCGAAACCTCCCACGCCACCACCCACACCGAGCCCATCTATTTCGTGGACGGCGTGTTGCACTACTGCGTCTCCAACATGCCGGCCGCGGTGCCGCACACTTCCACGTTTGCCCTCACCAACGCCACCTTCCCCTATCTGCTGCTGCTGGCGAACCATGGTTTGGAAAACGCGTGCGAACGGCGCCCCGCGCTCAAGAAAGGCGTCAACACCTATAACGGTTACGTGACGCACGCCGGCGTGGCCGAATCCCAGGGCCGCAAATGCCAGGACCTGAAAGCCGTGGTGTAAGGGCGGCGCCCGGCGGCTGTACACTGTACTTATGGCAGCACCGCCCCCCATCATGGATGCCGTCCCCCAGCCGCTGACGGCGCTTAGTGAGGAAGAGAAATTCTTCCAGGCTACCGTGCGCAAATTCGCGCGCGAGCAGATCCGGCCCTACGTTCGGGAGATGGATGAGGCTGCCCATTTCCGCCCGGACATCATTAAGCAGTTTTTCGAAATGGGTCTCATGGGGATCGAAATCCCCGAGGAATACGGCGGGCAGGGCGGCACGTTCTTCCAGGCGATTCTGGCGGTGGAGGAACTCTCTGCCGTGGATCCGTCCGCGGGCGTCATCGTCGACGTTCAAAACACCATCTGCAACAACGCTGTCATCAAGTGGGGAACGCCCGACCAAAAGAAGAAGTACCTGCCGCGCCTGGCCGAAAACACCGTTGCATCGTACGCCCTTTCCGAAGCCGGGTCGGGCTCGGATGCCTTCGCCATGGCTACCACCGCTCAGGATTGCGGCGACCATTTCCTGCTCAACGGCCGCAAGCTCTGGATCACCAACGCCGCGGAAGCCGGCTTCTTCCTGCTCTTCGCAAACGCCAATCCGGCCGCCGGGTACAAGGGCGTGACCGCGTTTCTGGTGGAGCGTGAGTTCCCCGGATTTCAGGTGGGCAAGAAGGAAGACAAGCTGGGCCTGCGCGCGTCGTCCACCTGCGAACTGCTGATGGATAACTGCCGCGTGCCGCGTGAAAACGTGATGGGCGAAATCGGTAAAGGTTATAAGATCGCCATCGAAACGTTGAACGAAGGCCGCATTGCAATCGGCGCGCAGATGATCGGCTTGGCGCGGGGCGCGCTGGACCATGCCGTGGCTTATGCCAAAGAGCGCAAGCAATTCGGCAAACCGATCGGCGAGTTTCAGGGCGTGCAGTTTGAGCTGGCCAAGATGGCCGTTGAAGTGGAAGCCGCGCGGCTGCTGGTCTATAACGCGGCGCGCCTGCGCGATGCCGGCATGCCGTTCCTGATGGAAGCGGCCATGGCCAAGTATTACAGCTCTGAGATTGCGGAGAAGGCCGCGTCGAAATCCATCGAAGTGCATGGCGGCGTGGGAATCACCAAGGATTATCCGGTGGAGAAGCTCTATCGGGACGCGAAAATCGGGCGGATTTACGAAGGCACCAGCAACATTCAACTGGTAACCATCGCGAAGAAACTCTTAGGCAAGTGAACCGGCAACATCGGCGAGGGGGAATACATGCGTACGTTACTTCTGAGCGCGACACTTCTTACGGTAGCCACGGCGGCCATCGCAATGGCGAACGGGCCGGCCGTCATCCAGGATCAGGTGGACCCGCAGCAGATCATCCAGAAGTTTGCCGCTAAGGAAGCCGATTTCCGCGAGGCGCGCAATAACTACACCTACCGTCAGACGGTCAAAATGGAAGAGCTCGACATGGGCGGCAACCCCAACGGCGGGAAGTGGGAAGAAGTTGACGACATCATCTTCTCGCCCGACGGCAAGCGTATTGAGAAGGTGATCTACGCGCCGGTCATCAACCTGCAGCACATCCTTCTGGATCCGGAAGACGTCAAGGACTTGCGCGACGTGCAGCCCTTTGTGTTAACCACCCCCGACCTTCCGAAGTACCAGATCGATTATCTGGGACGCGAGAAGGTGGACGAGATCGGCTGCTATACCTTTTCCGTCAAGCCCAAGAAAATGGTGAAGGGCGAACGCTACTTCGAAGGCGAGATCTGGGTGGACGACCGCGATTTCCAGATCGTCAAGACGCTCGGCAAAGGCGTCGGCATCATCGGCAAGGACCACCAGTTTCCCAAGTTCGAAACGTACCGCGAGCAGATCGACGGGAAGTATTGGTTCCCCACCTACACGCATGCCGACGACACGCTGCATTTCAAAGATAGCGACCAGCGCATCCGCATGACCGTGCAGTACCGGGATTACAAGAAGTACGAAGGCAAATCGACCATCAAGTTCGGCAGCATTGTGGATGACAAGAAGGCCACCACACCGCCGCCCGCGACGAAGAAGCAGTAGCGGGCCCGTGGTACGATCCAGGGATGCCTGCGAAGATTGCACCTCAGAACAACGGCCCGATCCGGATTGAAGGGGAATTCGAAATCGTGGACCCCGGCGGAGCCGCATTCGGCCTTGCCGGACGGACCGTGATTTCCCTATGCCGTTGCGGCCACTCGGCCAACAAACCGTTTTGCGACGGCGCCCACCACCGGGAAGGTTTCACCGATACCGTGGTGGCGCGGGAGTTACCGCCGCCCAAGCCCAAAGTCTAGAGACCTTCAGCGCACCGCATAAAACCGGTAGTCGTGCTTGGGGTCCTTGAACTGCGCCACCGCGGCGACAGGATGTGAGGCCAACCAGTTCCGGCCGGTTTCGCTCGCCATAACAAAGTCGTAGGCAGTTGCTTCCAACCACAGCGCCTGGCCGCGCTGCGCCGCGTCGGTGCGGCTGCGCTCCAGAACCGGAACGTCCATCACGGGAAGCCCAATCCATGAAGCTTGCGGATTGAAGTAACTGATGGTCCACAGATCCGGATGAAAGATGTGGAAGGCGACGGGAGTGCCGGATGGCCAGCGAGCCTGCTGCTCCAGCGCGAAACGCAGCGGTACGTTATTCGCCACGCGCGATTGCGGATAGATCAGAAACGCAGCGTTCCACAGGAACAGCGCCGTCGCGAGCAGCCGCAACGGGATCCGCTTCAGGTATCGCTCTGTCAGGAACACCAGCGGAGCCAGATAGAACAACCGGTAAAACGTGTTCTGCGGCATCCAGAAAAACAGGAACGCGGCATAGATCCCCAGCCATGCCAGGTCTGCTGAACTGCGCCGCTCCGATAGAGAACCGGCTTCCGGGCGTGATAATCGCCAGACTACGAGCTCACCGGCCGCCACGCCAATCACCACCCAAGCGCTTGAGACTTTGCCGCCAAACAGCAGCCGCAGCGTGCCGCGCAGCGTTAAGGCCACATCGCCTACGGGAGCAAACGAGAAGACCGCATCGGGAGAGTGGGTAGTGAGCCACGAGGGAAATTGAGCCAGGTCGAAGCCTCCGAAGACCGTGCGATACGCCAGCAGAAAGACGGCGGCAACCGTCGCCAGTGCCGCGGTTGCGTAGATGAACAGAGACCGCGCTCGCCTGCGATCATGCGGCGCATCGGAGGCTAGCCGGACCAGCGCAACGAATAGATACAGGATTGCTAGTTCGTGGAACAGCATGGCCGCGGCATGCGACAGGCCGGCCAGCCAGACGCAGCGCCCGGTTTCCAACAGGTCATTCGCGCACAACAGCAGGAGAATGGCCGGCACATAAGCGTTCGCATCGGTGGCGAATCGCCACCAGGTGGCGGCAAAGGCAAAGCACAGCGCGCCCGCGATGGCAGAGCCCATGGACACTCCACGTCGTCGCAGAGCCCGTTCCACCAGCGGCACGCACGCGCCGGCCAGCAGGGCGTTGACCGCTTGCAACAGGAAGAGAGCGCGCGTCTTCAGGCCTATTAGTAGCGCCGCTTTGTATAACCAGAGGCCGGCGAGCGAGTAGATCAGGTGGCTGGGCGAGAGCAGTTCGCGAGCCGGCAACTGCTTCTCGATGTTGATGGCGAAAGTGAGGCCGTCCCAGTAATAGTTGCGCGTGGGAACCAGCAGGTAAAGAACGCAGGGCAAGGCCAGCCAGAGCCGTCGCTGCCATGCTGCCGTTGGCATCGGAACTAGTCGGCGATCTCGATTTTCGGTCCCTGTTCGCGGGCCACTTCCAGAGTTCGCGCGGCGGCGTTGCGGGCCAGTTCCAGGAACGGCTCGCCAACGCCATCGCGGAGCACGATGGGGCTGCCGGTATCGCCGCCGATACGCACCTGCGGGTCGAGCGGAAGTTCGGCGAGGAAGTTCACCTGCATCTCCTTCGCCGTGCGGCGGCCACCGCCATGGCTGAAGACGTCGATGCGTTCGTTGCAGTGCGGGCAATTGAGGAAGCTCATGTTCTCGACGATGCCGAGAATCGGCACGCGGACCTGGTGGAACATGTGGATGGCCTTACGGGCATCCTCCAGCGAAACGTCGGAAGGCGTGGTCACGATAATCGCGCCGGTGATGGGCGCCGTCTGGATGAGCGAGAGTTGGACGTCGCCGGTGCCCGGCGGAAGATCGATCACCAAGTAATCGAGCTCGCCCCAATCCACACCGCGGAGGAATTGTTGCACCACGCTGTGGAGCATGGGGCCGCGCCAGACCAGCGGCTTGTCGCCCGGGTTCAGAAAGCCCATCGACATGAGCTTGACGCCGAATTGTTCGAGCGGCTGGATGCGGTCGCCGTTCGCCATGGGAGTGCGGTTGACGCCCATCATCAGAGGCACGTTGGGGCCGTAGACGTCGGCGTCCATCAGGCCAACACGATAGCCGAGCGCGCCCAGGCCCACGGCCAGGTTAACGGCGACGGTGGTCTTGCCGACACCGCCCTTGCCGCTACCGACGGCAATCAGGTTACGGACACCAGGAATGGGCATCTTGGGCTGTTCGCCCGGTTGATTGGGGGTCATCAGTTCTATCCTAACAGGGAGCCCGGCGCGCATATACTGGTGAGAACCTTATGAGAAGCGGTTTCCTGATCTTTGTTGCCGGCGCCGCGTTCGCACAGAGCCTGGTGGTGCAGACGAGCGGCAGCACGGCTTCCCTGCGCGGCGTGTGGGCGGTGAATGAGAAAGTTGTCTGGGCCAGCGGCACGCGCGGCACTTATCTGAAGACCACCGATGGCGGCGAGCACTGGACGGCGGCGACGGTGCCGGGCGCGGAGACTCTGGACTTTCGCGACGTGCAAGGCGTGGATGAAAACACCACGTATCTTCTGAGCATCGGCCAAGGGGATCCGTCGCGGGTTTACAAGACCACCGACGGAGGCGCGCACTGGACGGTGTTGCTGCAGAACCACGACGCCAAGGGCTTTTTCGACGAGATGGCGTTCTGGGATGCCACGCACGGAATCCTGGTGGGCGACCCGGTGGACGGGCGGCTTGTGGTGATGTCGACCGAGGATGGCGGCGCCACCTGGCAGCGGCGGCAGATGCCGACGGCGCTTCCCGGTGAAGGAGTCTTCGCCGCCAGCGGCACCGGGATCACAGTCATGGGCAAGAGCGAAGTGTGGATCGGAACGGGCGGCAAAGACGCGGCGCGAGTCTACCATTCGAAAGACGGCGGCCTCACGTGGACCGTGGCGGCAGCGCCGGTCCGGGCCGATTCCGCCGGCGCAGGCATCTTCTCGGTGGCCTTCTCCGACCCGCTGCACGGCGTCGCGGTGGGCGGCGATTACAACAAGGCCAACGACGAGACCGGCAACATTGCCGTAACCGATGACGGCGGCGCGACCTGGAGCAAGCCGGATGGCACGCCTCCGAAGGGGTATCGTTCCGCGGTGGCGTACGTGGCGGACCGGAAGATCTGGATTGCCGCGGGTCCTTCGGGCGCGGACATTTCGACCGATGGCGGGCGCAACTGGAAGCAGTTCGACACAGGCAATACCAACGCTCTGAGTTTCGTTTCGAGCCGCGCCGGCTGGGCCGTGGGCGCACGCGGGCGCATTGCCGCGTTCCATCCCGAATAGCGGGGCGCGACTTTCTATGGATAGACTGACCATCTTTGGCCTGTTCGCCGTGACGGCAATGCTCCTGACGTATGCCCTGGAAAAACGGAGCCCATGGTTCGTGCTGGCGTTTGCCGGATCCTGCCTGCTGGGGTCGACGTACGGCTTTCTGCAGGGCGCGTGGCCTTTCGGGCTGGTAGAGGCAATCTGGGCGGTGGTGGCCGCGCGGCGCTGGTGGCAAAACAGACGTACCCAGGAATAGCGCGGCGGCGCCGCCGAAATGAATTCAACCCTTCCTTTACATTAGCGTGGTTGGAATGGTACGCTAAGTGTCTCATAATGCGTACAGTTGACTTAATCCAGCGCAAGCGCGACGGGAAAGAACTCGCTCCGGAAGAGATCGAGTTTCTGGTTGAAGGTTATACCAGCGGCAGCATTCCCGACTACCAGATGTCATCCTTCTTGATGGCCGTTTTCTTCTCGGGGATGTCGGACCGGGAAGTCAGCCGGCTGACTGAATGCATGCTGCGTTCCGGAGACACAGTCGATCTGTCTGCGATTCCGGGCGTGAAGGTGGACAAGCATTCCACCGGAGGCGTGGGAGACAAGACCAGCTTCATCGTGGCGCCGCTCGCGGCGGCGGCAGGAGTGGTGGTGCCGATGATGTCGGGCCGCGCTTTGGGCCACACCGGCGGCACGCTGGATAAACTGGAATCGATTCCTGGATTCCGTACGAACCTCACCTCGGAAGAGTTTCAGAAACAGCTGGCGGAACTGGGCCTGTGCTTCATCGGCCAGACCGATGAACTGGCGCCGGCGGACCGTAAGCTGTATGCGCTGCGCGATGTTACGGCAACAGTGGAATCGATCCCGCTGATTTCGTCGTCGATCATGTCGAAGAAACTGGCCGAAGGCGTGGACGCGCTGGTGCTCGACGTCAAAGTGGGCAGCGGCGCATTCATGAAGAAGCAACTGGACGCGCGCCGTCTGGCAAACATGATGGTAGGGATTGGCCGCCGCATGGATAAGAAAGTGGTGGCGCTGCTCACGGACATGAACCAGCCACTGGGTTATGCCATCGGTAATGCGCTCGAGATCATGGAAGCTTCGCAGACCCTGCAGAATGCGGGGCCGGCCGATCTGACCAAGCTTTCGCTGGAACTGGCCGCACGCATGATTCACCTGGGTAAGAAGGCAGCCACGCTGGATGAAGCGCGGCGCATCGCCGAACAGCACCTGGTGGATGGCTCGGCGTACAAGAAATTCAAAGCCGTGGTGGCGGCGCAGGGCGGCAATCCGCAGGCCCTGGACAAGTTCGAGCTGCTGCCGAACGCGACGGGGATGCGCGAAATTGTTTCGCCTCGCGCGGGCTACGTGAGTTCGATCAACGCGGAAGACATCGGCGTCTCATCCAACATGATTGGCGCCGGCCGCGACAAGAAGGAAGACTCGATCGATCCGGCGGTAGGAATCATTCTGGAAGTCAAGACGGGCGAGAAAGTGGACGCGGGGGCGGTGCTCTGCCGGTTGTATTACACCAAAGAAGACCGCGTGGAAGAGGCCGCCGAGATGGTGGAGGACGCGTTCCGCATCTCTTCGCAAAAGCCGGATGAGCGGGAACTGATTCTGGAAGTAGTCGGGTAATGGGCCGCTTCACGGGGTTCTTGGGCCTGGTAGTCATCCTGGCCTTTGCATGGCTCTGCTCGAACAATAAGCGCGCCATCAAGCTCCCCATCGTGGCCTGGGGGCTCGGTCTGCAATTCGCTTTCGCCGTTCTGGTTCTGAAGACCGACTTCGGAAAAATCTTTCAAGCCATCGGCGCGGGCGTCAATAACATGCTGGGCTATGTCAAAGCCGGCACCACCTTCATGTTCGGGCCTCTGGGAGACAACGCCGGACCGTTCGGCGTACTTTTCGCATTCCAGGTGTTGCCCATCATCATCTTCATCGCCTCTTTCTTTGCCATCCTCTATTACCTGGGCGTGATGCAGTTCGTCGTGAAGGGTATGGCCATCCTGATGCAAAAGGTCATGGGCATCAGCGGCGCCGAATCGCTGAACGTGGCCGCCAGCATCTTCATGGGCCAGACCGAAGCGCCCCTCACCATCAAGCCCTTCCTCGCGGGCCTCACGGAATCCGAACTCTTTACCATCATGACCAGCGGCATGGCGCACGTTTCCGGCTCCGTAATGGCCGCATACGTCATGGTCGCGCACGTCTCCATCACCCACCTGCTCACGGCCGTCATCATGACCGCGCCGGCCACCATCATGCTGGCCAAGATTTTCATTCCGGAAACCGAAAAGCCGGCCACCGCGGGCAAAGTGGAAATCAAAGTGGAGAAGACCGCGGTCAACGTCATCGACGCAGCGGCGCAAGGCGCGGGCGACGGCCTGCAACTGGCCTTGAACGTCGGCGGCATGCTCATCGCTTTCCTGGCGCTCATCGCCATGTTGAACGGCATTCTTGGCTGGGTCCACACTCTGCCGCTGATGGGCTGGCTCCCGGGCTCGTTGGAACAGATCTTTGGAATCGTCTTTTCGCCAGTTGCCTGGATCATGGGCGTGCCGTGGAAAGACTGCCTCACCATTGGAAACCTGCTGGGCACCCGCCTGGTGACGAATGAGTTTGTGGCGTTCGTCAAACTCGGGGATCCTGCCATGCGGGCCAGTCTCGATCCGAAATCCTTCGTCATCGCCACCTACGCCCTATGCGGCTTTGCCAACCTGAG
>Ga0182030_10002802_pt1 | contig 37128 bp, 39 predicted proteins | sample 812S3MmetaG_FD_121299 | JGI IMG/M metagenome (GOLD analysis project Ga0182030, IMG submission 121299) | Permafrost microbial communities from Stordalen Mire, Sweden - 812S3M metaG (Illumina Assembly) | ecosystem: Environmental > Terrestrial > Soil > Wetlands > Permafrost | place: Sweden...
TATAGCACACAACCCATAGCCCACATATCGACACTCTTCGAATATCTCTCGTCCTTGACGATCTCTGGGGCCGTATATCCAACAGTGCCACATGGCGTCATCGTCTGGGTATCCCATACCACTTTACTGAGACCAAAATCTGCAATCTTTATCTTTCCGATGCCGCCTGCTCCTATTCCAGGTATGAATTCTCCCTCATCAACCTTATCTTCATCCTCGGCTGATCTTGGTTTTGGGTTCTTCGTTGGGATCATAGGAATTGGGGAGAATAGCAAATTCTCTGGTTTGATATCTCTACAATGACGTCAACGAGGAACCAAATTAGAGCAAAAATGACACCCACCTGTGAACTACTCCTTTCTCCTCGTGAAGATACAGCAGTGCTTCAGCGACTTGGGTGATAACGTGTCGTGATAGGTCCTCGCTGAAATACGTGAGACGAACAATTTGATGGAACAGCTCGCCACCTGGTGCCAGTTCTAATATGATGTAGTAGTACTGCTTAGATTCGGAAAAGTCGACAAGCTTCACGATATTAGGGTGATCTAATTGCCGCATGATCTGAACCTCCTTCAAGATATTTGCTCTCTATAGTTGCACGTCAGTAAGGTTCCTCTGATAAAACATGACAAAAAGCGAAACGACCTCGATCGGAGTCGATTTTGCTGCTTTCGTGAAAGAAAGTTAATGCGCACCTCCACAACTTTAGGTTGCTTTTTGAAGTCCGGATGTAGGTGTGCTTCGCCCTACGTTGCGAACATGTTGGCAAGGGACAACTTCGAAATAGCAAAAGGGGAATGAGAAGCTTTCTTGCCGGTACTTACCTGGCTCGAGTTCATCTCGAATTTGCGGACGACTTTGATGGCAACCTCTCCGGCGACTCCATCCAAGTCCTTCGCACGGTAGACATTGCTGAAAGCACCGTCGCCCATCTTCTCGACGAGTTGCCATCGCTCGAGCCCCGGGTATCTTGGTAGTCTTCCTTTAGTCTCGTTCTCCTCAGCAACTATCCGTGCCAGTTCCTCCTTATCGACCTTCTTGCTCTTTGTACCGCCGACTTTCTGGTTGTGACCTGCGGCGTGTGCAGCAGCATTCCCAGCTTGAGCTCCCTTATTTCTTTCATCTGGCGCATTCGCCGAATATGCGTCGCCCATGGGGACTTGATAGGCTTGATGAGCCATCACGTTTGGGTCACTGTGAGCGTAGTGATTTTGAGGAACGGAAGCATAGTCGTAATTCTTTGGGGCTTGTTGTTGCCGATTGACATTCACTGGAGAAACATGCGTGGTGGGGTCGTCTTGAGGAGGTACAGCACGTCCTTGTTTTCCTAAAAGAGTTGTTAGTACTGAGGATCTGTTTGTGTTCGGCTTCGGCGACAGCGAATCCATTTGTGTTGATGTTGTACTACTGACCGTGGCGAATGAGGTTCTTTATTGACTGTGATAAAGACATGATTAGAATTTCTCGCTCAGAATAACTTCATGCCATGAACGTGACAAAAAGGCAGGCGTGAGACAACGCAAGGGAGGGAGAAACGAGTGGAGGACCGCAGGAGGGGAAGTTGTAATCGACGTAAGCGACAGGGACCCTGGAGATGGGGATGGACGATATGATATGATATAAAAATCCCTAAACTGTTCAAAGAGAAGATCGTCGGGTAAGGATCGACGATGGTGTATGAATTAGATGATTTTAGATCGATACAAAAATCTCTTATATCAAAATAAACCGTTGGTCATAAGACCGGATTGGTTATTCTGCTCGCTATTTCAAAAGGGGGTACCGAACATTATCATTTCTCAGCAAAAAATTCAAATCTTGGTTGACGATGGGTTCCCGGCCCTGCCGTGCGTCATAGGCGAGGCGCGTCATAGTCTACTCCTACCGCCTCTTTTTTGATGGCAGTGGCATCCAGCACAACTAGAGTCTAGACTAAGAGCATTGAAGGCTGAAGGTCTGGAAATGGCTTTTGCTGGGATTTGTTGGCTGGTGGGAGGTGTTCACAGTCGCTTGATTTGCTTCCCAATGTTCAAAATATCAATCAATGCACTGTGATGACAGAGGTAGAACTCTCCATCAGCCTTCGTCGTGCATGTGGAATGGGAAGGGGCATAGAAGCACCACTGGGTTTTCATTTGCCTGCTTTTGCTTTTCTGCAGTGTGACTTCATCTCTGGGGAGTGCTAAGAGAAAGGATTGGTGGCACTCACGGAGAACATGATGAATTATGCAGGGCTATGATCTAGCCAAGCCAACTTTGACAGGTCTCTTTCCTCGTTCTTGGCCTTGAAGAATCTAATTCCAGTACTTTTTGGCAGGGGCATGCAAGTATGGGCAGTTAAAGCCTTGCTGTGCATGTGGGATGACGCTGGGATATGCTGGGAGTATCGTATCAGGGCTCGAGGCGGAGGTTTGGTCCGACTCCTATGTGCCGCTGGGCTTCAGTGTTGGACGAGTAAAAGAAGTTGCTCTTTTCATTTCTTCAAGTTGGAAGAACAAGCGGACAAGCTAGAATGCTCAAAAAAGCGAGAAAGCTTTGTGTCTTCTCACAATGCTGTGTTTTTATTTCAAGTCACAGAAACGACGGATACTTCGGACGGTCTTGCTTAGCTAGCATACCCTTAGATTCTAGTTAATTCTAGTGCTCCCCTCGGTGCCACAGTTGACGAACTTCTTGAATCCTTCCTACGGGCAGCAGCTCTGGAGTCATGAATCTTTAATTTCAGATCACCAGATTGCGTTGCTGCTGACCGAGAAAGAAAGCCAATCAAGTGATACGAGTACGATAGGAGAATGGAATAAGTCGATCACCATCTGAAGCACCAGCAGGGACGATCCAAAAGTCCTCTTTAACTACCCGACGTTTCGGATGCTGCAACTCTTCTTCAGCAAGCTGATCAGCGCCGCCAGTTTGCCATTCAAGGCCCTGTTGGGCTACACAGCCTGACCCATCGGGTTTTACTTTCACTGTGGAGTGAGGGGGAGTTTTTTTTTGAGGGAAATTAGTAGACTCGTTGAGCTTTTGTGAGTTTATATTCCAAGCTTTTCAACTCTTTTCATTCCCACTTCCCTCATTTATTGATACATCTTCCTTGACCTGATCTCCATTTCAAATATCTCCATCTACACTTCCCATCTCAGTAACCTTTATGCGTCACATCGATAAGGATTGAAGTCCCAGAAAATGAACTGCAATATTAGAGCCAATGACGACGAGGGCTGTTCGCTAAGTTTTCAAAATATGGAAACGATTGACATAGCCTATATGTCAATGATGATCACGTGTAGGTAGTCCTTCGACATCATTGACCGCTTTGGGGACGGCAAAGATCCGATTATTTTGATGTTGACCCCTCGATTATCGGAAGCTGATCTAGGTGATGAAAGACGGAAGCTTATATACTCCGTAGGTCCCTTTCTTCTATCATCTATGGGACCGATCATCTATAGGACCTATTCATTCGCGTTTGCGTGTACAGTACCTGCCGTCTCACTTACGCGGAAAGAGGTTGGTCCCTGTGTACAGTACCTGATTTTGAGCCCGGGCTTTTGAATGGTATTTGGATCTGCATCGTCGCGTTAAAAGAGTAGAAAAATCATATGTAGATAAACAACCCGCAATCACTGGAGCATACCAAGGTCACAGTGCCCAATAGAAATATCAATTCAAACTGTTCACTGACGGTGGAAGTATGTTAGTATGGGTAGACTGGGACTCAATGAATTGGATTCTTGACCTATCATGCTAACCCTGACGAATTCTGGAGTGTCATGCAAAAGAAGGGTTGCACCCCGAGAACGCCAACCCACAACACCAACAGTAAACACTCGCTCAAAGTAGCAAACGACCCTTGAAAATTGTCTAAATCAGTCCTGCCCTGGCCGCCTCGCCACCGCCATCTCCGAGAACCTCTTCCACTGCACACAAATGCTCGGTCAGTATTTGGAATTTTACAGGAATGGGAAGGTCTGAGAATTTCTCGAGGAAAAATGTTGGTCAAGACAAAAGAGGGACAAATAAATGTTACGAACTCCTGGCCTTTCCCCTTCCAATTCCACCTTCACCAACCCCCATTCTTCTCGCAACATATCGCTGGGCCACAACACCAGTTCCCAAACTCAAGACCTCTTCAACCCATTCCGCAACCCACTCCCTTGGGTCTACTCCACCACTCTCAATGATTTCTGCAATTTCCTCGGGTAAATTAGGATTTTGATGATTCTCGCCTTCAGTACCGAAGAAACCACCTTTCTTCTCCTGTGATGGGGATGTAGGAGAAGCAGGAGTCAATGGAGATGGCGCGTCAAGCCATTTGATCCACTTTGCAGGCATAGACTGAGTGATCGTATAAAAGGTGATTGAATGAACAGGATCATGGAGATAGATCGCAAAAGAGATGAGTTCATCAGGGGCCTCTTTCTCTTCCACAACGGCTCCCTCCTCTTTATCTTTAGCCGGACCTTGGAACAAATCTTCAAGCGCATCGTGCGAGATAGCTTGTACGGCTAAGAAAATATCACTGCTCCGGACAGGATTCGATTCGCTGAGGTTCTCAGTGGCACGTTGTGCAGCAAGTTCAAGCCCGCCATGTGAACTGAAATATTCGTTTGAGTACGACTCTGCGCTCACACGAACCAACTTCGTGCCTTCAACAAGTCCTTTCACAGCTCCAAGGTCGCGATGTTCGTTGCTTTGACGCCACCAGGGACCGTCACTCCAACCACCGCTACCACCAGTATAACCCGCTTCAGAGTTACGACGAGCTGTTGACTCATGCCCTCGTTGAATAACCATCAAATCACCCCCTTCTACTTGGGCCATAACGCGAGAGAAGGTAGAGTAGATGAGTGGATCGAGGGAAGGATATCCAATGAAATCATGGGTAATATGTATTTGTAACCGTTCATGGGATGAGATGGGCGGGGCTAGTGTGTGAAGAATATTCGTAAATGTTGGGAGCGCTCTCGATCGTAGTTCACCACCTTTCAAGATTAGCAACAAGATAAATGTCATAAAACATTTCCTTACCGAAACCTCTGAGAGCTCCAACGTTGCCTTTAACTTGCTCGGCCCATCTCTTAGCTTCCTCATTTTGCTGTATCTCCTTCACTGCAGCTTCGGCAGTCTTCACAGCAGCACTGGCTGTTGCAAAAATACCACCCCACCAGCCACCACCACTTGCTGCTGCGGGCGTTTCTGCTGGTTGTGCAATAGGTGCCTTTCTTTCAGCATCCTGAAGATCACTGCTTGTAGCTGAAGGAGTGAAGCTTGTGTGAAATGAACGGGAGCTTTCAGCAGACTTTCTTGCAGCCGACGTCTTTTCTTCGCTGGTTCGCGATGATGCGGGAGGAGGAGTTGCAATTGAGCGCTTTGATGACTGGACTCGAGGCGTGTGAGGTCTACTTGCCGGCTTCTGAGCACCGAGGTTCTCAAGCTCATCCAACTCATCTAAGAGATCTTGCTCAGTCTGGGAAGGGGCTTCTTTGGTCGTCTTGGAAGCTCCCTTAGGAGCCTGGGGTTTGGCATCATCCTCTCCAATACCTTCCAATAATTTATTCAACTCGTCGTCGGCGGGTGCCGACTTCGTTTTCTTCGTTGCCATTGTCTTGAATTATTTTAGAAATATGTGGTGAATGGTTGGTATTGTGGTATTATTGTGCACATTAGGACAATTGTTCGCAGGTTGGATCCGTTGGATATGCATGCTATTGAGGAGCTGGAACACAATGGTTTTAGCCTGTGGCTGTGATTGGCTCGTTCAGCCACACTGCTGAGCCACGGATTTCCCGCTGCGCAGCACAGGATTACAAGTGGGTAAGAATGGAAAAGTATCCTGGATTATGAACAACAATAGGATCAGAATATGTGTCCATTCATTGATTTTCTTGCTCAATAGCATCGCTTTGCAATTGTCTCTCCTTTGATTCAATCCCATCTAATTAATCCATCCTCCCTCCTCTCCTCTCGACATCAACTTTTCCCAAAAACTCTTCCGCATTTATTGCTCTTGACACAGTCAGTCTGTCATTTCGAGATACATCAACCACGACGACTACAGTCATATCCTATTCTCAAAACCACTCGAAAAACTCCTCTCACCTTAGTCAAAATGGCGAGGAAAAAATCAATTCCTGTCACAACTCTGGAATCGCCCGTCGTACTTGAACTCCCTCGGGACTCACTGGCTACGCCGTCAGGCTCATTCGAATCGAATACAACCACTCCGACATGCCCAAACTGCCAGGCGATATTTTCTGAGCTGTCCGTCAGAGTATGTCATCTCATGACCCTTCAAATATAATTGTTCAGTTGCATACTGACTCGATATAGGACTTTGGGGATCACGTGGCATCATGCACCAGACCCAGCACCGCAGACCATGGCACTTCTGATAGTCCTTTGTCGTCTCCGCCAGCATCTCCATCTCGGATTATTGCAAGTCTTCCAGTTGCCGCGGATGCACCAGCAGAGGCTGGGCAAGAAAGTTTTGTCGCTGCTCTTCCTGTCGTTGCCGAAGTTTCAAGCGACGCGGAAGTGATTCCTGGAAGCAGGGCCAAAACAATTCGTCCGTACCTTGATCCAAAGTACGGATTGAACTATTATGGCATGGATGACTATCAGATCGAAGCTATAGAAGAACCAGAGGATATTGCGAATGACGCTGATGTTTTAGAAAATGGCGACAATGATGACTTAGAAGTTGATCGAGAAGCCTCAAAAGAGCCCGAGACCGTCGAAAACGACCCAATGGAACCTAGGACTCCTGTTACCAGAACTCCAGAACCCTCGCAGGGTCAACAACTCACAGCTACCCTGGAGTTATCCAGAAAACTCAACGGCACCACGGCAAAAGCTCCCGCCCGCAAACTCGGCTTTCCCAAATTGACTCCCATGGACGTTTTCGAGTCATTTCTGAAAAACCCTGAGGATATGACTTACGAAGAATTGTATGATCGAACCGCATTAGTCTCAGAATCTCTCGTTGCATACCAAGACGAATGGGATGAGATCGATAAAGAGACCACCGCTTATGAGTCGGCTGAGAAAGCTGCGTTGAAGAGAGTAGAAGAGAGAAACAAGGAGGCCACAGAACGAGAGAGACTTTTCGATAATGAACGAAGAGATCGTATACGAATCACCTATACAAGGCAAGTAGATATGACCGCGAAGGAGTTTGCTCAATGGGCCGCCGAATACGAAAAAGAGAACCCTGAGTCCGAGTGTATGAAATATCTCATGGACCTCAGGGATTCTAAAAAAATGGCAGCAATCAACAAGAAAATCGCAGCTGAAAACAAAAAGAAGGAATCGGTGCTTGAAGGTGCTCCACCGGACAAAGTCCCAGCAAAGACCAAGGAGGAGACTGCCATTGATGATAAGAAAAGGCTGGGCAGGCTGAAAGACCCCAGTGAATTTGAAGAACAGATGCTCAAAGATGCATATGGGAAGCGCCGAGTTAGATCGAACAATCTTGCAGGCGGGACGAATGGCGAAGATACTGCTCTCACAGCAGGAGAGGCTGAAACAAACAGGGCTCGAACTCGCAGAAATACCACGAAGAAGTATGCAGCTGAGTTCAGCCCGTCGCCCGAAACCGAAGAAGAGGGACTCCCGGCAAAGCGTGCTCGAAAGCCAAAGATCTACGAAGATGGTGTTGAAACCGCGGGACGTTCTCGTGTCCCTAGTCGCAGTGCAACTCCCGTCGTCAGAACTTTTCCATCCGGTAAGAGAGTTGGAAGACCTCCTACGAAGTCTAAATTACAGGCTGTCCAAACGGTTTCCAAGTCAGTGTCACCTCATGCGGCCAATGGTACAGAACCTCGCGAACTTGGCCCCTTAGAGGAAGCTCAATTACATGATGCCGCTGAGTCACTCGTCAATCAAACTGTTTTCGACCAAGCAGCAGCTCCGCCCGTGAAGAAGAAGCATGCTGGTGGCAGACCGAGGAAGATTCGCCCTGAAGCTTCGACAGCAGTTTCTCAACCCGCAGAACCAGCAGATGTACCTGTATCTAAGCCACGAAATAAGGGCGGTCGTCCACGCAAGAACCGCATTCAAGCCCCACCCGAGTCAACTATCAAAATCGAAACTGCTCCTCAAGCCGATGTCCAGCTTGGAGAAGAAAACGGTATCTTACAATCCACTGAGCAGGGCGATGAACCTCAAGAGCCTGAAGTTCACGACTCAGGTAAATCAAAGCGCAAGAGATCTTCCGCTGAGTCTGATGAAAGCCAAATTATTGTCGACCCCGCCCCTATCGAATCTGCCGATCCGTCACCTACGAAGAAACGCAGAACTCGCAAGCAGATTGAGGATGATTTTGAACCCGAGACTCCCATTGATGGCAAGCGAAAGCGTGATACCACCTTCGATGAATCAACAGGCCCTCCAAGTCCTGAGGAGAGACTTCCACCAGCTAAGAAGCGTAAAACTCGTGGGGGCAAGTCCGTCGTCAGTGAAGTATCAGAGGCCAGAGAGGAAGATGATTCAGACGCAGGTATTGATGAAGAGTCTCTTGATCCTGCAGCCAGAGAGGCACTCCGACTCAAGCGTATCAAGAAAGAGAAGTCCCGAAAGTTGTCACGTAGCATGAAAGCACGATGGGCATCTGGTGGCATGCAAGAAGCTCAAGAGACTCGTCGTATGAACAACGCAAAGAAGAAGGCTGAGAAACAGGCTGCTACATTGGGTGGACCAGCTGCCTTGACTGTTGACACAAATCTGCCTATAGCCCCTCCCCCAGCTACTCCCTCTGCCGCCACCAAAGGCCCAAAAGCCAAGAAGGAAACTACTTCCCGCAAGGCAAAACCTTTACCCCCTCCCCGTCCCGCGAGCACCAGAGTCAGACGTCCGGCGAGAATCGGCGGAATGGACGGCGCAGATGATGAATTCGACGAGGACGACAACGAGATCGAGAAACAATTCGCATCCGAGTACGACCGCTATCAAGCATTAACTTCACCTCGCAGCCCTGTCGTCCTCGGCAAGCGAGTGCGCAGAACCTTGTTCGATCTATCTCAGGAATTCAACGATGAAGAAGATGATAATACGGAGGAGTATGAGAGCGAGGAATAAGCATTTGAAGGGCAGACCGGAAGAAGCATATTTGATTTTCAGGGGTACTTTTACTTGACAGTTCTTGAAGCGCGGATGGGTATTCAGCATGAGCATTGAAAGGGTCGCGGCATAATGATTTTTCTTAATGATTTGTACATAGGGTAGTACCTGATTGATATGCAGATATGGTTGAGGGTTGACTGAGCATGGTGTGCCACTCCTTGATGGAGTTGGGTGCTGAATGTTACATAAAACGGAATGGACGTCGTACATTAAAGCCTTTCCACTCATGATCGTGAGGCCCTTTGGAGTGTTTCATGGGGGTCCAAATGAGCCATCCTCAAGGTAACTGAGTAACTGGGATCCAATGTTGCCTGTCGGCTTCCTTCCTGTCTCGGGGGAAAGGACGGTCAGGAACCACATCAATAAAACATTGAGATAGAAAGAAGGTTGAATTTCTCTCCTTGATATCTAATCCAAGCAAGGATCAAGATTGGGAACAAGCTCTTGGGGTGAAATTTGGACGCGCTACTATTTCTGGCCAGTATCTGATCTAAGGTCTAGTAAAAAAATACGACCCTATAACCTTACCAAACCAAATGCTTCCGCTGTCTTGCATATCGTATTCCCTGTTGTGTTGCACTGCTATTTTTGCAGCTCCATCGACATGGCCAACGCCAAGGATTTCATAAAATCTCACTTCCCAATACCAATCTAGACGTTTAAGTTAATGTTAAGGATTACGCTCGTTATCCGCGTTATCTTAATATTGCTGGTCTGCGCACTAGTCTGCACAATATAATACTTAAACCGAAGCCGTGATGAGAAGAAGAAGAAATTTAAAAGAGATCCGAGGATGCGCTTCGAAGATGGGTTTACAACAATGTTGTTCATTTATAGCTGCGTCGTATGGAAACTGGGTGGTAAAACTCTCACTGCTTATCGTGGAAATATGTCGAGTACGAGGGTGGGTGAGAGGAGGGAAATGGGTTTGCGAGTGACGAATTCGGATGCACTTTCATCTGATAATCGAGACTAACGGTCTTGAACTTCAATAAAAAGTAGCAACCACATGAAAATGCGCATTTTCAGTCTTTCTTTAATTCAAAATGTGGTTGAGCTAACTCCCACGCTCCTTCCAATTCCAAACCTGATTCCAGATATGTCACCCCGGATTCTTTTCCCACTCACATCCTCCGACACATAATCCTCCAATTTGCAACTCAATTTATTCTTACATGTCCTGATCAAAAATAATGGAACTCTTTACTACCGATCCCCGAGAGCCTCTGAGATTTCTGAAATTGGCCAGAGGAATCTGCTTCCTCCTTGTCTTCGAAGAGGACCCTGAGTTTATCGAGTTGCTTTTATTAGCAGGGCTGGTAGTGTTGTTTAATTGCATGAGAGTAGAGTGGGAAAGAGAGTTGAGAGGAGGTGGTGGACGAGAGAGGGAAGAATAGCGAGAACGAGAAAAGGAAGATAGAGAGCGCGCTGAAAGAGATCCTGCTGAGGGAGAGCGTGCTGACAGGAATCGTGCTGACTTCCCGAGATAGGAAGATTAGGAGGAGGAAAATGTCGGCGATGATGACGATGTACTTGGGGAGATGGTGTTGATTGGCGTAAAAGAGGAGTGGGAGGACTGGGCGAGAGATCTTTTCGAGGGGGGTGGAGAAATGGAGGTTGAGAAAGTGGCTGAAGTGCGGAAAATGGTGTTGGAGAGTTTGTGCTCAGGAAGGAGATAGCGAGGACAAGGAAGATATTATTACCTAGGAAACAACAACAAAGGCTCTAATCGAACAATACAACAATAGGGTCAGTATATATATTTTCGGCGATCGCTCCTTCTATTTCAGGATAAGAGTGAGCTTTCACCCTTTCCGCCTATAATGCACAAAAGCATTGGAAATATCAAGCTCCACATAAACTGAGCCATGCTTTCTCAATTGAACAGAAAGAAGAGCTCAAAGTGCTTGAAATGGGAGAGCATCATTCAAAAGTTTTTGAGAGATTGCAGATCGGAAGCATAACCCAAACATTTCCTATCTGAGCGTTGTCAGGATTGAGAAGGTACCAGGCCGAAAAGGACCTACCCTGCCCTGCCCTACGAAGATGCGAATGAAGAGTCTATAATCAGAGAAGCAAAGTGGGAGGGGCGAAACATGGAAACCGGGGGAGATCATGTTCTCGACTTGAGATATAGGTAGTCAAAAAGTAGAAGGAAGCCGTGACTAAAGCAGCGAGATCTCTACCCCGCTGGACTGATAAGACAACCGTCACTGATATCCCCCACCTTCTGATTCAAATATCAACGAGAATAATGTCGAACATCTACTTACATTTTCCTCAATTATATCCTCTTCTTTCAATCAACCCACAATGACAGACATCACATTCGGGCCTCCATACCAAGAATGGCACTACTCGAAATCCTCCAAGACATATGATATATCAGGGGGGTCCAGGAAGAAATTGACACTTTCAACAACTGGAGGTCCAGAAGCAACTTCAATTGCAATTGCACCTGAAGCTTCGGCATTGGTGATAGTCGATATGCAAAACTTTTTCCTCGATCCAAAATGCATGGATCATCCTCATGGATTGAAGGCCGTGGAACCAACCATCAGACTTATAGAGAAGTGTAGAAAAGTTGAGATACAGGTAATCCCTTCTTTCAAATCTATCAAACACTCAACCAAACTGATCCTCGAGGTGATATGGCTCAATTGGGGTCTAACAGACGAAGACATGAAAACCCTCCCGGCCGGGGTCCAACGAGGTTTCATGGGAGACACGCTCCTTTCCCCAACATCCTCCATAAAATCCTACACTGGTCTAGGATCCGACCTAGGAGATGGCAAAGGTCGCTGTCTCTTTGCAGGAACCTGGAATGCGGATATCTATCCCGCACTCAAAGCACACGCCAAACTAAACGATCTTTACTGTACAAAGAACCGAATGAGTGGACTCTGGACACCAGAACAACTATTATGGAAAACTTTGAAAGCGGAGAAGAAGACCACATTGCTCTTCACAGGTGTGAATACGGATCAATGTGTATTGGGAACGTTGGTAGATGGGTACAATGCTGGGTGGAATTGTGTTTTGGTTGATGATTGCTGTGGTACGCCAACTGTAAATGGAAAGGAGGTTTCGCTTTACAATATTGCAGTGGGTAATTTCCAAGATTCTATGTGGTACTATAAGCTAATAGTGATAGTGCTCATATGGATTCGTGACCAACAGTCAGGCCATGCTCGCCAGCAAGTAGTCACTTGAATACGAGTATACGAGGCGTAAGATTAGAATGATATTATTATCTACATTTCGTATCTGAATATCATTCAGACAACGTGTCGATATTCTCGTAATCCCTGTCTGCTGACTCCCGAAGGTCTCGCGATCCCAAGGTTCTGGTCGTGAATTTCCTATATCGTGTTTCGTAAAATTCGTGATTCGTGGTATTCGTCCGTCCTAAAAACTCCGTGGCTCATGGCTAGTATGCCCCTTCTAAACACTAAACGCCAATTTTGAATGCCCCCAAGTATTACCTGTCCAATGCTCCATTGTGATTCAATGCTCGATTGCCCTTCTTCAGTTCCCCTGCACAAATAACACAGCTGAATTCACTACCCCATCCCCAACACAGACGCCATAGCCACAGCACGCGCTGGGGTCTAAATCACCGCGGAGGATAGCATCTCTTTTATCCTGTTTGCATTTAGTCTTCAAGGACTGAATTCGAATTGATGAAGACTCACGTCTGTGCACGGTATTGGTGTTGATGTGACAAGACTGGTGGTAGCAAGGATGGTCGCCACAATGGCGAGTAGTGATGATGGGATTCGCATTTGTCTCACTTGACTGAAAGGAAATCTCGAAGAAATATATCTTGGACGAAGATTTTGTACCCCCAGACTTCTGTGTGATAGGCGTTGGTTTGCGTCTGGAAGAGATTTCGAAAATTGTCTTCTTGACTCAAAGATTGAGATAAGCAAATAAATAGCGACCGGCTTGAGCTTAATCGCAAAAGTATGTTGCAGGAAAAAAATCCTTTTGAGTTTCAACTTCAGCCTCCAAACCCAGCTTTTCGGGATTCGAGTACACTTATACTCAGACCACAACTGCAAATACTAGTGTTCCCAGCCACCAAGGCACTCCACTTCGCCTGACAAAGCGCAGCATGCATATCAGCTACCACTCACAATCGCGATACATCCGATCCTACCCCAAATGCTTGGAAACACGAAGTATATTCTCGCTAGGCCCACAGGACTCAGCGCTGAATACGAGTCTCAGAAACGGCGGGCGCTTGGCGAATAATGGGCTGGGAAGGGTGACGCCACAGGTGGGTTTTCGGAGCTGGACGAAAATAGATGATGTGGCTGAGCATCTTGAACGGGCGACATGATGTGGGATGATGGGAGACCCGACGCAAGACAAGAAGGCGAAGTCATCTTCCGCAGACCTTTTGTAGAGGTTGGTCGATGCTCAAGATCTCGTGATGTTTGCTGGTTGCAGGTGCTTCCCGTCGTAGTGCCAAGCTTCGTGACATTAGAACGCGGTATGTATCGGTCCACCCGGATACGGGATTACTATACCCAACCTCTCTTACTGTACTCGAAATCGAAGCCATTTTCCTGAATAGGCATATTCCAACCATTTGATTTCGCGTATCTCATCCACCATTCTCGTTTCCCCAGCGTCCTCCTAGGCCTTCCTTCTTCGTATCTTTAAAATGATAATCTCGCGCCCGAGAAGTTCTCCGATCGTCATATCGTCTCACCATCCTCATTCTAGTATCCTGAATAATTAGAGATGCAAACCTGCATTGGGTACTCAAAGCTCGTTTTGAGCTTGTTACTTGTCACGTGCCGTCCTCAAGCTAGAGCGCAGTTGGCCCATCGCATTTGAGAGGCAAGGCTGGGTATTCGTGCGTGAATACTGCGTGGTTTTTACGCATATTTAGAGAGCATTTTCTCTCATACATGGACATCTCAAGCTTACAGAAGGGGATATACGCAATAGACTACTTGTTGCCATCCTGCGGATCTTCTATCTCAAATTCCAAAACCAGCTTCCCTAAAGAGTTATGTCCCTAGAGACCTTTTCCCAATTTCCCCATCGGTCAGTAATTAATTCAGTAAAGTCTATTTGCATCGATGAGAGCCACGGTTCCGAGGCATATCAACAACAAGACACTTCTGCGATTTGGTCAAGCGGTCATGTTAGGCGTGTTCATAGAGCCTATGTTCTGTCCGTGTATGCCAGCCTGGAATGTAATACCTATAGCCTGAAGAGCATTCGCCAGCTAACAATGGTTCCCTTTTGTGGAAGCATCTATGAACCCCCGTGCCTCAAATGGATTACTCTGGGAATTGGAAACAACAACTGTCAGCTACGTCAATGAGAGCCGATGGTTCCTGTATCATCTTTCCTCCCGAGTTCTGGATGGACAAACCAATCTTTAATCATTCTGCAGAAGGTCATGAGGGTAGAAGTTGCGTTTTGGCTAAGCGATGCGAGATAAAAAATTTGGACATGATGTGAAGTGACTGAAGCACGGTCAAGCTGACCTCTCCAGCACAGCTGAGGTAGTTACAGCTTGGTGGACCTTGTTTGGTTACAAGTCGTTTCAAGAGCACTGCAACACCCAATGCTTCATCTGAGGTACGCACTCATCACGTGCGTTAGTTGGCTCCCCATTTTTTATGTGATCCTCAAACCAAAAAACCCTTCAGTCACCTCTTTAAATTGTTTGATCATTCGGTTTGATTTACCAAAGGCATTTTTTCCTTGAACTTGGTCTTTGACGCAAGAGTTTTGGCTTTCAATTGTGAAGATCGTCATTACGCAACCCCATTCGATCTCTAACAGGCTGATTTTTGTTCTCATCTGAATTCAATGTTCTACTTGGTTGATTGGCTATAATTTTTTGCTTTGAGCTCTTTCAGCATTGAATTTCGGCCATTGATACATCGTAGTCGTCACCAGATGACTTTTCAACTCCTAGAAGTCTCAAGGAGCCTTACTCTACATGTCAGATGTATTCCTGGGTTGAGGCATTTTGAGAGAGGTAGATCCATCCTGTGTCAAGTCTATCTTCCAACCAGTGTCGAATTTTCAACCAAATTAGGAGATGAAGTCTCTGGAAATGGATCAATATAGCAATCTAAGAATAATCTATGTTCTTTTTTGTCAAGTCGAGCCGGAAGGAATACTTACTCCTTACTATAATAGTTGCTCCTTCGATGTGGCCTCAATAATTATATAAGGTTCCCATGATCTACCTCCAAGTTTCTTATCCAGAGCAGTCTTCATTCCATTCTCAACTCAATCATACAGCTGTGCTGATTACCTTGTCTTACCAAACTCAATAATCCATTCATTAAAAGCTATTACCTATTAATTACCCAAGCCGGTCTTGCAATCGAAGCCATCAAAATGCAATTCAACACCATTACCGCTTCCCTCGTCCTCCTCTTCTGCAACGCTCTCACTGCAAATGCCGCTCCTCTTCCCACAACTGCAGATCTTGCCGTGCGAGATGTCCAGGCCCCTCGATCCATCGAGTGGGAAATGACGAAGAGGGCCAATCCTGCCAGCAACCATGGAGGAACTACCGGAGCGGGTGCCCCAGGCGGGGTATTTATCCTTTACCCAATACACCTAAGCTCAATAACTAACGACAGCAGGCTGCCGCAGCTGGAACCAACAACCCAGCGCCCCCCAACAATGGAGGAACCGCTGGCGCTGGCGCACCAGCAGGAGTAAGTTCTTCGACAATTAAAACCTTTAATGACCAATGACTAATGAAAGTGGTAGGGTGCTGCGGCTGGAGCCAACAACCCCGCTCCAAACAACGGAGGAACGGCTGGACCCGGAGCTGCCGCTGGTGTAAGATTTCTCTTCCTAGTTGTTGGTAACTTGAGAGGATTGACTGACGATCATAGGCCGCGGCTGCGAAGGGAGGTAGAAATTAGGAGTTCTGGTTGGAAATGGGATAAGGTCGCTCAGGCAGTGCTTTAAAAAGGGGGGGTTGGGGGAGTTCGCGGATGATGCCAAAAGTAGTTCAATTTACAATTCATCCTCTCACCAATGACCTGTTCTTCTTCGTCCTTTACTACGACGAATTTTTTCTTGGTCTCGTCAACTCCCTTCAAAGTTCATGATGGACATGGCGTGGACATCTGCACTTACCCAAACTTCCATCTGCAATAATCCCATCTTTATCTTGAATTCACCACCCATCACACTTCATAGCCATGCAGCGAATGACAAAATTTACAACTTGTATATCTACTCCATCAAGTTTGTCGCATGTCGCACTTCAGGCATCCCTTTCATGGAGCTGGATATTTGGAAGGCATTTCTCTGAAGTTCTTCTTTGACGCACATCGCAAGGAATGCGATATGCAACAAGACCTCCTGTCTTCCAGGTTTATTGCAGATCAAAAGGGTGCGATGTGCGACAGAGTTTCTGTCCATCTCCCATCGAAGGCACTTTCAAAGAAGCAACCACGCTCAAACCTTTCAGGTATCCCATTGAACTGAACAAAGTGTATGGGTTTGCATGGAAAGACTCCGATGTTCTGTGATGTCTAGCAATCATCTCCACGAACCACAATATTGCAGCCATCTCTGTCAAACGATTGGCCGGTGACAACATATCGTGCATAACATTACTGGCATTGGTTGATAATATTTTCGGCGTACGAAGCGAGGTAAGGGTAGGATGGCTCGATGTAGTAGTAATTCTAGGTATCAACCAGTAAAAGGTTGAAAGAGATAGGAGGCATATTATAATCTGAGGTGGTTCTGAAGACCAAGGAGAGGAGATGGACTCATATCATTGCAGAGATAGATAGCAGAATCCCAGAAGCAACTAATGCGTTGACAGAATCGGGGATCAGCATTATGATATTGAGTCAGCATTGAGTATTGATTTAGAAGGCCATGGTTTCAGCGAGTAAGGGGATGAAGAGGAAGCACATACCTGACACCGCATCTGCCTTTAGTCCTGAGATAGTTGTTACCATCATTGATATAACCCACATTGGGGCATCGATGTTACAGAGTGGATGGGGGCCTGGCGATATTAACACAATGTATAGAATAGGAATAGAGGCTAGAATAAGTATCTTATCGTGGGCAGCAAGCAAGGTAGCATCAGTCTCATTATCAAGAGCGCGAATGGCGATATCACGAGTCTCGAGAACAGCAAATGGGTTGCCGAAGACAAGACCAGTGAGTACAAGGTGGAAGGTGATGAGGGAAGGAGATTTATACGCTTCTGGAGAGACTTCTGAGCCCGAAGCGGGGTTTCTAAACCAACATTTCCCACGTTGTCCTGGGGTGAATGGACGAAATGTCTACCGGAAATGAGATTCACTTCCATATGTGGCCAGTTATTCTTACTAGTATTGAATGAGAGTAAGGCTGAATTTGGGGTTAGCGTGGCGGCAAAAAGGTGTAAATGAAAAGTGACTGGTGTCTCACTGAATGAAGACGGTTATGAAAGTGATTTATTGCATGTAAAAGTCACTTTCATAGCACCCAATCCCTCGGAATGAAACCGAGAGCTAAGAGTCCTTTAAACCCTATATACCAACCGATTCTACTATTCCCAAGCTGCCATTTGGAAAGATTATCAAAAAGCCCAGACTTGCAGAATATCCAGAAAGCGCTGGAAATTAATTCGAATGTAATCTGGAATGCTCAACATGAAAAAGCTTGAGTGATTCTGTTTGACTGAGCAAGGAAAAATTGAGTGAGGAGTGACATCACGTGATATTATTCACGTCGATCTCAGGCCCTAAACACTTCAGTGTTTCGGTCTATCTGCTTTACCATAATCTCTAGTCCTTCTTATCGAACAGAGTACCCTTGTAAGTAGAAATGAAAGACATGCGGGAGTGCAGACGATAGAGCGTACAGTAGTGAGTGTACTCTCAGCGGAAATGGAGCTGGAGGTTGGAAGCAGACAATGACTGGGCTTCCGTGGGAATATGCAGAAGCGTGGAAAAGTAGAAGAGATGCTGGTATCGCAGTAATGATAAATAGATATATGGGTCTGATATGTAGGTAGCGGTGAAATTATTGATAATGACCGCTGTAAAATTAATTTGAGATGACAGGATAAGATCTACCTGTCCAAATTTTTACTTACCTAAATGTGCTAAATCTGGACGCTTTTGAAGTGCTATAAATTGCAAGACATTGAGGGCCTAGAGTCTTGTCTTTTAAACTTTAGGATGAATTTTGTGCTGACTAGATAGCGATATTGTTCTTTGAAAGCTCTGCCTTGCATGCTTGTAGAGGATTGGGAGAAAGCACTACTGATGAGCACACATCTTTATGATAATTTCATCGGCCGCCGCTGGCCTCCATGAACACATTCTTCCACTCGCCCACCTGTCTTATCGAGTCTCTCGACAATCATTTGTACAGGGTACTGAAGCCGAAGAGCTCACAAAGTATTGCCCAACACACGAAAGCTTTTAGACGCTCAAGAAAGAGCTTCTTGGCGCGGAATAAGAATATCAGAAGCCAGAAATATTGGCGACGTGACGATAGGCAAGCCTGACTTGATACACGAAGCCTTCGTAATTCGTAAGCGTCCTCACCGATGTGCAAATGTAGAATTCCGCTTTAGGACGGCTCAACCTAATCTGTTCATGTTTATGACCTGTAAGATCATGACCCGAGGGAATGGATGGCGGGTGTATACTGCGGTCTTTGGATGAGCAAGATCAGCTTACTGGCTTAGAAGAAGCTTTGGGAAACCATTGATTTTGGAAAGGCGAGATGCGAGGTACCCTCAGGTGCAATCATCAAGGCTTACAACTTCTACCCATAAATGCTTAGAGCATGTCGATTTCTGATGTGCTGTAAGAAACACATGTTGTTTAAGAAGGTATCTTGGTAAGAAGACATGCAACATTGATAGGGTAACCTTTTTTGGCCAGACTTCCATTTGCTGGCAATAGAGAGCTTGAGATTCTGAGCGACTAGTACGTGTTTGTAGCCTCTCTTATGACTCAAGGTCGTTGTGTAGGTAGAATGCACTTGAAAGCCAAGAGTGGAGGTGGGACTCGTCCAAAATGTAGATCCCCCCTTGGCTGAGGTGAGAATTTGCAACCTGAAGTCCCGAAAATCGGGCATCAGATGCAGGGAAACGGCAACGGCATCCGGGGCGGTGACAAGGGCAAATACGATACTAGTAATCCGTAGAATTCGGCGACGTTGACCAATGAATGACATGAGAAAGAAAATGAATATCAAAGACCACTTACGGCGACATGGAGGTGAATTGAAAAGGCGGTGCTCGATTGTGCTATTTTAATGCCGTAATAGTACTCCATCTATACTGTACGGGCTTCCAGCCTTCCATGTCCACCACAAGGCGTGCCCGTGGCTCCGTTGCTGAGCCGCAATCATCATCTTGGAATTCTATCACGTCTTTGATCCATCAGAGCCATCAGGGTATAGTTTCAGCTTCCAATCTGCTCGATTCTTTGTCCCTTGGTCCCCAATACTTGCACCACGTGAGTGGATCCTATTATTCATGTTATTCATGCTCTCATGAAATTTTCACATAGTGTTACCACTTGCGGTCCCTCGTAACAGCTGGTGCGGAACTGTTCCCCTAAGTGAAGGACGTCGCGATCTTTTATAAATAAAAATCGTGTACAGATAGAATACGCGGGGCGTCAAATTAGAAATTTTCTCTCCTTATACTTTGGAGGTAAGGTGTTGTCCGTGATTTGTGGATCTCACCGAGCCAGGCCTCTGAACTTCGTTCAGCGGAGTTCGGCATTCTCAACCAAACGCCGTACCAATATTATTAGTATCTCGATTTGGTGAAAATGCACGGTGTGACTGCATATTGCGTTTGGCAGTAATATTTATTATTGGCTTAATCATCTTGAGCACTGAAGAAAAGGGAGAAGAAAAGTCCACGTTATCTGATGTAGAAGGGCAGGGCTGATTGTGGATCATGTCAGCAAGAGCGTGTGTTGAAGCAGAAGGGCGTAACTAGTCACCAGTAATGGGGAAAGGATTTCCATAGCCTGATATTAGCGACATGTGGCTTCCTGACGTCGAGCTTCAATCCTTGTTAACCTAATGTAATGCTCTCTCCGTCTTTCTTCCGAGAGCAGCATGGGAAAAAGGCAGGGTGAGTCAGGACGCGCCTTGTGGGAAATCATGCTCCTCATCTGGTCTACCACCTTGCCAGTATATAAAGAGTAAGGCATTTCCCCTTGTGCTGGAGGGAAAGAAGACAATCAGAATCCAAGCAGCTTTCAAGCCACCAGGGTTGTGAGGACTTCCCCGCATCCATTGCATCCAATTGTGTTACACACCCCAATCTCTTATCACATTATACAGCAAGCTCAATTTTACTCTCCTCATTGTTTTACAAACCGTTGGACAAGATGTCTTACGCAGCTTCTATCCAATCTACGACGGGCACGATGGCGGAATATGCCAGAAAGTTGGGTCACAGTGCAAGGCCAGACATGGAAATCATCCTAGAAGACAGCCACAGCGACCAAAAGATCTACACAACTTTCGATGCCATCAGCGGCCGAGTCAACATCACTGCCCCCCACAATGCACGTTTCGATGAGATCAGAATCACATTGGAAGGTCAAACTAAAACATATGTGGAGAACTTGTCACCGCACAGCACCAAGTCGAAAACCACCGCCGTCCACAACTTTTTGAAATTGGTTATGCCTGTCAGAGAGTCGGACTACCCACAACCGCGAGTTGCAGAGGCCGGTAGGACATACACATTCCCATTTAACGTAAGTTTGACCTGCTGGTCCTTTCTCACGCCTAACTAAATCCTATATCAGTTCGTTATTCCTGAACAACTCCTACCCAGGGCGTGCTCGCATGAACGCAGAGCAGACCACGTACACCAAGCACATCTGCAACTTCCTCCAACCTTGTGCGATCGAGAGCTCTCTGGACAAGATGATATGGCCCCGGATATGAGCAAGGTCCAATATGCTATCAAAGGAAGAGTCATCAGAAACAGAGAGCGGGACGGAAAAGAGGTCGCCCTGGTAGAGGGATCGAAGAAGTTACGAGTTGTCCCAGCCGTAGCAGAGCAACCGCCCATGAGCATTGGGCACGGATTCGATGACTATGTTTTGTCGAAGACAAAATCTTTGAGAAAGGGCATGTTTTCTGGAAAGCTTGGCAAGATCACTGTCTCGGCAGCACAGACCGGCGCTTTAGTTCTTCCCTCGCCAGCCTCATCCAGCAATACCCCTGCCACTATGGCGACGGTAAACCTACGATTCGACCCACACGAAGCTTCATCTGAACCACCTCGACTGGGAGGACTGACCACCAAGATAAGAGTCAGCACTTTCTTCGCAGCAAGACCGGCGCAAGAATTCCCAAATCGCTTCACCATGAACCCTCAATTCGAGAGTACTCGTGGGATTTATGAGACATCTGTCCCTCTCTCTTCTCGCTGTGTTGAAGCAGCAGCCTGGACGAAGCAATTCCCAAAACCAGAACAAGAGCGAAGAAACTCGGACTCCTCGACTTGCTCCTCAGAGTCAGACAGTGACCTCCCGGTGCAGAAAGACAACAAATCATACTACTCTTCAACTATTTTGGTACCAATTACTCTCCCCTCATCGAAGACATGGGTTCCATCTTTCCATTCCTGCATCGTCTCTCGAATTTACACCCTCGATATTTCTTTGACGATCCACACCCCCGGAGCAGGCGTTCCTGCTTCCTCGGTATCACTACATCTCCCTGTACAGGTAGCTGCAAAGGGGAATCAGACTTCGCGGACACCATTAACCGAGGCAGAAGCAGCTGCGGAGTTAGCTGATGCGGAAGTGTTTTTGAGACCGAGGATGATTGAGGTCCCTAGTCAGGAACATATTGGGAACAGCGTGCTGGCAACTGCTCCTGCGTCGAGGGAACTACCACCAAGCTATGAGGACTTCTTCTCACAACCAAGACCGGTTGTTGAGCCCGGGAGGTCTTGAAATGTTACCAGAAACATTTTTTTTTGTTAGCGAGTTTATGTTTTGCATGGCGTTGGGGATTAAGGACACTAGGATTGAAGGAATTTGGGTCCCGGAAAAATTGATATATAGGCAACGGACGGAAATACGGGAAAGGATCTAAATATATGAACGATACCCCTATATACTTAATCATAATACTCAATAAGATGTCCAAATTTTTACCATTACCGCCCGCAAATGCTCTTCCATTCTTCTCTCTCGCGCATCGTGATTATGAAAGTTGCAGTGTCTAGTCTCAATAGGTACTGACTTGAGACCCTGGATCAATCTCGCCTTTGCTCTAAAGATCGATCTTCTTGATGTCAAGATTCATGGGACCCAGGAGCAGCCGTGCCCTTGTAATCCACTCACTAGCTCTTCCCCACGGGGCCTCCCGCTTTCAGCCAGGAACCATTAATTTCGTTATTGCTAACAAAGTTGCAAAGACCATATTTTTGACCCATTTCCACGATCCTGCCTAACTGTAGGATCTTGCAGACCGAGCCGCTATATGTTACTCCGCCATAATCCTTCTCACCGCTCCGATATAAACCATGTGGTCGGGAGAACCCGCCTATTTTACCTGAATTTGCCAGCTCATCTCTTACAGGAGATCACGAAAATAAGCAAAGTTTAAGAAACATGCTCTGATTTTGTTCCAAATTTCTCCTGCTTCCTTGCAGAGACCCACGCGACACGAGCATGCAAGTTGATGCGCGGTTTCTTCTCGTCGAACGTCGTGGTTGAAAATGTCGCAACCCGTTGATGCGAAAGTATATTATGGCTACCTTTTCGAACCCAACAAACAGCCCACGAGAGTGCTGGATGCACTGCTACGATCGATCGCAAATTATATCGTAAGTAGGCGATGAAGGCGCTGCGTCTGCGCCGACTAGCTAGGTTTTCAAGAAGCTTACAGATTTATTAGATAGAATCACTTGGGAGTAAAGAAGAGAAGTGTCTCACCCCTGCCAAGCTTGCGAGTTTCTATAAGGCTGTGGGAGGCAATTATGATTGTGCGTCCGCTCCTCCCACATCTTCTTTCATTGGAGCCAGACTAACACTTTTTGTTGTACTGCAGCTTTGTTTGTAGACGTCCCGCACCCTTCGATCTCTTGGATTTATGTATCAATAGGCTGCCAGCATACGCTCCAGCCTACCAACGACGAGTTCGCTCCTCCTTCGATACCGGCACTTACTACAAAAGGCTTTGTAAGATGGCAATCAATAGAGATACTTCTAGGGCCGGAAGAGCATGTACCATTCATACAATACGCTGTGCGAAACTGGGCGCTCACGAACCCTGACACCGGAGAATTGTTTCCCGTCGAACTTCCAAAAGAAGCCTTCCCCCAGAAACCAGATGCAGATATAGAGAGATGGCATAATTCTTGTGCCGAGAAGCTACGACAACGAGCAACCCCAGATGAAGACGACGGACCCCGTCCTGACCTCCCCCCACGACCAAAAGTCCAAGCAGGCTTCGCACACATCCGCGTCCCCTCTCACCACACATCAAGACCTAGGCCCGAAGTATCTGATTACTTCGATCCCAAACCTCGATCCTCGAGACCCATACCCTACGCCCACGTTTCCAGCACCAGCACCAGCCGTCCCGTCCGTCCACCACTCTCCCACTCCCCCGCCCACCGCTCAACCCAATTCCTAGCCCCGGAAGCCGAATCACCCCGCCTCTCCCGATCCCGGAGACGTTCATTCCCCGAAAACCTCAACTCCTCGCCCATCACATCCCCTAACGGTGGTACCTCCCCTGCTGATCTCCGCTCCCCTCCCGTCGATGAAAGAAACCGTCGACACAGCCATCCTCGCCATGCTCGCCGTGGTAGCGTTTCCTCGGACGCTTCTTCCGAGGGTGAAGATAGTCCTATTGCACCACGACGTCGGTATACCCACTCTCCGCTGGAGGAGGAGCGTAAACCGAGTATCAGATTCGAAGTCCCTTCCCCAGTTGCCTCTCCTATACAACCTATCCCCACACCTCCGGACCCACGCGCACGAGGGCCAGGATTTCCAATCCCTATTGATCATAATGGGAAACTATCTGCACCTTTTTTATTAGGGAGGAGAGATAACGAGGCGCGGGTCAGGGGAAGGGGAGGTGGCAATGCTGGGAATGTGAGGTGGAAGGATTTAAGTGATGTTACAGAGATGTGGAGAAGGAGGGGTAGTAAGAGTAGTGAGGAAGAAAGGGTGCCGGTGAATGCAGGGCGAAGGTCGAGTAGGGAGGAAAGGGAGGATAGCGGTAGTGGAGGGTCAAAGAGAAGGGAGAAAGAGCGAGAAAGGGGGGACGGGAGACCGAGACCGGTGAGGCATTCGAGTCATGATGATGGGATGAGGAGGGATAGGGAAAGAGATTGGGATAGAGAAAGGGACAGGGAGGGGATGGGGAGAGTGGCGGAAGGTGGAAGGGGTCCTAGGGATAGAGAGAGGGAGAGAAGGGGTGGAAGTCCTGTTAGAGGGGTGGATGGGAGGTATTATCCTCCAGTGAGATAAGATAGAGAGTGTTATGTTTATATGGGCATGATTTAAGAGGACATGAATTTATGAAAAGGACTCAACTCCTAGGCTCACGAACTTTATCTAGTGACTTGGTAATTACCTATCTTGGACGCAAAGCGACTCTCCGTCCCAAAATTATCACAAAATATTCAACGTCCGCCAGGACTTTTTTTCAATGCCATCCTCTAAAACGCCGCAGCTCCACACTAGAGCGGTGTGATTCTAACATAATCCTACGAACTCACTAATGCTATACATATCTCAACTGTAGGGTTCACCAACATCTAAAAGATGCAATGCTGGAGATTCCACTACCTAGGTAGAGAAGAACCCTAACTTGTCTGGCGCAGCGATTAGAACCGAGAGATTATCAGACAGCGGAGCACATGGATTGAGGTATGACTACTCAAGATTATATACCTACTTAAACTAAAGCGAGATTTCTCAAAGAGGGTTTTCAGGAGGTTTAGAAGAGCTAAATCACAGACGTATATTCTTTCTTTATCTTGTGTTCAAATATATATGCGAAAGGGGCTCTCGATATTCAAGTAAAAGAAAAGCAACCCAGAACTCATCCTCAACAATATATATAGTTGGGGCATAGGTCTCATCTACACCGTACATGTTGGCTTTTCCGCAATTAGGTGCAAAATTTTCAAACCGTCGGGACCAAAACCCACATGGCGGAAAAGAAAGTTGACAGGATAGTGGAGAAGAAATAAGTACAACCATTTGCAAATGTCACTATATTTCGATATATTTGTCTAAGAAAAGTGCTATTTTAATTTATATACCGCTTGTTCTTAACGAGATCGATGAAAAGGGGGAGACGGACCCGTCGAATATAGTGTTCTCTAAGAATATCGAAGCCGTTTGCAAGTCAATTTATTTTATTCGGCCAAGATATAACCGACCAAGATCCTCCAGGTCTTCCTAAATCTGTCTTGAGGATCTGAATTCCGGGTTCTAGAAGCTCGTGCAAGGTCCGACCACCCCTTTAAGACTCGCTTCGGGTTAGCGATGCGATGCGAGTTCTTCAACCACCACTTGCGAAGGGATAACTTTCATTTCTTCTCAAATTATGCATCTCTCCCGCAATCTAATGGTTCCTGAACTATATCCTTGTTTCAGAAACCAATTATGGGGGCGTTATTGTACGGTAAATTCGGATATCCCCACCAAGTCCGTTCGGGAGTCCGTACCGTGACACGACCAAGCACCTCCGAGCACATGCGGAGCACGGTGCTTTTTGATCATATATATATGAGAATGACTTCTCTTCATCATATGCTTCTACTTCACTGCAAAATCTGAGCAATCATTCTCAATCTTAACCTCACACTTTTCTCAAACATCTCACCCAAAAATGACGTGGGCACCAAAACCAATCACGTTCGAAGGTAGGAAGGCCGTCCATTGTCACTTTTGAACGAAGGTTAATGAGAATCTAAATAGAGTCATCAGCTTGCATGGGAGCATGCTTCGAATGGGCCGACAGCTACGACACCAAAGACTGGGCCCGACTCCGAAAATGCATTGCCCCAACCCTTCACGTGGGTCCCCCCTACCCTACCCTTCCTCCTTTCTGCCAAAACTAAAACCTACAGGTCGACTACCGCTCATTCCTTGATAAAGAATGGGCCGCCATGCCCGCCTCCGAATTCGTAGCCATGGCCTCTTCCCCTGCCGTCCTCGGCAACCCCCTCCTAAAAACCCAACACTTCGTCGGCTCAACCCGCTGGGAGAAAGTAAGCGACGATGAAATCATCGGATGGCATCAGCTGCGCGTACCACATCAGAAATATAAGGATGAGACGATGAAGGAGGTGCTTGTGAAAGGACATGCGCATTCGACGAATAAGCATTGGTATAGGAAAGTGGATGGGGAGTGGAAGTTTGCAGGTCTCAGCCCGGATATTAGGTGGTTTGAGTATGATTTTGATAAGGTGTTTGAGGAGGGACGGGAGAATTTTGGGGAGGTGGAAGCCGCCGAGGTGGTTGCGGGGGGTGCGAAGGGCGAGGGGGTGAAGGTTGAGACTACGCCGATTTCTGTTATGTGAAGATAGACTGCGCTCACTCAATAGTCAACGCATAATCAAATCAATGGGAAGTCTTTGCGTCATTAGAAACGTCTCATCTACAGGGTTAATTACTCGTTTTACCATTCAATGCCCAATGAATAAATGGAGCTGTGGGTATGCAAAGTTTCTGAATTGACAAGCATTAAACGCCCCATCCCTTCCCCACTCCCTTGTAGAGAGGCAGCATGATATCACTGCCACAGTCTTCAATACTTGCTCAACGCTCCGACTTAAGAATTAAGAAAAATAAGGCTCCTCTCGCTTGCTTGGTTATAAGTGAAACCAAGCTTGGCGACAGAGATGGAGAAGATCGAGGATGAGAGACTGGATTGGATCAGGGAATCCAGTGCCGGTCACGACTTATGATTTGAGCTGTGTTCATTGTGGTGAGTTTTCATAGAGCGGCGGGGCCTGCAGACAACAGGCGTTGTCTCTCGTTCGCCCGGACTGGCTCAAAGAATGGGTGTGCCATGGCTTCTTTTGCAGTCAATCGCTCCTGCTTGACTATTAGTGTCTGTAAAAATAATCACGCGATAGGTGAAACATACCTGATGATCATATCGAAGTAACTTATCCAAGAAATCGATAGCCTCGTTGCTAACGAATCTTTGATTATCCGCAGTAACGAAGCTGTGCCAGTTCTTCTTTGGGAATCGGCCTAGAATATCATCGTACTGTGCGTCCAGCTCAATCTCATACTTGTCGAGATAGTCAAATAGGTCTTCTGTACCAAGAACCTTGGCGATCTTGACAAGCTGGTCCGAATTGCTGTTGCCGTGGAAGAAAGGCTCTTTTCGGAAGATCATAGAAGCAAACATAGCGCCCAATGACCACATATCTAATGAGTAGTCATACTCCTGGAAATCAACCAACAACTCCGGACCCTTGAAGTATCTTGATGCCACCCGCACGTTGTATTCTGTACCTTGATGGTAGAATTCCGCCAAACCCCAATCGATTAGTCGTAACTATGACAGTTAGTACAATAGCTGTGATCTAGGGAATAAACATGCCTTCCGGTTCTCATGATCAATCATAACATTGTGTGGTTTTACGTCTCGGTGCATTATACCCTTGCTGTGGCAGAAATCCAGGGCCTATATAGAATTAGCATCACAATAGCAAGCCACATTTAAGACAGCATACCTTCAAGAGCTCGTGAATATAGAATCGGACATCGTAATCGACGAATTTAGGGTAAAGGCTTCGGAAGTCGGTGTTATTGACATATTCGAAAATAAGGGAAGGCGTTTTGCTCTGCATACTGTATGAGTCGTCGGATTCATCACTGGAAAGATAATCGTCGGCCATAGAACCGCCCCATTTAAGGGAAGTATCCAGCTTGGAAATATAAGAAAGGTGATTTACTTGGCTGTCTCTAACCACATCCAGTAGCGCAACAATATTCGGCCCCCCCGATAAGTTCTGCAAAATCTTGATCTCCCTCTTGATCTTCTTCTTCTTGACAGGCTTCAGGACCTTGATGACACACTTTTGGTAGTTGGCCACGTTGATTCCTTCGAAGACTTCCGAGTATTTCCCTCGTCCTATCCACAGGTATATCAGTATCAAACCTTTTCCGCACGTGCAAGGTGGGAGGAAGCGTTCGCCAGCTTACCGATTTTGCGTACTACCTCATAGTTCTCCAATACGCCCCAGGTGATGTTTACACTGTCATAATCCCAATATGACCGTGGCATCTGCTGATTGACATCTGCGTAGACGCGCGCCATTTTGCAGCCGGCCTGCTAGGCAAGGCACAGCGCAAAACGGGTAGAGACCGCGGTTGGAGTTGATTTTTGGTCGCGGATGGGTCGCGGAGATATATGGTCGATATGTAGGTTACTCAGTGCGAGGAGTTGGTTGAGATCCCGCGGGGATTCTTGTGTGATGTGCCCGCAAGGAAATCTGATGTTGCGGTGTTACGAGGGAGGTTGATTTCTTGCGCCAAAAGTCAGCCCCTCGCTAGCCACGTTCGAATTAGGCTCGAAGAGCCCGATGTCTTTTTGGTACTTTGGTGAATTTCGACTCACAAATTCAAGACCCGTCCACAAATTACTAGCACCTTTATTTTATTCTGTACATCGTATTAGGAGCTGTACGAAAGTGGGATTCAGCTAGCAGAAGCATCCAGAACAACTTTAACAATGCTTTACGACCTCAACGTTCCCTGGTCTTCAACCCAAAATCCTCAAGAGCTCCAGCGTACAATATCCTTCCTCTCAGAACTAGGTTACGACACAATCGCCCTCAACCATCATATATCCTGTCCTGTCCCTTTTCCAGTGATGAACCCCATCCCCGGACCCGCTTCCCTTAAACTCCCCTCCAGAACAACCATCCTCCGACGCTGTACGGTCTCGGTCGCAGACCCTTCGATAGATAGTCGTTTCCGCGCTCTCGTCGTCGCATACGATATCGTCGCTATCCGACCTCTTACCGAAAAAGCCTTTTTATCAGCATGCCAGTCCTTCACCGAGCCGAGCATAATCTCCCTCGATCTTTCAAGACGACATAACTATCCGTTCAAGCAAAAACCGTTAATGACAGCCGTGAATCGCGGGATCATGATTGAGATATGCTATGCGCAAGCTACAATAGAGAGCTCTGAGGCGAGGAGGAATTTTATAAGCAATACTTTGGACATTATTAGGGCTACGAAGGGACGGGGTTTGATTATTAGTAGTGGAGCGGCCGGCGTTCTGGGTGTCAGAGGTCCAGCGGATATAGTTAATTTGATGGCTGTTTGGGGGTTGGGGAGGGAGCGGGGTTCGGAAGCTTTAGGTATCAATCCGAGAGGTGTGGTGGTCAATGAGAGATTGAAGAGAACTTCGTTTAGAGGTGTCGTGGACGTTATTGATGGTGGGGAGAGAGCGATCGAGAAGCCGATGGAAACTAAGAGCAAAGGACCTAATGTCAATGGAGCGGGGAAACGAAGAATAGAGGAGAACGGGTCGAATGAAGATGGCACCCCTATCATCAGCAAGAGACAAAAGAAGAGGATGAAAATCGAGGCAAAGAAAGCAGAATTGGAAAAGTCGTCTCCACTGAAGGAAACCCCGAAAGATGAATCTAAGGTCTTGGACGAACCAGATCCTAATAGAACAATAAAAGCTAAAGCCAATGGCTGACACTTTATTTTGTCTCTTGAATGAAGTGAATGCTATCTACAATTAAACCGTGTCCCCTGGACTCAATACCTGGGACAAGTTCTTTGGTATTATTTCGATCAACCGCTAATGCTTTATTACTACAAAATCTTCCTCTATCATTACCGCCTAACTTTGATTGTCGGGGTTGCCAGACTACCAAGAATCAAATTACTTGTAAGAGAAAATGTGCTGATGTCAATAGGGTCGGAAGGCCGAGCAGCAACTGCAGCTTGACCATTCGCGCCATTGGACGGAGTTGGACCTGCCGCCAGAGATAGTTGGAGTGAAGAGGCTGCCGATGATGACAATTTGGGACTGCTTGCGACTGTACTTTGTGCGACAGGTACTGAAGAACTGGAAGAGCTAGCCGCGGCGGCCGAGATCTTTGAAGAGGCCGAGACAGATGTTGACGAGCTAGGTGCTGACGAGCTAGATGCTGACGAGCTAAACGCTGGGGAAGACGAAGCCGCCACGCTCTGGGCAGCTGGAGTGGGAGCAGAGCTAGTATCTGCCAAGATGCTTGCAGCACTAGGTGAGGCAACAGTTTGGAGTGTCGTGGCTGACACGGCAGCTGGTTGAGCACCTGCGGCCGGAATAGATGTAAATGATCCACTGGCACAAAGACAATTGCAATCACACGCACCATTTGAAAGAATCGTTCCAGTTCCAGATGCCAATGCCCCGGGAGACCCAACCGCAGGAGAGGCAGCGGAAGATGCAGAGGCTGGAGCTACAGGTCATGTTAGTCTGGATCGAGGATACCGACCGGGAACATTTACCAGCTGGGCTGACCGTACTGTTTGACGCTGCAGCGCTGGCACTTTGAGGAACAGACGCAGCTCCTACGCTCGCTGTTTGAGAAGCCACCGCGGCGGCTGCTTGGGTGACAGTCACCACTTGGGTAATCATTTGAGGTAAAGGAGTAACAGTGACAGTTTGGGCTCCAATTGTCTCTGTGACAAAGGAAAGTTGGACGTTCCTGTATTGTATTAGCGAATAAATTGTCGACAAACGGAGATTTTATTTCATACGCATTACCAGTCCCTCCAGCAGCCCCTTGTACTTCCTTAGTGACAGTCACAGTCTTTACTGCTGCACAGGTTCCATTCGTTCCCGAATTCCCCGATCTCCCAGTTCCTGCTGCCCCTGCCGCTGCCGCTGCGATAGTTTTCGTGACTAGGACTGTCGTCGCTCCGTTTTCGCCTTTCTTCCCATCATGAGCTCCAGCAAGTGCGCCTAAAAGGTCCGATAGGCCTCTCTTATCATGTATATATTCTTGAGCCTACGTTGAGTCAGCGATACTGGCAATGACTGGCAATCGGCCATCAATCTCATACCTGCACCAAACCACACACCGCCAGCAGCGATAGTCCCACAATATTCCGCATGGTACTGAATGCCTTTTCAACGAAGCAATAGCCCGGTTATGGTTTTCACAAAGCTTGTCCAGAGCCTAGGTAATGATCGAGTTCCCAACAGACCAGCCGTGGTATGTTGAATGAATGTCTTGGAAGTAAGAAAAGAGTGTGACCGGCACCTGGAGAAACAGACGTCGATAAGATCAGAGGAAGGTAAGAAGAAATTTCAGTAGGAAAACGGCCAGTGGGGCAAAAAGAATGACTCGGACTAAGTCAAAAGGCGATCCTACGCTGTGCATGAAGACATTGGCGCTTTGGTTGAGAATCACGCAACAGCTAAAGAATCAGAGATACCAATGGGAAAGCACTCATGGAAAGATGGGACGAGATGAGAGTACCATCACACAGAATGAAGCCAAGATCAAAAATTGAAATAACTCCCGGATCGACGTTTCGCACTGAGGAGGCCAGTGTCATTGAAAAGAAGGACCTTCGTCAACCTTGACTTGCCGCAATAGCATAACGAATCCGCATCTCTGGTTTGACGGAGTTCTCACCAAACAGTCTCAGTGAAGTCGGAGATATTGGGTCTCATACAAGGAGATTGTCAAATGTTGAGGTTTGGCGACAGATTGGGTTTCAGCAAGGGTTAGCGAGAGGGGACTCGTGGATTTGGCAGGGGGGTGGTATGCAAAGGTTCCAATAGTAGGAGAGCGCGAAAGCGGTTCTTCGAGAGATGGAGATGGAGAGTGAAAGTGGAGAGCTCCACCGCGCTGATGCCAAACATCTCGAGTCAGTGCAGAGGCTTGTTTCTTCGGTATACTTCGTAAGGTGGGCTGTTTTGGAGAGGTGAAGCACCACCTGATTTGGACAATCCACTCAAAGTGAACTGATTGATGATGATGCTGCTGCTGCTGCTGCTGCTGCTGATGATGATGATGAACGTGACAACTATTTCTTTTTGAGAGACCAGTCGCGTCCTTTTTTCTTCTTTGCGGCGGCGGCAACAAAGACATCAGACTTTGTTTCAGAGGCACAATGGATTGATATCGCATTGGAAGTGCGCTGCGTAAAGAGCTGTCTGCAGAAGAACTCAAATACCACACACAGTTATCATTAAGACGAAGCTGCTTACTCCTACATGGAAATTGAAATAGATCGAGTTCAGCCTTGCGTAAAGTGATATTTCGTAATCCTTGCGAACACGGACACGGCCTTGTGAAACTCCGGCTCTAGCTGCATCAAGCCTAGGATTGAAGCTTAGAAATGGAATGACGATCGTCATGTTGACTCTTTGTATTTGCGCATCGTGAAATATGCGAATGCGAAAGAAGACTCGTTTCCGCCGTATCTTGCTACTAAATATGAGCTCTCCGTAGGCTAATAGGACTTCTACCTGCTAGGCTGTCATCATTAGACTTATGCAAAGGCTGTGCCTATCTTCTTCACTCATATTCAGTGTTTCTTTGAAACTCTTCCATTGTCAACGTCGTCCGTCTATCAACAAAAACATCAAAATGGAAGTCCATGTACTGGACAATTATTACCTTGCTATCACTCTTCTAATAACTATTGGTTATCAACTCTTTTTCTTTGCAATTGCATTCTCTTTAAAATTTGACAAGCTTACTGGTAACTATCACACTAATCCATCCTACTTCAACTTTAGCTAACGTGTTGCAGACTTTGCTGGCGGAACGAACTTCGTCGTGCTAGCAGTCATCACTCTAGCATTCAGCGGTCACCATAATGCTCGCCAAGTAGTCGACTCTCTTTTCATAATGGTGTGGGGACTCAGATTGTCAGGGTTCCTTCTATTCCGAATCCTCAAAACTGGCAAAGACGATCGTTTTGACGACAAGCGGGACAAGTTCTTTCCATTCCTCGGTTTCTGGGTCTTCCAGATGCTTTGGGTCTGGACTGTTTCCCTACCTGTCACTGTTTTGAACTCGCCAAATGTAACTAAGTACCCACAACCAGACTTTGGGACTGGTAGAGACATTGCCGGTGTGGTTCTATTTGCCGTTGGATTCATCATGGAGAGTATCAGTGATGTGCAGAAGTACCTTTTCAAGAGCAGAACAAGAGACAAGTCTGCAATCTGTGACAAGGGTTTCTTCTCGTGGACGAGGCATCCAAATTATTTTGGAGAGATCATCATCCAATTCTGTAAGCCAATCTAGACCCCGGTTATATTCTAGGTCTAATGAGTATTCCAGCTATCTTCATGATTGCAGTATCTCCCGCAGCAAATGGCTATGTCCACGGACAAGCTTACAAAGCCCTATACGCAACTATTCTCGGACCATTCTTCCTTACTATCCTCCTGATGTTTGTATCTGGCCTGACACTTCAAGAACGGCCTGGAGCAAAGAAGCGCTACGAAAAAGGTGATCACTGGGAAGAATACGCTCGATATCTCAATCGCACGAGTATCTTGATCCCCTTCCCACCACAACTATATGAAAAGATGCCTACTATCTTGAAGAGGACGATCTTCCTTGAATTTCCTATCTACGTATTCGATCATGCCAAGCACTCCGATGCAGCGAAAGGACAGAGGGGAGGAGAGGAAGGGGAAAATAATGGACACATCCCGTCGCAGGACAATCGACAGAGTGGAGACCAATTAGTGCATGGGCAGCATCTAGGCAATTAGGTACTTTGCAGGCCGCGTTGCTTCTGTAACAATAATGTACTTTGATGAATTATGATATATCGAATTTCAAAATGCCATCTAATATGCCTCCGCATTAACCCCCGCGTATCCCCCGCTATCATGTGATTATGACTCAACTTTTTGCATCTATTGCTTTCAAAGTTGCCAATCACCGTTGCTTCATTCTTTCCAACGCATTGACTCCTGTGCCCGCTTACTTGCTTTAGATGCACCTTTGTCCTTATCGCACTGTTTCTTTCCTTTGTGCTACCACTTAATTTATTTGCTTTTGCTCTGCAGCTTTCCTCATCTAAAACTCCTCTATTAAACCCCCCTAAAACCCAACTCTTTTCACAAAACTTAGCCAAACAACACCAGCCAAAATGAACGTAACTTGCCAATGCGGCGCCATATCCTTCAAAACGCCCCTCTCAAAGCCCCTCGCAGTCTATATCTGCCATTGCGACTCATGCCGCAAGCAAAGCGGGTCTGCATTTGGAGCTTCTGCGATTTTCCCTAAGTTTCCATTGCCGAGTAGGGAGTTGTTGAGCGTTTATTCGTATGTCTTTCTTCTACATCCCCCTTCTACATCTAAATCCTGCGTTCTTTTGCGGGAAATTGGGGGTTTGGATTTTCGGGTGGATGAGAGGTTAATATAAGAATAGGAGACCGACAGAGGGTGGTAATACCCTGAATTGCTTCTTCTGTAAAAACTGTGGGACAAGAGTAATTCACTCTACCCCGGGTAAAGAAGTCGTCTCTGTGAAAGGGGGGTGTATTGAGGGGTTGGATTGGAGTGGTGCCAAGCATATTTGGTGTAAGAGAGCTAGTGAGTCTCTCTTTCCATTCCTCTGGCTCCCTTTATAATTCTCCCTCGGTGTTTCATATTTGAGGTGTCCTTCTGGCTTCACGTGGCTAGTGGTGCAGGGTAGAGGCTAATTGTAAAAGTGGTACCGATTCCAGAGGGAGTGGAGAGAGAGGATGGAGAGCCTAAGGATGAAGAGATTTATAATGGAATGAGGGGGAGTGGCGATTTGGACCTTAAGCAGAAGGCGAAGGAGATTTTTGAGAAGATAAAGAAGAAGAACTCAGGTGGAGATGACGAGTTGAGGGGTTGATAAGTTATCAAAACGGAGGTTTATCTTTGAGAGGTTATTTCGATTCAGAGGTTAATGTTTGGACTAGATTATGTTGATTCGAACGGGGTTCTGGCGTGTCATTGATGGGTAGCAAAATTGGAGTAGATTCATAGGGTTGAGGGAGAACTAAAAGTCCGGAAACAGGTGAACGGGATCAATTCGATTTCTAGGCTGCAAATACAAAACTCAGCAGACTCATGCCATTCCTCCATTGGCTCTTAGAACCTGCCCAGTCACCCAACTTGCAGCAGAACTACTTAAGAATGCCACTGTTTCTGCAATCTCTTCAGGCTTGCCGATACGACCTTGTGGGTTGAAACCCGCAATCATCTTCAGCAGTTGCTCGCTCTTGCCTTTCATGAAAAGGTCGGTGGCTGTGGGGCCAGGAGCAACACAGTTGACCATTATACCTTTCCGTGCAAGATCTTTCGACATGACACGCGTCAGTTGCTCGACAGCACCCTTAGAAGCGCAATATGCAAGATAGTTTGGCGTGACGGTACTTGCGGCGGCTAGTGTAGTAGAGAAGAAGACGATACGTCCCCCAGCAGACATATGAGGAGCAGCTTTCTATGGAGAATTAGTAAAATGAACAGCTTCTTCGAACGGAATGCTCACCTGTGCGAGGAACAATGGACCCTTGACGTTCAAAGCCATCATCTGGTCGTACTCGGACTCCGTGACCTTCTCCAGCTCGTTCAAGTGCATTACTCCGGCACATGCAACGAGAATATCTATTCTTCCAAACTTCTCCACAGTCGCGGCCACGAGTTTTCCTATCGCCTCGACGTTGCCCACATCGGCCTTGATGGCAACAGCTTGCTCCCTGCCAATCAGATCTACAGTCTCAGCTGCTGCTTCCTCACTGCCAGCATAGTTGACAACGACCTTCGCACCATCACGTGCAAGACGCAAAACTGTTGCTCGACCAATCCCTTTGCTGCCTCCGGTGACGAGGGCAACCTTGCCATCAAGTGGCTTCGTTGAAGACATGATGAGGATTTGTTTGGGTTTTTCGAAAGAAGAAAAAAAATATTTCAAATAGAAAAGATCTTTGAATAATGAAGGAGATGCGATGTTTGTTGTTGAGATGCTGCCAACATGCTGCATCATGCTTTCCTTATATCACCCGTTGGGCTGGGGATATCTTACCTCCATGGAGATGATCTTAAGGCTAAAACCAATGAAATAAGGAATGCCCAACATCCTTCGTTTAATTTACGTGGAGTTATAGTACACCTTTACGTATAGGGTTTCTGAACAGGAACCTAGGACTGAGCCAGATTTGATCCTTATCTGTTTGTGGTCATGTTTGACTATTCAGATCACTGTCTTACTAAAGTGTCCTGCCGCATTTTCGTTCCAAACTCGGTTCGATCACTTTACGTAGAGTAGAGCCCCTTCATGTATTGGCATTTTAATGACACCGCTACAGGCTTTTAACCTTGATTGTTTGTAATTATGTTGTATATCCAGAGAATGACTCGTCTTGCAGCATTGAGTTCTGAAGTCAGAGCTTCCTTCCCGTCGTTATTGGCCATGAAGTAGAAAGAACGAAAATGTTAAGCCGCATTAATACTAAAATCCGAAGGAACAAGGGGGTTAATCTCAGAGAGTTGTTGCTTCTCAATGTCATGGGTCACTTGGAAGTACAACGAACAACTTTCTTAAGCCACATTGAATTCCAACCCGTGGAGGAGCGAACCTTATCGCTCCTTTCTCACAATATCACCGGAGCGGAATAAAATATTCACCGATCGTACAAACGAACCAATCAAGACCGGCCGCAAATTAGAGCCACTGACGAGGCTGCCAAACTTCCTAACCACAGCAAACCTTCACAACTGCATGACCACTTTGCGACCCGGTTGACGGCCTCACCCCTCACTTTGTCCAAACTCCAGGTCTTGATAAACTTTCTTCTTTCACTACTCTCACTCATCCGCTAAAGAATATTCCGGGTGCCTCATTTTATAAACTTGCGCATCTTTAATTAGGTTCCCCGCCGCCCTCCTATTCCGCGGCAACCCCCCCCCCCCCGAGATGGATCAACGTGAGCTTGATGCCCGCATTAAGGCCCTTCAGAAGGCCATTAATGAGAAGGATCCGGCTGCGGATA
>Ga0182030_10002803_pt1 | contig 37128 bp, 27 predicted proteins | sample 812S3MmetaG_FD_121299 | JGI IMG/M metagenome (GOLD analysis project Ga0182030, IMG submission 121299) | Permafrost microbial communities from Stordalen Mire, Sweden - 812S3M metaG (Illumina Assembly) | ecosystem: Environmental > Terrestrial > Soil > Wetlands > Permafrost | place: Sweden...
GGCGCCATCGAGACTGAGGTAGTTCTTCCACGGGCATTCCTGGTCGGCCAGGAGTTTAATCCCCACCTGGTTCTTTTTGGTCAGGTCGGTGCTCATGGCCCAGATCACGGTACATCTGGCTTTCTTCTCGTCGCACTGGATGCCGATCACATCGCCCACTTTAAGCTCATACTCAACGCCCGTCAGTAGTGCGCCGTCGGCGCTGATGTTCTGCGCGCGGGCATGCTGGTTGAAAGGGCGCCCATCGACACTCATACCCCAGACCCGTACCGGCAGGTCGACGGTCATCCTGGGTTCAACATGGTGGTCGGTCATGACTTAGCTGGCGAGGGCTCCGGTAAATGATACCGCCGCTGGTGCATCTGCGAAATGATACAGTGACGCTGGCCGTCACGCCTAGCAACACGTGCGATGGCGCGATCAGGGAGTCTGGTTCGCAAACTCGCGATAGCTTAGCACCCGAATCTTCTGCTGCTTGAGAAATTCTTTCAGCTCGGGTGAAGTCAACAGATCGCGTTCTCGCTCGCGCGACTCAATCAGACGTGTGTGGATGGCGCGCAAGTCCTGGTCGGCGTAGCCGGGATGGGAAACCAACTCCCAGGTTCCCTCAGGCAGTCTGGTTAGAGCTTGCCGCAGAAGGGCGGCATCGAGCAGGCCGGTTTCGATGACTCCAATGACGCCGTCGGGCGCCCGCAGCCCGGAGCGTTCCAGATGGCGCCGAAACGGACGGGCGAAGCTATTCAGAACGCGCACCTGCCCATAGCGTTTGAGCAGAGTACGCTTGCCGGCGAACTGCTGTGCCATGATCGCTTTCATGGGAACAAAAGGGCTGCGGATCGCGCGCACTCCGCAGATCCGTGCGGCGCGCAACATGGCGGCGAGAATTTCAGGGAAGATGTGCGTGTGTTTATGCGAATCGAGGTGGCTGACCTCGATTCCCGCTGCCTGAATTTTCTTGATCTGGGCAGTGATTTCTTCGACCAGTTGCTCGCGATCGAAGCCCCCGAGCATGGCGCGCGCGGCAAACGCAGAGAGGTTCGAATAAAACTGTCCGGGCTCGGCGGAGCGAATGGCGAGCAGGGTATCGAGGCCGCCCGGCGGCGCGACGGGGGCGCCATCGACCAGCACGATATGACAGCCGATCGAGAGATTGGGCAGAGCGCGGGCTGCCTGCACCGCGTCGTCGAAAGCAGCGCCATTTGCCATCAGGGTGGCGGACGATACGATTCCATCGCGATGAGCCTCGACGATGGCGCGATTCACACCCGCAGTAAGGCCGAAGTCATCCGCGTTAACGATTAGTTGCCGCACTGGAAAAGTTTACCAGCGAAAGTTGGGCGGGCGGGTTTGACCGGCAGCGAAGGGTCCATTATTCTCACTAAAGGCCGGTCCGGGCGATGTCCGCGAAGGCTTGTTCCATCCTCGATTTTCGGAGGGCGGTTAGCTCAGTTGGTTAGAGCGCCTGCCTTACAAGCAGGAGGTCGCGTGTTCGAGTCACGCACTGCCCACCAATCTACACAAAGGCCGTAAGCGCTTCCAGGAAGTCCGATCAAGTGAGAGCTTACGCGCTGGACCGCTCCAAACGCCGGAGTTTTGGAGGGCCAGGGACGTGCCACGTGTGCAAAATAGAGCGAACATTCCGAGCCGCCGAGAGCCCATGGACCCGCTAGGATCACGCGCCGGAAGAACTCGAAGGAGCAAAGCACACTCTATCTGTTACAACGCCGGTCTATGGGGGCGTCAGAGAACTAGCTACCTGGGAGAAGGCTGTGTTGGCATTACTTCCGATCAGGCGCACAGTCCCGATCACCAGCACCAAGATGACTGCTAGCATCACGGCATATTCGGCGATGTCCTGGCCCTGCTCGTCGGACCAGGCGTCGCGGAAAAACTGAAGCATAAACCCTCCGAGACGGTCTCACGCAAGAACTTTTTGCTGGCGAAGTGGTGTAGCTATAATGCCGACACTAACCACGATTGTCAATCAATGGAATCACAGGATTTCCACCGACTGGCGACGGCAGAGAGCGGCACGGGACGCAGAGAATAATGCGCACGGACGCGAGATTGATACGCTATTGGGCTTGAGAAATTGCTGTCGGTTCGGGCGTTGTCTCTATCAGTTGATGTGCCGAGTGGGCCGTAAAGTCGAGCACTCGACCGGGGAACACGCCTAAATAGAGAGTGGCGAGGACGCAGACCGTCATGGCTAGAACGGCGGCAGGAGGAACCGTGGTGACGGGAACATCCCCGCGAGGCTCGCGCATGTACATCATGACGATGATGCGGAGATAGTAGTACGCGCCGACGGCACTGTTCAGGACCAGAATGAGTGAGAGGCCAACCAGTCCGGACTTGAGGGCAGAGTCCAGCACGTAAAACTTCGCAAAGAAGCCGCCGGTAATCGGGATGCCGATCAAGGACATCAGGAAAAATGTGAAGGTAGCGGCCAGCACAGGCGACTTTCTTCCCAGTCCCGCGTAATCCTCGAGGGTGACGTATTTTTCTTCCGCATTCGCAAAGTGGCTGATGACAGCGAAGGCTCCCACGTTCATTGCGGCGTACGATGCGGCGTAGAACATCGCCGGGGAAGCGCCGAGTTCACGGTTAGCAGCGAAGGCGACCAACAGATAACCCGCATGCGCGATGGAAGAGTAGGCGAGCAATCGTTTGACGTTGTCCTGCAGCAAGGCGCCCAGGTTGCCGATTGTCATGGAAAGAGCGGCGGAAACCCAGATCAACCAGAACCATCCCGGCGCCCGGGTCTCAATCAACACGCGTAGCAGTACGGCAAAGGCAGCAGCTTTGGGGCCGGTGGACATCAAGCCAACGACGGGGGCGGGCGCACCTTCGTAAACATCGGGCGTCCAGATGTGGAACGGCGCAGCCCCCACCTTGAAGCCGAGGCCGATGAACATTAGTGCGGTGGCAACGTAGGGAAGCAGGTCGTGGCTGCCGGAGCCGAGAGATTGACGAATGACTGAGATGTTGGTGGAACCGGTGGCGCCGAACATCAGGGCGATGCCATACAGAAAAAAGGCGGTTGCAAAAGAACCGAGCAAGAAATATTTGAGTGAGGATTCGCTGCTGGCTGCGTCGCGGCGGCGGAAACCGGCCAGTACGTAAGTGGAAATGGAGGAAATCTCAAGCGCGATGAAGATTAGAACCAGTTCGACCGCCGACGACATGAGGCACATGCCCGCCGTGCAGAAAAGGATGAGGCCGTAATATTCTCCGGCACGGATACGTTGCACGGCCATGTATTCGTAAGAACTGAGGACGACGACGGCGGCGATTGCGGTGACGAGCACGTGGAAAAACACGCTGAAGCCGTCGACTCGCACCATGCCAGAAAAGGCGAGCCCTGGGTGGTTTGCCATCACGAACGTGGAGAGAAGCGCAGCCAGTGAGCCTATCAGGGCGATTGTGCCGAGTGGCTTCTGATTGCGGTCTTCGTCGAGCAGGGGATCGACGACCATGACGATCATACCGAAAACCGATAGGACGAGTTCGGGCAGGATGCGCAGATAGTCCTCAATAGGCGGAGCAGTAATGCGGATCGGAATCTGCAGAGCGGGCAGGAAGTGGAGGAGCGAAGCGGTCATCATTGACCCACCACCTTGGCCGTCAGTTGCGTGAAGGGAGCGAGTGCGGCCTGCACGGCGGGATCAATCGCGCCCAGCCAAAGGAGCGGCGCAATACCCATGACCACGGCCGCGACCGCGATGGGGACAAGCGCCGTTTTTTCGCGGAGGTTAATGTCGGGCAAAGTTCTGTTGACCTCGTGCGTGACCTGTCCATAGAAAACACGCTGGTACATCCAGAGCAGGTAGCCGGCGCTCCAGATGACGCCGGTGGCGGCGAGGATTCCGTAGACAGGCCGAGCCTGGAATGCGCCGCTGAGAACGAGGAACTCGCCAATGAAGCCGCTCATCAGCGGCAGACCGGCCGAGGCCAGGACAGTGACCAGGAAGAATGCCGCGTATTTCGGCATGGGCGATGCCAAGCCGCCGAAGTCGGAGATTGCGTAGGTGTGACGGCGCTCGTAAAGAATGCCCGCCAGCATGAAGAGTCCGCCGGTGGCGACACCGTGTGCGAGCATGACGAAGACAGCACCATTTAGTCCGGCGGTCGTGAAACTGAAGATTCCAAGCACTACAAATCCGAGGTGGCTGACCGACGAGTAAGCGATCAGCTTTTTAAGGTTGGGCTGGACCAACGAAACCAATGCGCCGTAGATAATGCCGATCAGGGCAAGAACCATGATCCAAGACGCATTGCGGCGCGCTTGATCGGGAAACAAGCCGAGATTGAATCGCAACAGGCCGTATGTACCCATCTTCAGCAGCACACCGGCGAGGAGGACCGAGCCAGCGGTCGGAGCCTCAACGTGGGCGTCGGGCAGCCAGGTATGAAGAGGGAAGAGCGGAACCTTGACGGCGAACGCGACGAAGAATCCGAGGAAAAGCCACTGCGCGGCCGATGCAAAGCCCGGCACTGCGCCGCTGCGAATGGCGTTTTGAATTACCGCGAAGTCGAAACTCCCCGTCTTTACATAGAGCCAGATAATCGCCGCCAGCATGAACATTGAACCAATCATCGTGAAGAGGAAATACTTCACGGCGGCGTAAACCTTGCGTCCGTGGCCATACATGCCGATGAGCAGAGCCATCGGGATGAGCGTCGCTTCCCAAAAGAAGTAGAACAGGAAGAGGTCGAGAGACGTAAAAACACCGATGAGCGCGGTCTCAAGAAGCAGAAGAAGAATGAAGAATTCTTTTACGCGCTCGTGGATTGAGGTCCAGGAGATCAGCACGCAGAGTGGTGTGAGGAACGTGGTGAGCACGACGAGCCACACGGAGATTCCATCAATGCCCATGTGGTAATGAATGTTGGGACTGGTGAGCCAGGGCTGGTCGATTTCGAATTGGAATCCAGGTTGATTACGGTGCAAGTGCACAGGCAAGTGCAGCGAAGCCACGAATGCCAACAGGGTGATGACCAGCGCGAATACTTTAATATCGCGATCCCGGCGAGGGATCAGCAGGATGAGAGCCCCGCCGATCGCCGGAATGAAGGTGACCAGAGAAAGAATGATCGGATTGAAGGCGGCTGTGTTCATTGAGCTTTCGTCATCGGGTTCTTGTTCACCGAATTCCCATCCAAACCATGTATGCGATTACGAGCGCTCCACCGGCGGCGACCCAACCTGCATACGACCGCAGGTTGCCCGACTGCATGTGGCGTGCCTCGTCGGATATGTGGCGCGCAGCATCGGCAGAGTCGTTGACGGCCGCGTCGATCACTCCCTGATCGATGCCCTTCCAGAGAATGGTTGTCGAGCCATCGATGAGCGGCCGGACAAACAAGGCGGCATAGAGTTCATCGACGTAATACTTGTTGGCGACCGCTTTATAAAGGCCGCCAAGCTTTTCAGCAATGCGCGCGGGAAGCTGCGGACGGCTGCTATAGAGCAGGTGAGCAAGCAGCCAGCCGAGAGCGGCCACGCTTACCGAAATAGCCATCAGGAGGTATTCCGTGGATTTCTCTCCCGCCTCGCGAATCGGCTCTTGGAGTCCTGGTTCCACGGCTGCCTTGAATACGGGGTCGAGGAAATGTTCAAAGCGGTTTCCCAGGCCGACGAAGCCGCCAAACACAGAGAGGATAGCGAGAACCACGAGCGGCCCCAGCATCACCCAGGGGCTTTCATGGGGCTCGCCATGGCCGTGGGCGTCGTCCTTGCCGTGCCCATGGCTTTTGTGCGCTGCGTGCGAGGCTTGAGCGCCAGCGCCACGGTAGTCGCCGCCAAACGTCATGTACATCAAACGGAACATGTAAAACGAAGTGATGAAGGCAGTCACGACGCCGATCAGCCAATAGACCCAGCTCACGCTGAATGCCTGGGCGAGAATTTCGTCCTTCGACCAGAAACCGGCAAGAGGCGGAATGCCGGCGATAGCTAGCGTCGCGATGCCCATGACAGTGAAGGTCCACGGCATGTAGAGCCGCAGGCCGCCCATCTTGCGCATGTCCTGCTCGCCGCCGACACCGTGAATCACTGAGCCCGCGGCCAGGAACAGTAAGCCTTTGAAGAAGGCGTGCGTCATCAGGTGGAAGATGCCGGCTGAGAAAGCTCCCACGCCACATGCCATGAACATGTAGCCGAGCTGCGAGACGGTGGAGTAGGCGAGCACTTTTTTGATGTCGGTTTGCGCAATGCCAATGGTTGCGGTGAAAAGTGCGGTCAGCGTGCCGATGATGGCAACGACGGTCAGGGCCGATGGCGCCCGTTCAAAGATCATGTGTGACCGCGCCACCATGTACACGCCTGCCGTCACCATCGTGGCTGCGTGGATCAGGGCCGAGACCGGAGTGGGACCTTCCATGGCATCGGGCAGCCAGACGTAAAGAGGAATCTGGGCGGACTTGCCGCAGGCGCCGACCATCAGCAACAACCCAATCGCGGTTAGCAGGCCGGCCCCAGTCGTTTCAGGCGAGATAGGCTGAATCTTTGCAAAGAGGGCAGGGAAGTCGAGCGTACCAAAATGCTGAATCAGCAAGAAGAGGGCAATCAGGAATCCGAAGTCGCCAATGCGGTTGACGATGAACGCCTTTTTGCCAGCTGAGGCCGCGGAATCTTTTGTGAACCAGAAGCCGATCAGCAGATAAGACGCGAGGCCGACACCCTCCCAGCCGATGAACATCATCAGGTAGTTCTTCGCCAGCACCAGCGTCAGCATGAAGAACATGAACAGGTTCAGGTACGCCATGAAGCGATAGTAGCTCTCGTCATCCCACATGTAGCCGACGGAATAAATATGGATGAGGAAGCCGACGCCGGTGACAACCAGCATCATGACCAGCGAGAGTTGGTCGAGATAGAAATCGAAATCAACGCTAAAACTACCTGAGCGGAGCCAATGGGCGAGGGGGAAAGAATAAGGAGCGGAGGCAGAAGAGAAACCAATCGCGATCCACAAAGCCAGGAGGAATGCCGCGCCGCAAAAGGTGAGTGCAATTGCCGAAATCGCCTTCTTCGACGACTGGCGCCCGAAGAAGCCGTTAATGGCCGCTCCGGCGAGCGGGAGAATCGGAATGAGCCAGAGTAGCGGATTGGAGGTTGGCGGCGTCATAGCTTGAGCAGGTTCACCTGATCGACATTCAAAGTTTCACGCGTGCGATAGACGGCAATAATGATGGCGAGGCCTACAGCCGCTTCAGCCGCGGCGACGACCATAACGAAGAAGACAAAAATCTGACCGCTAAGCGAATGCCACTGCGCGGCGAAGGCCACGAAGGAAAGGTTCACGCCGTTCAGCATCAGCTCGATCGACATAAAGATGGTGATGATGTTGCGCTTGATGAGAAAGCCAAGCACTCCACACACGAACAGGATGCCGCTCAGCACCAAGTAATAGGAAAGAGGAACCATCTTCCTTAGTGCTCCTTTCCTTGTCCGGCAAGTCTGACGCCGACAAGTTCGGGCAATTCCTGCGGCGTTTCGCGGGGATGGCGTTTTGCGACCGCTTCCGGCTTGCTCGCGAGAACGACCGCGCCCATGATGGCGATCAGAATCAGGACGGATGTGACTTCAAACGGCAGCAGAAACTGGTGAAACAGCAAGCGGGCAATCTGCTGGGGGCCGCCCGGCAAGGCGCCAAGTGGGACCGACGAAGTGTGGGCGCGGAAGAGCAGAGTCCAGGCGACGAGAACAGCGCCGATGGCAACTCCGGGAACGCCAAGAATAATAGCTATGCGACTGCCTTTGGTGTGTTCCTCGGTCCCCGCATTCAACAGCATGATGACCAAGACGAACAGCACCATGATCGCGCCGGCATAAACAATCACCTGCACGGCGGCAAGGAATTCAGCGCCGAGCAGCAGGTATTCGGCCGAGAGCGATGCCATCACGACGATCAGTGAGAGAGCGCTGTTGATGGGATGGCTCTGCACCAGCAGGTTGACCGCCCCCGCCACGCAAATCGCGCCGAAAAATAGAAATAAAATTAAGTGCAGCATTTTTACCAGTTCTCAGTTCTCGGTTCCCAGTTCTCAGTGAAACCCAGAAAGCCTCTGGGAACTGAGAACTGGGAACTGAGAACTGCTTTTTTACGACCGCAACGCCACATACAGCGCTGTAACCACAATGTTCGCAACCGCGACGGGCAGCAGGAATTTCCAGCTAAACGCCATGAGTTGGTCATAGCGGAAGCGGGGCAGCGTCCAACGCACCCACACGTACAGAAACATGAAAAAGAAAACCTTCAGACAAAACCAGAAGATGGGTAAAACCATCTGAAGGATGGGCGGGCCAAAAACCGGGCCGAGCCATCCTCCAAAGAACAGAAGTGTGGCGAGACAGGCCACGGTGACCATGTTGGCGTACTCGGCCATGAAAAACATGGCGAACTTCATGGAGCTGTATTCCGTGTGGTAGCCGGCGACCAATTCAGATTCCGCTTCAGGCAGATCGAAAGGTGTGCGGTTCGTTTCCGCGTAGGCGGAGATCAGGTACGTGAAAAACGCCAGTGTTCCAAATGGCAAATACCAGACCGGGCACGACCAGACATTCCAGCGGAGGTGCGCTTGCGATTCGACAATGGCGCGCAGGCTGAAGCTGCCGGACTTGATGAGCACGGGGATCAGCGAGAGGCCGAGCGAGACTTCATAACTGATCATCTGCGCGCTCGCACGCAGGCCGCCGAGCAAAGAATATTTGTTGTTCGAAGCCCACCCGGCCAATGCGACGCCGTACACGCCCATGGATGTAATGCCAAGAACCACCAACAGTCCGATGTTCAGATCCGTTATTTGAAATGGCGTGTCAATGGCTGGAATCGTAAACCAATGGCCCACGTTGATTTCCGGCGTGCTCAGTGAGTTGCCGAACGGAACGACGGAAATCGACGTGATGGCGAAAACGACGGCGAGAATCGGCGCCGCAATATAGAGCGGCTTGTATACATGCGGCTGCGTCAGATCCTCTTTGAAGATAAATTTGGCACCATCGGCGAGCGGTTGAAGCAGACCAAATGGGCCGACGCGCGTGGGTCCCCAGCGGTTCTGGATGCGGGCGGAGACCTTGCGCTCCAGCCAAACGCTATACGCCACTGCCGTGAGCAGCACGCCAATCACGACGGCGGACTTAATGATCGAAAGAATTAGAAATAACAATATGCTCAACGAATCTTCCGTCTTTCTCTTGTGTGGCGCGGGCGCCTTCGCCCGCGCTTATCCCTGCGTTCTAGTCCGCAGCCACTTCCGATTCCGCGGGTTTGTTTTCCATCACCGAGTTCAGAGTCTTGGAATACCGTCCCAGCGTGCCGGAACTGAACAAATCGTCGTTTGCCGGGGAAATGAGTTTCGGATCGTGGCCGACACTCGAACCGCTGGACGCAATTTCCAGATGCTGATCGTTGCCAGACAACAGGTTCACGCGCGAAACATCGTATCCGGCGACCACGCGCTGAATTTCATCGAGAATTGCCATCGGATCAAAAGGCGTCATCTTCGGCTCGAGATTATGAGCCTCTAGCCAAACAGCATGCCGGTCGGCCTCGCCCGACTGTGCTCCGCGAGTCTGGCCCATGTCCGAGTGGGTGCCGCCTCCGAAGGGAACCAGGCCGTGGACATCAAATCCCATGGCGTCGGCGACGCGTACGATCATCTCGAAATCGGACTTCGGGCCGCTGACCTCGCCTGCTTTTTTCACCAACTGCAGGTCGCCACAGGTGTTGGTGCAGCTGCCAGTTTTTTCGTAGGCATTGGCTGCGGGCAAAATCACGTCGGCGATGTTGGCGGTTTCAGTCAGGAACATATCCTGCACGACGACGAAGCTTTTCGAGAACGCAAAGGGATCCACGGCAAGCCGTCCGACTGGATTCGAGCCGACGACGTAGAACGCTTTCAGTTTGCCAGCTTTCGCAGCGTCGATCATCTCGGAGAGATTAAGCCCCTTCTCGGCAGGCAGAGCGCCCCATTCGTGCGCAAATTTTCCGGGAGTCGCAACTGGCTCGTAACCGGGCAGCAGATCCGGATAGAGTCCCATATCGCTTGCACCGCGGGAGTTCGAGTAATCGCCGAGGCAGATCAGCTTTGCGCCGGTGAGCGAGGACGCAAGGGCCGCCAGCTTCTCGATACCACTGCCGCGTAGTTCGGAACCAAAAGCGATTACGAGATTCTGCTCGGCGCGAAGTTTGTCGCGCAAAGCGATCCAGGCTTCACGATTTGTGTTCGGCGTGACCAGTGACTCGAGTTGCGAATCGTCGCCAGCGAGGAAGGCGACAGCGTTCGCCTCCGTGCCTGAGGGCAGCAGACCAAACCCAGCAGCCTGGCGGCGCAGCTTGATGGGAGCGGAGTTGATGACGTAGAGCTTCGCGCGGCGCAGGCGAACGTTGGTGCGAATCTGCCAGCCCAGCAAGGGGTGCTGATTCGTGGGATCGTTGCCAATCAGAAGAATGGCGGGCGCGGTTAACACATCGCGCATGGAAGCCGTTTTCCCGGGCTTGCCATGGAGCGCCGCTGCCAGAGCAGGGAAGTCGGCGGTGCGGTGATGGTCGATGTTGTTCGTCTTCAGCACTACGCGCGCGAATTTCGAAAGCAGGTAGTTCTCTTCATTTGTGGTTCGGGTCGAGCCGACCACGCCGATGGACGCGCCGCCGTTTTTATCGCGAACTTCGGCGAAGCGCTTGCCGATTAGTTCGATCGCTTCTTCCCATGATGCAGGAATCAGCTTGCCGTCTTTGCGGATCAGAGGTTGGGTAAGCCGTTCTTCATTGTGGGCGAAATCGAAAGCGTAACGACCCTTGACACAAAGGAAGTCCCCGTTAATTCCGCTCTTGTCGCGGTTGTCGCCGCGGACGATCTCCATGCCGGTTTCGGAGCGGCGCACCCCGAGAGTGGTCTTGCAGCCGTCGCCGCAATGCGTGCAGACCGTGTCGACGTGATTCATCTCCCAAGGGCGTGTCTTATAGCGATACGCGCCGGAGGTAAGCGCGCCAACCGGGCAAATGTCGATGCACATGCCGCATTCTTCGCACTCGAGATGATCGTTCTGATTGGGCGCGATAACGGAACTGACGCCGCGGTTCTGAACCCCGAGCGCCCAGACGTCCATGCCTTCGCCGCACACGCGCACACAGCGGTAGCACAAAATACAACGTGGGCGGTCAAAGTAGACCACCGGTGACCACTGCTGCTCTTCGCGATGGTTTTTTGCCTCGGTGTATTTGGATTCAGGGGCGCCATAGGAAAACGCCATATCCTGCAATTCGCACTCACCGCCGGCGTCGCATACCGGGCAATCGAGCGGATGATTGCCAAGCAGCAACTCGACCATTGCCTTGCGCGCCTGACGAACCTCGTCGCTGTCGGTTGCGACGATCATGCCCTCGGTCACGACGGTGGTGCAGGCCGTCTGGAGCTTGGGCATCTTCTCGATTTTTACGACGCACATGCGGCATGCGCCCTGCAGCGAAAGGCCGGGGTAATAACAGAAGGAGGGTACCTCGATGCCAGCGTTCTTGCAGGCATCAATGAGCAGCGATCCGGCCGGAGCCGTGAGCTTTTTTCCGTCGACAGTGAGAGTTACGTCAGCCATTTGGTAATTTCGTAATCGGGTAATCTTGTAATTTGGCTACCGCCCTATTCTGCGGCTCGTACGTTGCGATGCCGTGAACAACGCGCTCAATTCGTGGGCCTCCGCCAAAATCAGTTCCAGTTTCTTTGGTTTGACAATTCCGCAATCGGCGAGCATTTCGAGCCAAAACACGGTTTCGTCGGCCTCTTCTACAACAATACCAATCTTCGCAATCCACTCCGCCTTTGATCGGGCACGGCACGCTGCTCTGTAATTCGCAGCCACTGCTGTTCCGCACCGCAATAACTGCTTCCCTAATACTTGGGCGTCCGTTCTGTACGGTAGCGTCTTGTAAGCTCGCACAACTCGGACCGCAAAAGCTTTCGTCCGGTCCCGCAGTTGCTCTTGTTGCGACGGCATCAGGTTCACAAATTACAAAACTACCCGATTACCAAATTATTGCTACACGAACGCTGGTTCAGTTGCCCCTGCTTTTTCAAACGCACACGGCTTGCCTTCGAGATGATCTTCAAACTCTCTTCTAAATTTCTTCACGAACGCCATTGTTGGCATCGCCGCCGCATCGCCTAACGGACAGAACGTCTTGCCCAGCATGTTCTCCGCCAGGTAATAAATGTTGTCGATATCCTTTTTCACTCCCGCGCCAGAATGGAAGCGCGTCAGCGTCTTCTTGAGCCAATCGGTGCCTTCGCGGCAGGGAATGCACCATCCGCAGCTTTCATGCTGGTAGAACTTGATCGTCCGCAGCGCGAACTTAACGATACAGGTCGTATCGTCGAGTACGACGACTCCGCCTGAGCCTAGCATCGATCCCGCTTTTGCCACACCGTCGAAGTCCATGGGGATATCGATTTCTTCGGGAAGCAGGACTGGCGTGGACGACCCGCCGGGGACGATCGCTTTCAACTGGCGGTGATTGGGGATGCCACCTCCCACCTCATAAATCATCTTCTTGAGGTTGTAGCCCATGGGCAGTTCGTAGACGCCGGGCTTGTTGAGGTGCCCGCTGAGGCAGAACAGCCGTGTGCCGCCATTTTTCGGAGTGCCGAGCTTGGCGTACCAATCCGCTCCGCCAAGAATAATGTGCGGAACGGCAGCCAGGGTCTCGGCATTATTAATGACCGTCGGCCCGCCCCAAAGTCCAACGACAGCTGGGAAGGGCGGGCGGATGCGAGGGATGCCGCGCTTACCTTCGAGCGATTCCATCAGCGCCGATTCCTCGCCAACTTCATACGCTCCGGCACCGCCGTGCCAGTAAATGTCGAGATCGTAGCCGCTGCCGAAAATGTTCTTGCCGAGAAAGCCCTTCGCGTAAGCGTCCTTGATCGCCTTCTGCATAATGACCGACAGATAGCGATACTCGCCGCGAATGTAGATGTATCCGGTATGCGAACCCACGGCGATGGCCGCGATCATCACGCCTTCAATCACCGAGTGCGGATCGTGTTCGAAAATCAAGCGATCCTTGCAGGTTCCCGGTTCGCTCTCGTCGCCATTGCACAGAACGTACTTCGGCTTGGCTGATTGCTTGGGCACGAACGACCACTTCATGCCGGTCGAGAAGCCAGCACCACCGCGTCCGCGCAGGCCGGAGTTCTTGACCTCGTTGATAAGCGCATCCGGCCCCATGCCGAGCGCCTTCTGTACGGCTTTGTAGCCGTCCAGTTCGAGGTAGCGGTCGATGTTCGTCGCGCCTTGTCCAAAGCGCTTCGAGATCACGCGTACTTCATCGGGATGGGAAACCAAGTCGGCCATTTGATCGGGGCATCGGATGATCGGGTCATCGGGTCATCGGGGTTCAGATCACCCGCTCACCCGATGGCCAGATCGCCAGATCGTTCTACTGCGTTCCCTTCTTTTTATACTCGTCGAGGATCTTGTCCATTTTCTGTGGGGTTAAATTCTCGTGAAAATCGTAGTTTACCTGTGCGGCCGCGGCCCAACTACAGGCTCCGATGCATTCCACTTCTTCCAGCGAAAATAGACCGTCGGGCGTCGTTCCTTTGTGCCCAATGCCGAGTTTTTTCTTGCAGTGGTCGAGTATTTCTTCGCCTCCGCGGAGCATGCAGGCAATGTTAGTACAGACCTGCACGTTGTACTTGCCGCGCGGTTTCGTAGTCAGCATGGAGTAGTAGCTGATCACATTGCGCACTTCAAGTTCGGTCAGGCCCATACGCTGGGCTAGTTCGGCGATGACTTCATCGGTCAGCGCGCCCACTTCGTCCTGCGCGTAGAGCAGCGTGGGCACAAGCGCCGAGCGCCTGGTCGGATAGTGCGTCAGCATCTCGCTAAAGCGAGTTTCGAATTCGTCCGAAAACTTCACCGGTCAATATCTCCCAGAACCACGTCAATGCTGCCGACGGCAGCAACTACGTCGGCAATCAAAAGGCCTTCGCACATTTTGGCCAGTGTCTGCAGGTTTGCGTATGACGGCCCGCGCATATGGACGCGATACGGTTTCGCAGTTCCATCGCTCACGATGTAATAGCCCATTTCGCCGCGTGGCGATTCCACCGCCTGATAGACCTCACCTGCGGGAACCGCGAAGCCCTCGGTGATGATTTTGAAATGGTAGATGAGCGCTTCCATCTGCGTCTTCATCTTCTCGCGGTCGGGTAGCACCACTTTTGGTGCATCCGCTTTTATAGGGCCTTCGGGCATTCCAGCCAGCGCCTGCTGCACAATGCCGATCGATTCGCGTAATTCCTGTACCCGGCATACATATCGTGCAAATACATCGCCTTCCGTGGAAAGTGGGACGTTGAACTTGAAGTTTTCATAGCCCGTGTACGGAGCATCACGGCGCAAATCAATATCGACTCCGCTGCCGCGCAAGGTCGGGCCACAAGCGCCCAGAGCGATGGCATCCTCGGCGCTCAACTTGGCCACGCCTTTGGTCCGCATCAGAAAAATTGGATTTCCGGTCAGCAAGCCTTCGTATTCATCCACGTTGCCCAGAAAGCGGTCGGCGAACTTCTTTACTTTTTCGAAGAAACCGAGCGGCGGCTCCAGCGCCAGTCCGCCAATGCGGAAGTACGAGGTCATCATCCGCTGGCCGCTGACCATCTCGAAAAACCGCAGGATGTCCTCGCGCTCGCGGAAGCAATATAAGAAGACCGTCATCGCGCCCAAGTCCATGGCATGGGTGCCCAGCCACACCAGGTGGGAATTGATGCGGGTCAACTCATTCATCAGAACCCGCATCCACTGTGCCTTTGGCGGGATCTCCAGCCCCAGCAATTTCTCGACCGCCAGACAGTAGGTGAGATTGTTGGTCAGGGGGCAGAGGTAGTCGATACGGTCGGTCAGAGGAACAACCTGCTGATAGAACTTAGCTTCGCAGGTTTTTTCGATGCCGGTGTGGAGATAGCCAATCTCGGGGCGCAGGCGGACGATGGTCTCGCCGTCAATTTCGAGCACCAGCCGCAGCACGCCGTGCGTCGACGGGTGTTGCGGACCCATGTTCAGGACAAGAGTCTTATCCTGATCGGACTGTACAAGGCTGGCTGAGGTTGGCGACATGGCTTACCGGTACCCTTCCACTGGATAGTCCTTCCGCAGGGGATGGCCTTCCCAATCATCGGGCATCATGATGCGTTTCAGGTCGGGGTGCCCCGTAAAGCGAACACCAAAAAGATCGAATACTTCGCGTTCGTAGTGGTTGGCCGACGGCCAAACGGATGTCACGGACTCGATCGCGGGACTCGAACCGTCGAGTCGAACCTTCAACCGCACCCGCTCTTTTCGCGGAATCGACAAAAGATGGTAAACGACCTCAAAACGCGGCTCCGACGGATACCAATCCACGCACGTGAGGTCGGCGAGATAGTTGAAGGGGCAACTGGAATCGTCGCGTAGGATCGCGCACGCTTCGCGGATAAACCCTTTATCAACCCAGATGGTGAGTTCGTCGCGGTCGTACTTTGCGGCCTGAACCGCGGCCGTGTTCGATTCGAGCAGCCGCGCGAGAGCCGGATGCGACTTCAATTGCTCAAGATCGGTGATCGGGGGAGTGAGCGGCACTAGATGTCTCCTCGCTTAGGATGACTCAATCCCCAATCGAGGACGCCCTTTTTCCAAACGTAGAAAAGACCGACTAAGACAATGCCGATGTAGATCAGCATTTCCCAGAAGCCGAACATCTTCAGTTCGCGCAGGATGACCGCCCAGGGGTAGAGAAAAACGGCTTCTACGTCGAACAGGATAAAGAGCATGCCAACCAGGTAGAACTTGACCGAGAAACGACCTCGCGCGTCGCCGATGGGCTGGACGCCGCACTCATACGGGGACATCTTGGCACGACCGGGTTTGTGCTGTCCAACGAGCCAGGAAAGGGTGACAATTGCCGCAGCAAGTCCCGTGGCGATGCCAAAGTGCATCAGCAGGGGCAGGTAGCGAGCGAAATAATTGTCTGGCATAAGCGGAGCTATATATAATTCGCGCGAAGCACAAGCAGTAAACTAGTTAGATTAGTTTTTGACTGCTGGGAGTGTCAAGCAGCAGGCGTTGAAACCGCAGTTGTGTTCTTCAAATCGCAACAGCGGAGGGCCATCGAAAGCCGGGGCGGCATGATTTTTGGGTTCAATACCGATATTCGCCACGAAGACACCGTTTACCACGTACAGAGCGAGGCCCGCGAGGGCGAGCGCCTGTTGCAGACGCAGGTTTTCGTTCGCGGACGCTGCATCGGCAAGCGCGCCATTTCCTACGCTGCCATGGGGCCAGGCAGCCAGCATCTTGGCGGTCAAAATGCTGCCGGACGAAGAACGGATCGGAGCAATACGAGCCAGAACCCCGCCGATGCGGATACCGCCGAGCACCTGATCGTCCATCCAAACGCAAATCCGGAGACCGTTCACAGCGATGATCAGGAAAAGGAGAAGATGCTGCGCGATCTTCACCGCGACGTGCTCGACGCAATTCGCGAAGGGAGGCTCGACTCCATTCTCGACAAGCGGGATTCTCCCGAAACGCTCGCTGCCATCAAGGAACTCGATCTCCAGTGGACAAATGCGGATTCGGTGCATTCTCAGGGATCGCTGATTATGAATCTCAAAGTCACAGAGGCGGGCGTCCCGATCAAGGGGGCGCGCCTGACGTTGCGGCTTTCACGCCCCAACGCCGTTTCCTACTACGCGCAGGTCCTGACCGACGCCGCGGGGAACGCGGAGATGAGAGTTCAGGTGGACGAAGCGTCTCTAGCAATGGCCTCCGTGCTTGTGCAGGCCAGCTTCGAAGGCCGGACCACCACACGCAAATTTCAACTGCGGCAGGCAGGGTAAGAAGGAAGCGAACTGCGGTCTGGCGTTGGACGCCGTTTCTTCGCTCCCGCATATTGCCAGGCTGAGGAATTAAATCGGTGAACTTGATCATCAATGGCGAGAACCGCGACCTGACGGCGCAAACGCTGAGCGCGCTCGTCGAGCAGCTTGGGATGAAGCCGGACCGCGTAGCGATTGAACTTAATCGCGAGATCGTCCCCCGTGACCGATGGGCGCAGGTCCTATTAACGAATGGGGACCAGTTGGAGATCGTTCATTTTGTCGGCGGAGGAAACGATGCCGACAGTTGAACCAGGGAGGCATGGCTGGTCCTATGCGATTAGGAACAGCTAGCGTCCTCGGTGCCAGCGACTCAGAGCAAAATAATTATAAGGACTCGAAAATACCGCTTGCCGGACACTGACCTCGGTGATCGTGATGAACACCATCAGGCAAGCCAGCACCGCGGCAGGAGGCACATGCTTTCGGATCGGCTTAAGCAGATAATCCAGCCCACTCACATAGATCAGAACGAACGGCAACAGGGCGCCGGAAATGATTCGTCCGGAGAGAAAGAAAGGATGCTCACGTGAAGGATAAAAACATTCGTGGAAATCGAACGGCAGCGAGATCGCGGCCATAAAGAGAACCGAGGTAATAACCAAAAGTGGCGCCGTGATTTCCGCGAATCGCTGCGCGAGCGTGCTGTCCTTCCACTTCCGAAAAACCTGCACGCCGAAAACTACGGCCAGGACTGCGGAAGAGATCAAATAAAAGTAATCGGCGACGGACCAGCGCATCGGTTGCATATGCCAAACGTACTCGCCCCGCCAGAACCTTTCCCCTAAATTTTCCAGAAAATAGAAAAGCCCGTCGAAAGAGAAAAGTGGATGGTCGAAGAATTCACCCAGAGGCTTCGTTGTCCATCCGAGGTAGGCGACTTTAGCGCGCGAGCCAGTCAAGTCGCCCATCACCTCGCGATTACGAAGCATCCAGATCAGAGGCAACGAGAGGGAAGCGAGTAAAGCCCCAAGCGCAATCGAAGCCTTTGCCATCGGCTTTGCCGCGGACTTGCGCGCCCAAAACCATATTGTGACGGCGAGTGCTCCGTAAAGCACGCAGTTGGAGACATTAACCAGAAAGGTAAGCCCTACCAGAACGGCTGCAATGGCCAACCGCCAAGCGGCACGCTCCTTTTCAATTGCCTGAACCATCCATAAAAGTGCAAGCGTAGTCATCGGCGCTGACAGTACGTCACGGTTGATCCCGAAATACACGTCTTGTGGAAAAACAGCCAGCAGTGCCGGAACGCCGAGCCATAGAAATATTCTGTCCGGATAAACCGTTTGCACAAAACGGTAAGACACCCAAACCAACAGCACATACGCGGCGGGATTCAGAAACCGCACCCAGAAGGCTAACTCCCAATCCCGCATCCGAAGCGCCTCCCCGACACGATACCAGGCTGCGCCGAGCAAGTAGTAAAGCGGGGTCGACTGTGCCTCAAAATTAGGGGCTTTCAGATAGTGAAGAAATGTTGGCGCAGCCCTGGTATATGCCTCCTGCGGAGAAAGCTTGTAGAAGGGAACCCACGGACCCATCTTCTCCATGCGCTCGTTTGTGACCAGGTATTCTGGCGTTCCATAAAGGGCGAAGAACTTCGCCGTTTCGGCATCGCCGCGCGGAAGTTCCTTCCTCGGCCATTGTCCGCGCGCATACATCTGAATCGACATCAAATGAGATTGCTCGTCGACATTATTGAAAAGGGGAAATGCCGCGGCAAAGATCAACACGCGCAAGCCTGCATACGCGCAGAGCAGTGCGATGATGTGGCCGCTATGGTCGCGCAGAAATTTTTCTGTGCGGGAACCATCCGGAATGTTCGACTGCCCGACCCGGAGTCGTTTCTCCTGCTGGTTTCGGGGTGACTTGCTCCTTGAGGCCGGCATGCTTATTTTCTAGGGAACTCTGATTGCACTCATTGCTTCCAGCCGTAACGTACATGGCGGTTTAATTCCTGTGGGGGCGAATTCTCCCCAAGGCTGCACCATTGTACCGAAGGCGATGCGAACGATATCCAAATTCCTCCTTGAACGCGAGTGCCAGGCACGACGTAGCGCGGTGCGTGCGCCGGAATGCTCCCGTTGCGTACCAATACGTGGGGGGGCCAGAATTAGTTAAGTCTATGATAGTAAAATGGTTACAGTTAAAGTATTCAAAAGATAGGACTTGACGTTAGACTGCGCTGTTTAGTGCACTTGCGAGGGGTGCGGATCGAGCCCATTTGTTTCCTTTGTGTGTCGAGGTGTGCTCAAGCCGCGCGCCGGCCCGGTCGCGCACAGAACCCGCCCGGGAACTCGTTTGTTCGGCGGCGAAGATCCCTGGGCGACTCCTACTCGATGCTTCGAGCGGAATCAAGAGCAAGGAAGCAAACAAGCGAAATGAAATAATCGCCTGGCTTGCCTGGTTCGCCGGGATAACGATTGAGGCACAACGGCGCACGATTGCCCTCATCGAGTTTTTTATCGAAAGAACGAGGTTGTTCGACCGGCTAAGCGGTCAGCTCAACGACAGGCAAGAAAAAGCACTGCTGCGGATGTTCAAGGAAGGCCCGGAGGGTTTCAAAGGCGGACTCAGTGCCGGCAAGTACGGCACGATTACCAGAGCGTCACCGGCAACCACAACAAGAGATCTGGCCGACCTGACAGAAAAAGGGAACGTAGGCACGCACGCTGCAAGCTGAGCATTCCCTTGCGGCCAGTGCCGCATATTTCGATCAATGAGCGCGGAGAGTTGGTGGAGATAATTCAATGAGCAAAGCAATCGATAATCTGATGGAGGCGCAGACCCGCGCGATGGCCGGTAGGCGCGGAGCATAGCAGAAACTAAGAAATTCGCAAAACAAGACTTAATCGCATCGACCTTCTTATATTTTGGCTTGGTCCAACGTGCACATGTATCTACGTTGCCAGCTCTCTTGACTCGTCACTTCGTTCTGTATTCGTAACAGACTTGGTGTTTCGTGTTACGAATAGATAACAGGCGTTATAACAGCTGGGCTTCGGTCGATATGCGCTATTTTTACTGAAGAACCTGGTTGCTCTCACATGTTTGAATCGAAAGCCGCTCACATCCGGAAACCTCCGTACTGAAAAAGTCTTGACATTATTGGAAACAACGCATACTGTCTGTGCCACTCGGCGGATGGAAGATCAAAGATGGTTGCTTTAGCACTTACCATCAGAAGAGGCTTCTAGTTGCCGGCTTCCCAGGAAATACCAACAGACCTCTGCGCAGCGAACCCATAGACTGCGTCAACGAAGTTGTATGTTCGCTCGAAAATGCATGTCGGGACTAAGACATACATAGTGTCAAAACAATGAGTAAGGATGCTGCCGTCCTTTACAACGTTTAAGAGTTACGCCAACGCGTCAGTTCAGCCAGTAACCATTCGAAGGAGGATAAGTCCATGGCAACAACTCGACCCATCGCTCGCGCAGCTACAACATTCAATCTTGAACACACTCGACTCGGTCCGCTCACTGAGTTTCCTGGAACCTGGGCGGGTACGGGATTCAATTTGATTTCACGGCCGGATTTTCAAAACAACCAGCCATTCTTCTTGGAGATCAACGGCACTCTGGAGAATCTGGCATTCACGCTGATCGGCGGAGACATTCCGAACCGCGGATCTTTTCAGAAAGACGCTTTTCTGCACGGCGTCACCTACCTGCAACAGGTCGCCGATTGTGCCACGCACGGGGCGCTGCACATTGAACCGGGGTTGTGGATTCACATTCCGCCGACTACGAATCCGAATGTGCCGGAGTCGACGGTGGTGAGGCAGGGGACGATTCCGCACGGCGATTCACTGTTGGCGCAAAGCACGCTCATTACGACTGTAGCGAAAGGACCGACCATCGACCCAGTCTTTTCGGTTCCCTTTACCGATGCTGTGATTCCAGGGCTGAACAGCAAAGCGACGGCCCCGATCACAGACGCAACCTACCTAGCGCAGTTCACGAATCGGACTTTGACACAGTGTTGTCTGTTACCAGACCTGAATTTGAACGCCATGGTCGCGGATCCGACGACAGTGCTTAGAGCGGCCATCCAAGGACAAAACATCACGAATACGGTGGTGGATCGTGATTTCCACGGCGGCGGCGAAAGGGTCTACCGGCATTCTCAACATTCCTTTTGTGGTAAAGAACGCCAACGCGTTACAGATGGACGCCATCTTCTGGATTGAGACTGTGCAACCTACAGATGGGGGCGATCCCTTCCTGCAACTGCAATATGTGCAGAGAGTGATCCTCGACTTTCCGCCGGCGCCGAACGCTGCGATTATCCATTGGCCGCATATCTCGGTGGCCACGCTTGTAAAGCAGTAGCAGACCGCAACATTGCGCGCGACGATGCCCACAAGTTAGGGTCGTCGCGTGTTTTAAAAAACTACGAGCTCCACCATGCGCATATAAGAAAATCGCTCGTTCTTGTGATAGGAGGTCCCATGAGGTGTGGCCACGTATATCCGCTCATCTGCACATTTGTTCTCGCGGTTACTGGGAACTGCGTGGCCCAATCAACCATGGTTCCGTGGCTCACCCGTTCTGCGGATAACTCAAGGAGCGGCTGGAATCAGCACGAGACAATACTCACGCAGGCATCAGTGGAGTCCAAAGGGATTGTCCGGGCGACCATTATTCCAGTTTTCGGGGATGCGCGGGGCATGGAAGCGCAGCCGCTTGTCCTTCCTCACGTAAAGACCGCGCGCGGAACCCGCGACGTGATGGTGCTCCCGTCGATGGCTGACATAGTGCGTGGAGTTGACGCCCATGATGGTTCCGAAATCTGGCAGGTTACGCTCGGAATGCCAGTAACGGGATCTCAAAATATCGACAGCCATCAAATCAATCAATTTTGGGGCTGCCTCTCCACGGGGGTGATCGACGCAGACACGCAGCGCCTCTATCAGGTTTGCTGGGTTTCGCCAGACGACACCGGCAGCCCGCAGTCGGCACGTTACTTTATGTTCGTGCTGAATGTGGCGGATGGAAGTCAGGTAGTTCCAAAAGTGCTGATCGGGCCGAGTGGAAAACAGGGCTTTAATGCGACCATGCGCAAACAGCGATCCTCACTCGTGGAGACGAACGTCAACGGAATGAAAACCGTGTTTGGATGTTCGGGAACGACCTTCGAAACGGGCCCGGGCGCCTCCGGCTATTGCTTTGCTTTTGATGCCGCCAGCAACACGGTGAGCGCGCTGCTGGCGATGACAGCGGGCGAGGGTGCTGGCGTATGGATGGCCGGACAAGGCGCAGTGGCAGATGCACAAGGCTTTCTCTACGTCGTGACCGGCAATGGGGACTTTGACGGTGTGAGTCAGTGGGGGGAATCGTTCCTCAAACTGAAGTACACGCCTTCTTCGGGAGGAGTTGCTGCAAGCTTGCAGGTGGTAGACCACTGGACCCCATGGACCGACTTCGCCAGAACTGGGCAAACGGCGGCGGCCGCCGCAGCGAAGCTGGCCGGAGTGAGCGCTTCCACCGAAGCTCTTAAGCCGGTTGGCGGCGGCATGAAGAGCATGCCGCTGATGAATGCAAAACTGGTGACGAAGGTCAGCGATCAAGGCACCCCAGTTCTCCTTGTGTTCCCGCAGATGGCGGCGGGCAATTGGTCAGATGAAGATTGGGGATCGGCTGGTCCGGCCTGCATTTTTTCGATCGGCGTTTGCATTGCCACAGGGAAGGACGGAATCGCCTATCCGATCAAAACCGCGAGCCCTGGCGGCACGACTCTTGCCGACCTCGCCGACGCTAAAGCGAATTGTGCAAAACTCGCCGCGCCTCCTGTCTGGCTGACCATGAGTCCGGGGCCGGTCGATCCCTGCCCAAAAGATCCTCGTACATTGAACTTCTTTCCTTGGGGCGATACGGCACATCTTCACATGACGCCCGTACAGTTCTTCGACCCGGTGCTGAAATCGTGGACTATTTTCGCTTGGGGAGAAAATTCGCAATTGCATAAGTGGGCCGTTAGTTCGACGGGAAGTCTAACCTATATTGCGCAAAGCAACGAGTTCGCCAGCGCGGACGTGCGGGGTAATCCTCCGGGAGGAATGCCAGGTGGATTTTGTTCCGGATCGAGCAATGGCGCTGATCCTAACTCAGCGATCCTCGTTTGCACTATCCCATACGGTAATGCAAATGCTCAGGTCGTGAACGGCCGCTTGCTCGTCTACGACGCCGTACACCTCGCTGCGGATGGGTCGCTAAAGGTTCTATGGGACTCGCAAAGCTTTGCCGTCCAGTTTCTGTTCAACAAGTTCGACCCTCCCGTGATTGATGGAGGCCAAATCTACGTGCCCAACTATAACGGCGGCGTGGATCTTTACCGGCTGGCGCAATAGGGCGCGCCCGAGGCGGATGGTGCGACTGCGGCAATGTCCGGCAACTTGGACTTGTGGTGGAGATCGTTGATGTAATGCACGAATGTATAGCTCCACCGGCATCCTGAAAATTGATGGGGTAGCATGAAAACTCTTGCGATTTTAGTTGAGGTGATCGGGCAACTACCATCACCGTGGCAGCGCTCGGCGACGGCCGTATCCGGGTCAATGTCGCGCCCATGGCTTTGGCGGGAGATACCAAAGTAAAACGACAAGGCCGGTTACGCGAAGATCAGCGGTTGTCGCCATGAAAACGCAGGCGGGGGGCACGGTAGACCCGGATGCCAAACTTTCCAAGGAATTGCCGCCAGCCAGCCAAACCGCGCTTCTGAAACGATCGTACTCACCCCCACGTCGACCAATTGCCCTTCGGAAAGGCATACAGCGGGGATGCTCAGGCACCGAGGCCGGTGGCACCCTTTCGTCGTGCAAATGAATGGCGGCTCGTCTAATACAAGGCTGCGTAAAATAAGACCCCCGCGCCCCGACAACCGGTCTAGAGTCTTATGTTACCTCTGACGGCGCCGATACGGCACCGCCGGGTCGAAGAAGTCCGGCGGGAGCGAAATGCCAGCGGCTCCAAGTTTCTCCTCAAACTTCGGACGGACACCGGTGGCCGTGAACGTCCCGAGTGTGCGGCCTTCAGGAGAAACTCCTTGCTTCTCAAACACGAACACATCCTGCATCAAGACCACATCGCCTTCCATCCCGGTGATCTCGGTGATGTGCGTCAAACGCCGAGCCCCGTCGCTGAATCGTGCCATCTGGAGCACCAACGTTATCGCCGACGCAATCTGTTTGCGGATGGCCTTTTCGGGCAAATTCAGATTGGCCATCAGGACCATCGTTTCCAGGCGGGAGATTGCATCCCGCGGACTACTTGCATGGACCGTCGTCAGTGAACCATCGTGGCCAGTGTTCATGGCTTGCAACATGTCGAGCGCTTCGTCGCCGCGAACCTCGCCCACGATGATGCGATTGGGCCGCATACGCAAGCTGTTGATCATGAGTTGCCGTTGCGTGATCGTATCCTTGCCCTCTGCATTGGGCGGACGACACTCCAGCCGAACCACGTGCCGTTGCTTCAGTCGCAATTCAGCCGCGTCCTCAATCGTGACGATTCGCTCTTTCTCGGATATGTATCCTGAGAGCACATTCAGGAGCGTTGTCTTTCCGGTACCGGTACCCCCGGACACAACGATGTTGAGACGTGCTTTTACAGCGCCGCTAAGCAACTGAAGCATCGGTTGCGTCAGCGTCTGAGTGGCCAGCAGATCGCGGTCGCTGATGGGGGTGTTCCCAAAGCGCCGGACGGAAAGATGTGGACCGTCGATCGCGAGCGGAGGAATGATTACGTTCACGCGGGATCCGTCGGCGAGACGGGCATCCACCATAGGCGACGATTCATCGACCCGCCGGCCAACTGCGGATACGATCTTGTGGATAATTTGCATCAGGTGAGCATTATCCTTGAAGATGATCCCACATTCTTCCAGGACGCCTGCGCGCTCGATATACACCTCCTTTGCGCCGTTCACCAGGATGTCACTGATGCTCGGATCCTGGAGCAGCGGCTCCAGCGGGCCCAGGCGGAAGACCTCGTCTAGGATCTCCAGCGAAAGCTGCTCCTTATCCGTTGTGCTCAAGGACGTTTTAGAATTCGACGCCAGCTCATGAATGACCGTATACACCTGGTGACGGGTTTGGTCATCGTGTTGCGTCGCCACCTTCTCCAGGTCTATGTGGTTCAGCAGTTCCCGATGGATTCCAAGCTTCAGGTCCAGATAGACGCGGAAATCCAGGTTACCTCTTCTCTTTGCGTCGTCTGAGAACAGCCGGTTCGGGACTGGAGCAGTCGACATGGATGTTTCACTCCGATAGGCTTGTTGCGCTTGGGGAGATTGCGGTTCCCTGCGTTAGGCCGCTCTCTTCTGCTTCGCCTTAAACGCCGCCCAACGGGCCTTCTGAGCAACTGCGATCTTCCGGCGGGCTGCTGCCGACATAGTACGCTTGGGCTTAATCGCGTTTGTCTGCCCACTCGCGGATCGTTTAGCCCAGCGCGCTTTCTGTGCGAGACTAATCGCCTTACGCCCTGCTGCCGATAGCTGGCGGCGCGTTGCGGGAGAAGATACTCGAACTGTTCCCGACTCGTTGCTGGTACTTGATCCACGGAGTGCTTTGATTGCCGCATCTAGACGGCCCAGTTCACTCTGGACCTCTGTACGGTGTGCTTCCAACTGATCCACTATGTCTGTCAGACTAGGCATGTATTATCCCTCCGAAGATATCTTAGCAGGCCGTAGCCACGCGGCCCAGAAGTCACGATAGCGGCGGAGGCACGACGCAAAAAAAGGGCGCGATGAGTGCAACCACCTTAAGAATCTCGATAGCACTCATCGACACTAAAAGATGCGAACGGGGCGAGTGACATCAACTTCCGGTTTGCCCTTCATCCGCGCATAGCCGGCATTCTTCTCAAGAAACTGGGTTTCCGACTATCTCTTCCACATTCCGCGTGATGCAAAAGAAAAGCCGCCCGAGACCCGAGCGGCTTTTCGGAGAAAGCAAAAAACAGTTAGTTCTGTACCACCCGCTGCACTGGGCACAGCCAATTTTCTACTTGCCAGTGCCCTTTAGACTTGAAGTCTGCGGACTACCAACAGCGCTGTCTGTCACATTCAACGACCCCGACAACGCGCCTGTCGCGGCTGGCTTGAAGACGACGCTGATTTTGCAACTGGCCTTGGCGGCTAGGCTCGTCGTGCAGGTCGTCGTGGAGACGCTGAAGTCCCCGGTCGTCCCGATCACGATACTGGTCAGCGCCACGCTCTGTTTGTTGGCCAGCGTAAACACTTTGGCTGCGCTCGTCGCCCCCACGGTTGTCGCGGCGTAGGTCGCAGTGGCGGGCGTTAACGTGGCCTGAGCAGTGCCGGTGCCGGTGAGCGGCACTGTCTGGGGACTACCTGACGCGTTGTCGGTAATCGTAACGCTCCCGGTGAGCGCTCCAAGTGACGCGGGAGTGAAGGTGACCGAGATGGTGCAAGTCTTTCCCGCCGCCAGCGTGGCGCCGCAGGGCTTCGTGCTAGTTTTGAGAGCGAAGTCACCACTGGCCGCGATGCCGGTGATATTCAGCGTCGCCGTTCCACTGTTCTTGAGTGTAACGTTCTTCGCCGCGCTGGTCTCGCCCTCGACAACGCTGCCAAAAGCCAGGGATGCCGGCGTGAAAGTGACCGCTGGAGCGCCAGTACTTGCGTTCACAGTAAGGCTAACCGTCGTGGTTTTCGTCAACGCTCCCGACACGCCTTGGATGGTCACCGTGACCTTGCCCGTGGTGGCCGAGGCGCTTGCCGCCAAGGTCAGCGTACTGGTCGTGGTGGCGGGGTTCGGAACGAAGGTCGCCGTCACACCGGTGGGCAGGCCCGAAGCAGAAAGCGTAACGCTGCCACTGAATCCGTTCGACGGGGTGATGGTGATGGTGCTTGCCCCGCTGTTGCCCTGCGTGATGGTCACGCTATTCGGATTCGCGGAAAGCGTGAAACTCGGACCGGATGCCGGCCAGTTGTTTACCAGGTTGGCGGCGTTGACTGAGCCAATTCCAGTTGCGAAGTCCCAGCCAGTTTGCGTGCCATAAGCCTTGTCGTACGCGCTCTTTGAAGTGGAAAGCACACCATACGAACCCGACGGCAGATAGCAATCGTAGGAGCCGGTACAGTTCACATCCATGTCACCCTGCGTCACATCATAGAAAACGCATGAACCTGCAACGGCATTTCCGAGAGTTGAATTGCAGGCGCTGTCGCCGCTGGTTCCGTATTCGGTGGCTGCGAGTGAGTAATAGACCGAATTCGGATTCCCCTGGCGAGCGCCGGTTTTCTGGTTCACGAGGGCCTGAATGCCAGCCATGATCGGTGAGGCAAACGACGTGCCTCCCGCTCCCGACCAGTTCTCAGGTGCACCAGTGCAGGCAGTGCCGCCATTCTCCACGTCGCTGTAACAGAACGGATAGTAGTGTCCCCAAACTCCATTCGCGGCAAAAAGCGATACGTCCGGGATGTCGCGCACGCCATCGCTGGGATTTCCGACCAGGGATTGCCATGAGGGCTTCGCCCATCCCGCGCACGTTCCACTGACTACGCCTCCTATGGATGGCGATCCGGTCGCGCAACCGCTGGGGCCACCGCTGCCAGAGGCTGTGGTAGTGTAATCATCTTCACCGGTAGCGCTGTTGCAGAAGCCGCTCGTTCCGTAGGTTTCGCTATAGCCAGAGGCCGTCGCAATCAACACGCTGGCGCAGGAATCGTTCCATGGAATCTCTGGGATATATGACTTAGCCGATTCATAGGTTGATGAGTTGGTGGAGCTCCAGTAGGTGGAATTGGTGCCAGCGTAGGTATCGCCAAAGTCCGTTCCACCCACCGACACGTTATAAGGAGTCGATGTGAAGCCACTGACTCCGATACCATACGTGGCATTGCTTTCATCCGCGTTGCAACTCGCAGCGCCCTCGTCGCCGGAGGAAACAAAGATCGAGACGCCCTCGGTAGCTCCCTGCTGATAAGTCGAGTTGTAAGCTGCATTGGCCGATGAGCCGTTTGCGGCTTCGCACTCTCCATAGCTGATGCTGACCAGCGCGGGCGGAGTGCTGCTTTCGTTCAGCAAGTTTTGCAGTGCCAGCAAACCACCAAACGTTGTCTCGGTATCGCTGCATGAAGCCAACTCGATGGCGGCGCTAGGGGCGGCAGCGCTGGAGTATTCGGCATCCAGGATTGCTTCTCCGTCGGCGCCATTGACCCCAGGGTCCGAGCAGTTATTGCTGCCGCTCGGCGGTGCCGGATGGACTTGGGTAAACGACCCGCTGGTGTAGGACGACAGGCCAAAGGTGGAACGGAAGGTGGTCCAATCGCTCGTGGAGTAGACGTCGGTATCTTCGATCACCACAATCGTCTGCCCTTGTCCTGAAGTCCCCGCGCTAAACAGCGGATTGAGATTGTAGATTGTCGCCATGTCGCCTGGGCCCACCAGGTAATAGCCGCCACCAACCGTGTAATTCTGGCGTGGTTTGTACAGAGTGTGTGGCATGAAGTTGTTCAGCGAGACGACGCCGACTACCGCCGGGGCTAGAGCGGCGGGAACCCGCGGATCGCTCATATTGGCGATGTGCTTGACGCCGCGCTCATCCAGTTGGTGAATTTCGGTATGAAACGCCGCGCGAACCTGGGCGGCGGTACCGGAGAAATCGATCAACATGCCGTTCGTGTAGTCGACGTTCACCTTGAGACCATGCGACTGCAGCCAACGCTTGATGGTGTCGCGATCCTGGTCCGCCACTCCGAAGCGCTCACCGAATTCCTGGGAAGTCAGCCATTGATGAAAACTTGGCGAGGACTTGTCGGTAAGCTGATCGATGAACAGTTGCAATTCCTGTTCCTGTTCCGGTGATCGCCGCAACTGAAGCAGCATGTGGTCCATTTGCAGGTTGTCAGCAACCCGCCCGCGGTCGTACTTCGCAACCGCCTCGGGGCGAGTATTGCCGCTCAGCGTTACAAGTTTGCTTTCATCCACATTCTGAGTTATCAGAATATGTCGGCTGCTCTCGGCCTCGGCCACGGCAAAAAGGAGCAAGGAGATAGATGCTAAAAGCACTAAGCGGCAAGAGGTACGCGAAAGCTGACAACGCATGGGAGTTCCTTTCGGAGGAGGGAAATTGTAAATCAGGGGTTGCAATCGGCAAGTCAAGCCCCGCGTGCCGGCGCGGTGGAAAAAGTATACATGAAAAACCGCCGAAATTTCTATCTTGATTTAATTGTTAAAGAGCTAAATTAAAGGCACCCTTTGGTCTTTTGGCTACTGCCTCAGGCGACTTGTCGTTACGACCCCCCTTGGATTTAATTAGTTTCGGTTAACCAACGGGAGCCCAGATCATTATCTTCAGAGGTGAGCCGAATCAATCTGAACGGGCCGAGCAGTCTGATCGTGGGGCTGGCCGCGGTCGAAAAATCGAAGCGGGTACCCCGTGAAGCATAGCGCAGAGATAGGCTCAAAACAGCGAAGGTCGAAGCGGCACAAAGCTGCGGCCAACCCCGGTGATCGCACCCGGTCGGTACACCGTCAGCAAAAGAGGGAAGAGCATGATATGGCGTTATCTCATTGAAGGTCCGTGGATCGTCTTTGTCGCATACTGGACGGCCGGCGCGCTGAAAACGCGCAGGACGGTCAGCAAGGAATCGTCCGGATCGCGCTATGGCACCCTCTTTTTGGAGATTATTGGCTTTGTTCTTCTTTTCAGCCACGTTGGAAAGGTCGGCTTTCTTGATCATCGCGTTGTCCCCCGAACAGAATCTCTAATAGCGGCAGGTGTCGCACTTACATGGGTTGGGATTGCTATTGCTCTATGGGCGCGTTGGCACTTAGGACAGTATTGGAGCGCCAGGGTCACTCTTAAAGAAAACCATAAGCTCATAAGCACCGGACCATATGCTCGTTTCCGGCATCCCATTTACTCCGGCATCGATCTGGCCGCGTTTGGCGGAGCCTTGGCGATTGACCAGTGGCGATGCGTCGTGGGGGTTGCCCTCATCGTCCTCGGCTATTGGCTCAAGGCGAGAAAGGAAGAATCCATGCTGGCCGCGCAGTTCGGGGAAGCCTTCCAAGAGCATTGTCGGCACACCGGGTTTCTGATTCCTAAATTTTAGTATGGGGCACAAGGCTGTGCTCTTTGAGTGTGACGTTTGCAAAGTGGTGAAACAGAAAAAGGGAATCGCTTCAAAAAAACGGGCACCAGTAGATTTTGAGGCCTAGAGTTCCGATGAAGGTTCCACTCGAAATTTACAATGGAGCCTTACCTGGAGAAGTCAGGTTGCTCCGAGCGGAATCGTTGCGATGTCCGTCCCGAGTTCAGCGTCGAGCTCGTATAGTTGGCACGACGAACCTACGGTGTTCCGTGGCCGGCCTTCCCGCCTTGATCATGACGATCCAGTGCCGCCCCGATTGTCTTTAGCAGCTTCCCATCCGCGGTGTCACCACTTAGTTCCCAGATCATTACTCCCTGCAAACCACGATCCTTTGCATACTTAACCTTGGTGCCGATGGATAACTCATCATCATATGTCCAGAAGGTGTTTCCATCGAACAGCCACGGAGCCAGTGATGAGGGGTCGCGATACATTGTGAACTTACTTTGAATAGAACCAATGTAGTTATAAAGAGCATCCTTCTGATCCGGTTCTCCTAGTTGAAAGAGCCCATGGTTTGTTGGAGCAACCTGAGTCCACGAGTAAGCGTAGAAAGGCAGTCCCATAAGCATCCGGGGCAGTGGGACACCAGCACTTTTGTAGGCCCAAATTGTAGCATCGACACTGCCATCGAACTCGGGATCTCCTGGGGCGTGGTAGAGCGGAGCCACCAGACCAGTTTTCTTGTTCCAGGGGCCGGCGTAATCGTAATTCATGATCCCGACCTGGTCCACATAGCGTGCGACGGTGGCCATATCAAGGTGCTGATAAGTATTGCGGCCTGTGCCCATAGCGACACTTAGCAAGTGATTTGGCCCAATCGCATCCAGTTGACGGCGGAACTCGGCCAATAAGGCAACGAAATTGTATTTGTCGGCTTCCAGAGGATACTCCCAATCGACATCAATACCGTCGAAAATGCCGGGGGCCTCAATCCCGTCGGCGATCTTTCCTTGAATGAACTGTTGAACACACGAAGTGACAAAGGAAATCCGATTTTCGGGTTGCGCCGCTTTCACAAACACATCCGCGTTGCCCTCAAGAGAAATCATAACCTTGAGGCGCGGATACAAGCGCTTAAGTTTCTGTAGCTGATGGAAATTCCCTTTGAGCGGGATATCGGGAGCATCGGCAGTGCCATCCACGCTATCGCCGGCGGAGAACGAATAAGTCAGATCGGCAACCGGGTCGGCCACGATACATCGATTATTGGCGATATTCCCCTGCGAGTAATTAATTTGATCAAGTATGGAAGCCGCGCCGTCCGCGACCAGATCCTTGAGAAAGAACTGCCGGCGCATGCTATCGCCCCGAAAATATCCAACTACGATCGGACGAGCCGCGACCGAACTTTGCTGCGCAAAAGACGGCGACGCGGCAATGCAGGGAGCGAAAACCATGAGGATTGAAAACAGTCGGGCGATATGCAGGCGGTCATTTCGCAGCATTTCCGGGACCTCCGACGGGATGGAGTCTGGGAATTCGCTCCTCAACCGAAGGCAGGGCAGGAAATGGTGCATGCGGTTCCTTCTGATACCAATAAGCGACAGAGAAGAAATTATCGGAACGATGATTGGCGTGACCGTGTTCAATGGTCGCCTTCAGACTTTTAGTGAATGGAATCGGCGAATCCAGATGGAATCGATATACGGAGGAGCGGCTGCCGGCTAACTCCGATCCTTTCACTGGCGCTCCGAATAGAGCGTAGGAGAAAGGACGGTCGCCAAAATCCCAGGCCCCAAGAAAATAGTCTTCCGACCCGGTGCCGTTGATGGAGGGCAGCTTTTCTCCATCGACAAAAAACATGTCGTCGCCCTCGCCCCACCAGCCATCCTGATTCTGAAGGACGGACATAGTAACACCTACATAGTGTCCCTGCCCGGCGGCTTCCAGCCACACATAGTTGCCTTCTCCGTCAAGATTCTTCTTTGCGGTCACAGCGGGCGTGTCATTCGATGTCCAATCGCTGGTCCATCCTTTGTTCGGCGTCGCCTGGCGATACTGGGCGTGGAAATACATGGTGTAGGCGGGCAGGTCTTTATTCAAAGCCTGATAATCGATGTTGAAATAAAAATCATCGAGATTCTCGCTTCCCTCGTTGGTGACGGTAATGCGCGCGTGCTTGCGAAAAGGCATCGGGAAAAAACAGTTCAGCGCTTTATCTGGGGCCACAGCCAGTGGCATAGATTCAAATTGAAAGTAGTCCCCCAGGCCGAGACCGAAGAAGTCGCCCAGTGGAGTTTCCACGCTGGGAGTTGCTTCATCGTCCCAATACATGCGCAGGACAAGTTTCTTGAGGTGATACTGCTCCGATGCACCGAAACCGATCCAGATGTGGGTGATGATTCCGGGACCGGGATCGTCGAGCAACGCAATTGTATTTTTGGCGGCAATCTTGACGAAATCGTCGTTACCACCGGTGCGATCGTAACTCGACACCCGTTTCTGGACATAGTTATGAGGCGAGATAAGGCCGGAAAGCAATGTGCTTCGACCGCCATCCGTCTGGGCCTGGGCTGAGACGCACATCGCCAGGCACATCAGCAATGTGCTGACGAACAGCGTGTTTCCACCTATCTTTCTCATCGAGTAATCCGTGCGATGTAAACTCCAAAAGGCTCCAGGGAAACCTGACCCAATTGGCCGGCGGGAGGAGCGGCTAAGGTCGTCAGCAAAGAAGCGGTCTTGGCGGAAGGGAAGCCTTGCGCCGTGAGATCGAAACCGATCTGTTGCTTTGCGTTCGACATATTAAGAACAACCAGCACCGCTTCATCCTTGTAACGGCGAAGATAGGAGAGAACGTCAGGGTTGTCTTGATTGAGCGCGACATAGTCTCCGTTTATCAACGCGGGTTCGTTATGGCGCAGGGCCAGGAGGCGCTTATAAAATTGCAAGACGGAATCGGGGTCTTTCAGTTCGCTCGCGACATTGTGGGTTTTGTAACTCGCGGGAACGGGTAGCCAGGGAGTAGCTTGGCTGAAGCCGGCATTTGCCGAGTCGTTCCACTGCATTGGAGTGCGTTCCCCATCGCGGCCTTTTTCCTTTGGCCATCCAGCTATACCAATGGGGTCCTTTACATCCTCCTTACGCACGGGATCGTTGTTCTCCATGCCCAGTTCTTCGCCGTAATACATGACGGGTGTGCCACGCAGCGTGAGATACAGTCCGGCCATGACTTTGGCGATTTGGTCATTATGTTTTCCGTCGCCGTAGCGATCGTAAGAACGCGGCATGTCGTGGTTACCGATCACATAAACAGGCCAACCCCCGGTGGACTCCGCGTTTGCAATCTGGATGCGAAAGTCTTTGGGCGAGAGTTTATCGATCTGGCAGAACATGAAATCCATCGGCATTTGGATTTCATCATTGTGGTCGCCGTAATATTCCTTGAGTTCGTCTCGATTCGAAGTATAAGTCTCGCCTACCAGGACGGCATCATATTCATCCGCGACTTTGCGCAATTTCTTCAACTCAGTGTGGACTTCGGGTAACTTGTCGTTGAATTTGTTATCCATGTTAGGGTCGCCGAACTCGTTCTTGCCCTCTAACAACGGATTGTCATGAAGCTTGGGATCCTCGAATAAGAGATCGACCGCGTCAAGACGAAACCCGGAAACACCGTGTTGGTACCAAAAGCGCGTAACATCGAACATGGCCTTTTCAACCGCTGGGTTGCGCCAATTGAGATCGGGCTGGCCGACGGCAAAAAAATGATAGTAGTACTGACCGGTCTTAGGGTCTAACTGCCAGGCCGACCCGCCAAAGCCGGATAGCCAGTTATTGGGCGGAACGCCCGGTCCCTTGCCATCGCGCCAAATGTACCAGTCCCGATGCTCCGAGGTCCGCGACGATGCGGAATCGAGGAACCACTTGTGCTGCGGAGAAGTGTGGTTGATCACAAAATCCAAAATGATCCGGATATCGTGCTTCCTGGCATCGCTTGCCAGATGTTCGAAGTCATTCATCGTTCCATACATGGGATCGATGTTCTCGTAGTCGGCAACGTCATAACCAAAGTCGACCTGAGGCGAGGGAAAGCACGGTGTAATCCAAATTGCATCCACTCCCAGATCCTTCAGATAATCAAGATGCGAGTCGATGCCCTTGAGATCCCCTATGCCGTCATTGTTACTATCGGCAAAGCTGCGAGGATAAAGCTCATAAAATACCGCATGTTTCCACCACTCGTGACCTTCCGCGTCAATGGCCCGCTTCTGTGCCTGAGCAGCAGAAAGTAAGAGGCTGACGCCCGCGAACAATACGATGATTCCCTTAAGATTCCGAAGCATTTGACCAGCTTTCCTTTGTGTTCAAGATCTCGAACTTCGCGTTCTTCAACGCAGCTTTATTTCCCTGCAAAATGAAACACCACTGAGGCCTGCGCATCGCCGCCTGGAGCGTCCGCCGGAAGCTGCACGTGCACTTTGGCTGCCGGCTGGGCAGTCTTGTCGAACCGGGCGCCCTCAACCGAAGAAATCTGACTTGCGTTCCAAGCCGAAAGCTCATAGCTTTGGCCCGCTACGCCCGAAAGCTGCAATGTCAAAGTGTCCCGCGCCGGCGTCCACGATTCGGAAATCACGCGCAGCCCTCGGCTCCTACTCCCCAACGGCGGAAGCGTCGGCGACCAACTTAGCTCGAAATTGTTTTCTATCTTCACCTCAACCATATTCTTGCCGGCGCCGATCGGTAGGTTCATGGTCACGTGCTGGTCCGATGAGTTAGTTTCCAGGTGAAACGGCAGCTTGCGGCCATTGAATTGAACCTGTTTGATCCGCGCACGCAAGCTTACCGCCGGAGAAAACTCCACGGAACATGTTTTCGCGCCTGTCGACTGCACTTGCAGCCGGATCACGTCAGCTGTGCGGTAGTAATGTAGATTCAAAGTCCCGCCGCCAAGCCGTACGTTCTCGACCGAAAACGAATTCCAATCCGCCGGTACGTGTGGAGCGAACACTAAATGACAACTGGCCGCGTCCGTGCTGAGCCCCAGCAATCCGCTGAGGAGCGGATTCACAACCATCGCCGCCGACCAAATCTGATGAGGAGATCCAGTAGCGAGGGTCTGGTAGTAGTCGCCGGAAAGAACTTCCGTGACATGGCCAAGCGACCCGTCTAAAGCGAGCAGCGCGTTGGCTCGCAAATTCGCATAAGCCGGAAGCGGGCGGTGATAACGGTACTCGCCGATCGCGGCCCAGCCCGTGAACAGCGGCCAAACCGTTCCGAAGTGATATCCACCCGGGTCATAGTTGGGATCGTTTGAAGACATAATCCTCATGCCCCAATCCGCCTGGTGGTCGAAGCCGGCAAGCGTCTCAATCATTTTTTGCGCGTGCTCATTGTTGAGTTGCCCGAACCACATGGGGACGGCCGCCAGAACACTTGCCACATCCAGGCGCTTGCCATTCGAGTCAAGGGCATAGGCGTAGATTTGTTTGTCAGCGGACCAGAAGGTTGTGTCCAACAGGAGATTCTGCCGGTCGAAAGTCTGCGCCAGCTCACTAGCGACATCTTCCTTACCCACAAGATGAGCTAAATGCGAAAGCGCTTTTGCCGCCTCGACTCCCAGCGATGCCTGATATAGCTCGCTCTGCACCGGATACAGCGGTCCTCCTTCGATCCAACCGGTGCCAACGCCCGCGTTTTGAGCGAGTCCCCGGCTGCTGAATGTGGATTGGAGAAATCCGTATGCTTTCCAAAGGCGATCCCACCGCTCACGGGCGAATTCGACGTCTCCACTGCGCGTGACATAATCGTCCGCCGCAATAATGAAGAGCGGAGTCGCATCCGCCGATGCGAATGCCCATTCCGTTTTGAACCAGTCTGTAAAACTGGCGCTTTGAGCGATCTCATGAGGGATCTTGCCATCGGCGCGCTGGTACTTACTTAGGAACTCCAGCGCACTGCGCGCATTCGAAAAATCGCCTTCCGCATTCAGAGCCAGCGAAGTCCACTCGGCATCCCGGCCGAAGAACCAGGCAAAGCCAGGACGATAGTCGCCACGCGACGTGTCAAAGCCCGCCAGCAGCCCTTTGCCCAGAAACGGGTTTTCGGCGACGCCTTGCAACATGCTCACCCTCGCCCAGTCGTACGCACTTTCCAGTTGAGCGTCAGGAAGATGAACGCTTACCTTGTGAGCCAGATAGTCGCGGTAATACGCGGCGGAGTCGGACAGGAGGCTGGCATAGTCTTTCGACAAATGCTCGTAGGTATTCGCCAGCGGCTCACGGCCGGTAGACGATGCGGCAATAACAATGAACTTTATGTCTGTTCCCTTCGCCGTCGGACCCAAAACAAAAGAGTTTTGGCGGGAAATAAAATAGTTAGTGGAGTATTCCTCGGAGGTTTTGCCGGCGGATGGCGATCCGACCAGCGCGTCGTACTTACCCCCATCGTCCGCGAAGTGGAAGGCGCGCAGAGCTGGGTCCCACGCCTCGCTCGCGTCGCCAAATGTGGCTGGCCACTCCAGTTGAAAATCGCGCTCGAAGACCGCTTCGATCTCCAAAGGTTTGGTGGTGTCAACCTCCAGGGCGATGATGACGCCCGGTTCATGCACAGGGACAAACAAGGTTTCCCGCACCGAAAAATTGTCCCCAGCATAGACAATGGTCGTCGATTCGGGGCGGACAATCAATGACCGGGCCTGCGTCTCTGCCGGCACGACTGCGCCGTCCACGTGAAATCGCAAGTGGAAATCACTCAGGATTTTGAAGGGATAGACCCACGCCTCGAGCGTTCCCTGCTCATTTCCCCAAATGCCCGCTTGCGTGCCTAATGCCGACACAAACTCCCACGCGCGAACCGACCGCGAGAGTTCCAGTGACTGCCCAGGCGGAACGGCAAATACGAACGAGCACATCAGGGCGACGCAACAAGCCAGAGTAAGTGCCATCCTGGCCCACGATCTTCTTCTCATTTGCCGAATCCCACGCCGGGCATGCGGTTCTGCCTTCCTAGTGCCGCACATTAGTTGACCGGCGGCAGACTTGCTGCATACATCTCATCCAGCAGGTCCTGCGAATGGCCGTCGTAGTCCGCATCGAGCGACCACATAAACGTACCGCCAATATTTTCCTGCCAATCTACGAA